>JAABUT010000527.1_pt1 | contig 59634 bp, 52 predicted proteins | sample 5559281 | NCBI WGS metagenome assembly JAABUT01 (sample SAMN10711880, study PRJNA513359) | rock metagenome | isolation source: Antarctica rocks | place: Antarctica: Victoria Land, Ricker Hills nord | collected 2016-01-04 | reverse complement strand
AATTTATCCTTATAGGACATTAGCAATGCCTTTTCTTCAGGTGTGCATTGTCCATTTATGTATTTTTCATATAGCGCAAGGTATTCTTCAGCGTTCATGATTGGTCTTTGTTATAAAGACGTGTTTAATCTAATCACACACACATAAAAAATTATTTATTTTTTTCCTGAATGAAAATCAGCTATATTTAGCTTACCAATTATGAACACCAATTTAATTACTGATGAACAGTTATGGGAAGCCATAGCCTTATCTGACGATAGGCGTGCTTTTTCTGCGTTGTATGACCGGTACTGGAAAAAAATCTATAAATCCGCTAATTATTATCTTCATGATTCAACAATTTCCAAACAAGTTCTTAGCGATTTATTTGTATTACTATGGGAAAAGCGAAAAAATCTGCAGATTGAAAATTTTAACAATTACTCGCATGTAGCTATACGTTACCACGTATTCAGTTATTTAAGATCAATTAAAATATCGCCTATAGAATTCATTGATAGTTATGATAACGTAATTGATTTGGGTGTAAGTAACCATGCAGAAGACAAGTTCAATCATGATGATCTTGAACGTCTATTGTCTGATAATTTGAATATTTTGCCCAAAAAATGCCGGGAAATCTTTTGGATGAGCCGTGTGGATCAATTAAACAATGATGAAATTGCGTTGAAGCTCGGAATTTCAAAGCGAACTGTTGAAAATCAAATTACACATGCTTTAAAGCACTTAAGATTATCTTATGGTAAATTGGCCGAAAGCTTACTTTCAATAATTTTTCTATTATACAAAATATAGTTTATCTTCTTGGAAGGGTGAAGCTACCATTTTACAGAGATTATAGTATGCGAGAAATTCAAATTATTATTCCTCGCTAAGAGCCTGTTTAATTTCATTTGGAAAAAATTACAGCACTTCTTTCATGCCCATAAAATTTGTGTCCGGGTTTTATAATGATAAAAGAAGTATCAGGTTTTCATGCTTTTTATAGGATAAAAGAAGCATAGAAAATAAAATGAATAAAATTTAAACAGCTTCTAAGCCATTTAAGTTTGTAGGACAATTCTTTAGGCTAAGAAGTTTTATATAATTCGCTTGAATTAAATTGGAATTGCAACAATAAAATGGACAATTAATCTTGAAAACCCTACTCAAACCTCATTCTAAATTATCCAGTATCTTTGCCTAAAAATCAAAATACTGTGTCCAATCTCATTCCAAAAAAAATATTAATCGTTGATGATCTGCATCCAGCTTTTGCCCAAGCTGCGGAAAAGTTAGGTTATACCTGCACCATCGATGCTTCTTTTACCAGGGAAAAAACGTTAAGCGTTATTGCGGATTACGAAGGTTTGGCGATTCGCACCAAGTTTAAAGTTGATCAGGAAATTATTGATGCTGCGCCGAAGCTGCATTTCATAGCGCGCGCCGGTGCCGGAATGGATAACATAGACGAAATTTATGCTGATAAAAGAAGCATTACCTGCATCAACGCGCCCGAAGGAAACAGTGATGCGGTTGGCGAACATGCAGTTGGTTTGCTGCTTTCGCTGATGAATAATTTTAGGAAAGCAGATATCGAAATTAGAAACGGAAAATGGGACCGCGAAGGCAACCGCGGCTACGAACTGAAAGGTAAAACCGTTGGGATTGTGGGTTACGGACACATGGGCAAAAGTTTCGCCCAAAAACTAAGCGGTTTTGGTGTAGAAGTGATTGCTTACGATAAATATAAAACCGGTTTTTCCGACAAGTTTGCACGCGAAGTAAGCATGGAAGAAATTGTAAGATTGAGCAACGTCGTTAGTTTTCATATTCCGCTTACACCGGAAACCAAAGGAATGGTGGATGATGAATATCTGTTCCACTTCCGTAAACCGATTTTTCTGCTGAACACGGCTCGCGGTGAAATTGCCAAAGTGCAAGCCATTTTAAACGGATTGAAAAGTGGCAAAATTCTCGGAGCTGGTTTGGATGTTTTAGAAACAGAAAAATTTCCATTGCTGGCAGAACAAACCTGGTTTGAAGAACTGAAAAATAACGGCCGCATGCTGCTTACGCCCCATATTGCCGGCTGGACGTTTGATTCGTACCGGAAAATAAGCGAAGTATTGGCCGAAAAACTGAAAAATTTGGAGTTTAAGATTTAAAATATTTATCTTCGTTTTAATAAAAGCAAGACTATGCGGGCAAGCCGGTGTAGTCTTGTTTGTTTTTTAAAAACATTGCATCCTTCTTTTCGGTAGGATGTTTTTAGTTTATAACAACCAGGATTTAAAGATATTTTATTATGGCAGAAGTTGCTTATTATACAAAAGAAGGATTAGAGAAATTGAAGGAAGAACTGCAATTTCTGAAAACAGAAGGCCGCGCATCGATTGCGAAAGCCATTGCCGAAGCGCGCGACAAAGGCGATTTATCGGAGAATGCAGAATATGATGCGGCAAAAGAAGCACAAGGCTTGCACGAAGGGAAAATTGCAAAATTAGGTATTGTTTTGGCCAGTGCGCGTTTGCTGGACGAATCTAAAATGGATAACTCCAAAGTGCTCGCTTTATCCATCGTGAAAATAAAAAACCTAAAGAACGGTGCTGTAATGCAATATCAGCTGGTATCCGAAACGGAAGCTGATTTTAAAGCCGGAAAAATCTCAGTCGCTTCGCCGATTGCCAAAGGTTTGCTGGGCAAAAAAGTAGGCGATAAAACCGAAATTACGGTTCCGGCAGGCAAAATCGAATTTGAAATTATGGAGATTAGCCGATAGGTTTTTGTCATGCCGAACTTGTTTTCGGCATCTCACAAGCAAGGCTTTTCATGAGGGATCCTGAAACAAGTTCAGGATGACGAAATTGCTTTTTAACTTATAACTTACCAATAAAACTTACAACTTTTTCTATGTCAACCATATTTTCTCAAATCGTTTCCGGCGAAATCGAAGCTTACAAAGTGGCGGAAAGCATTGATTTTCTGGCTTTTCTGGATGTTAGCCCACTTGCAAATGGTCACACGTTGGTTATCCCCAAAAAAGAAGTGGACTATATTTTTGATCTGGATGACGAGCTGTACAACGGCCTGATGATCTTCACCAAAATTGTAGCAGCAGGCATCAAAAAAGTAATTCCCTGTAAAAAAGTTGGCGTTGCGGTAATCGGTCTGGAAGTTCCGCACGCGCACATTCATCTAATTCCGATGAACGAGGTGAACGACATGAATTTTTCCCGCCCAAAACTTTCTTTCAGCAAAGAAGAAATGGAAATTACTGCGGAAAAAATTAAAGAAGCCTTACGGGAAGACTAAGATTTTGTGCCGATAAAAGAAGCATTGTGCCAGATTAGCCATGCTTCTTTTACACTACTTTTTTTGGTATTGCTGTTTGAGAAGCTACCCGTTTGGTATTATCTTTCACAAAAGATTCCCAGCCGGTATAGCTTTTTTTATCGCCACTTTTTGTATTGATTTTTTGAAAAGAATGGCAAACGGCAACCGCCAAACCATCCGTAGCATCCAGAAAATCAGGCGTTTCGTTAAACTTTAACAGGTTTTGCAGCATGGCCGCAACCTGCTCTTTGCTGGCGTTTCCGTTTCCGGTGATGGATTGCTTGATTTTCCGGGGCGAATATTCTGTAATTTCTATATTTCTGGACAATGCCGCCGACATGGCCACACCTTGCGCCCGGCCCAGTTTCAGCATCACCTGGATGTTTTTGCCATAAAAAGGTGCTTCAATAGCCAAACAATCAGGATGATAATGATCAATCAAATTCACCGTTTTTTCAAAAATGCGCTGCAATTTCAGCATGTGGTCATCCAGATGGTCCATTTTTACCACACCTAAACTCAACAGTTCCAGCTTTTGCCCGTTCTCTTTCACCAAACCATAACCCATCACTTTCGTTCCCGGATCGATCCCCAAAATAATCCGCTCCTTCGATTTTTCCACCTGCATAAAACAAGTATAGCCCAAATCCGTAACATTGCAAAAAAATTCAGTTTGGCCCGCATTGCCCGTAAAACATTAAGCTATTTATTAAAATCCGGTATTGTTGTCCTCACAATCTGGTTTGTTTACCGGCACATCAACCACAATAAAAACCTGGTGCAATTTGTAAACCGCATCCATAAAATCGGACAAAAAGAGGTTTATACGGCCATCAGTTTGGTCACGGTTTTAATGCTGGTCAACTGGCTGCTGGAGGCCATTAAATGGAAATATTTGACGCAGCTACTCGAAAAAATGAGTTTATGGAAAGCCATCGAAGGCGTTTTCTGCGGATTGACGATGGCGGTCATCACCCCAAACCGCATTGGCGAATATGGAGGCCGCATTTTATATTTGCCGCCGCGGAAACGCATCCACGGTATTTTTGCGATGGCCGTTGGTTCTTTCGGGCAAAATACCGTTACCAATGTGGTCGGCACGTTGTCGCTGCTGTATTTTATTTACACTTATCAGCATCTGGGCCGATGGCTTTCTTTGGGGATCACGCTGCTCGGTGCTGTTTTTATCGTGGTTTTTTTGTTGTTCTACTTCCGGGTCCGCTGGCTGGTCTTTTTATTGGATAAAATTAAATTCCTCAAAAAATACCATCGTTTTTTTGGGATTATGGCTAAGTACAGCTTTTCGCAATTAGTTTATATTATGTTGCTGAGCCTGGCCCGTTTCATCGTTTTTTCTTCTCAATATTATATTTTGATCCATATTTTACTGCCTGATTTAAAGCTGGTTCCGGTGATGCTGATGGTGTTTAATTTGTTTTTTATCCAGTCGGCCATTCCCTCGCTGGATCTGCTGGATGTAGGCGTGCGCAATTTTATCGCCACTTATCTGTTCGGTTTTATCACCACGCAATCGGTGGCTATTATGGCCTGCGTTTCCTGTATCTGGCTGATTAATCTGATTATCCCGGCTATTTTAGGGTCTGTTTTCGTACTCAAACTCAACTTCTTTGGCAACAATACTTAGCTCGGCAGCAATCCTGTTTATGGTTTTATACGTCCTCCTTTTTGCATTTCTGATCAAAGGTTGGCTCAGCATTAAACAAAGTTTTGGGCTGATAAAAACAGCATATCAAACCAAAGTAACCGTGATGATTGCGGCGCGGAATGAAGAAGCCGGCATCCGCCAAACCATCGAAGATATTTTGGCGCAGCAATATCCGAAACACTTGATGGAAGTAATTATTGCAGATGATCATTCGACGGACCGGACAGCTGAAATTATTTTGAGTTATGCTGATCGCGGCGTTAAACTGCTCCGGTTACAGGAAGATCAGCAATTAAATTCGTACAAAAAGAAAGCCATCAGCGAAGCCATCAAAATTTCCACAGGCGATTTGATGGTGGCTACCGATGCAGATTGCCGCATGGGCGTGCACTGGCTTCAAGCCATCGTGGGCCGTTTTGAAACCAGCGATGTGCTGATGTTGTCTTCGCCGGTTGCTTTTTTTGAAGAGAAAAACCTGTTTGAAAAGATGCAAACGCTGGAGTTTTCGGCTTTTATCGGTTTGGGCGCGGCTACCATCGGCAACAAAAAAGCATCAACTTGCAATGGCGCAAATTTGGCCTATAAAAAAAGCATTTTTAATGAAGTGGGCGGTTTCAAAGGAATTGATGATCTGGCTTCGGGCGATGACGAATTGCTATTGCAAAAGATTGCGGCAAAATATCCAAACGGGATCGGTTTTTTAAAAAACCGCGAAGCCATCGTTTATACTTACGCCAAGCCAACCTGGGAAGAATTTAAGCAGCAACGCCGCCGCTGGGCATCCAAATCCATCAAATATAAAGACAAGGCGATTGTGGCTTTGGCGGTTGGTTTCTGGCTTTTTAATGCCGTGGTTTTGATTAATCTCGTAGCCGGGATTTTTAACCCGTTTTATCTCGAAATAGCTGCTTTGCAATTGCTGGCGAAAATACTGGCGGAAGGCATTTTCCTGTTTTTGGTCAATGCTTTTTTTAAGCGGCAAAAATTGCTGCTGCTTTTGCCGGTCGGTTCGCTGCTGCACGTTTTTTATGTGGTTTATATCGGCATCATCGGCAATAAAAGTACGTATGAATGGAAGGGCAGAAAAGTACACTGAAGTATTTTATCGATAAACAAGCATAGTTTAAAACATTACCTCTTATATTTAAGCCATAAAATTTCTATTTGATTAAACATTGACAAACCCTGTTCCATCGGCCTCTAATCGGAAAATTTTCCTGCATAATAAACTTGCCGTGGCGGGTTTATTGCTGATTTTGTTTGCCTCGCTGCTGGCTATTTTGGGTTATCTGATTACGCCTGATGGCACGCCGCAAGCCAACGATATGCTGGTGCAACTCAGCTTAAAAAAGCCCGGAACGTCTTTTACCATGCTTCGGATTAAAAAAGAAGAACAACCGGTTGCGGTAAGTTTTTTGCAGAAAATGCTTTTCGGGCAGCCATCAGTTTGGCGCAATATCCCGATCACTTCCTATCGTTTTGCCGGAGATAATATTTACATCCGCGAATATATTGGTGATGAAGATGTATCTGCAGAAACCGCTTTCAACATCCAAAAAACAGGCGATAAAAGAAGCATTGCCCAGGCAAATACCAAAAATACAGGTATAAAAGAAGCATCCCTTTCAGCCATCCGAAAAGAAATACTAAATCATCAGATCATCCAAAAAACCTTTTGGCTGGGCACGGATATTTATGGCCGCGATATGCTGAGCCGGCTGATTATAGGTGCCCGGATTTCACTTGCAGTTGGCTTTGTATCGGTCATTATCAGCTTGATTGTTGGTGTATCGGTTGGTGCGGCTGCGGGTTATTTCGGTGGCAAAACCGACGAGTTGCTGAGCTGGCTGATGAATGTTTTGTGGGCTTTGCCGACTTTGCTGCTGGTTATTGCCATTTCTTTTGCGCTGGGCAAAGGTTTATGGCAGATATTTGTAGCCGTCGGGCTTTCGATGTGGGTGGAAGTTGGCCGTTTGGTTCGCGGCCAGGTGATCGCGCTAAAACAGGTAGAATTTGTAGAAGCGGCGCGCGCATTGGGTTTTGGTAATTACCGGATTATCGTTCATCATATTTTGCCTAATATTACCGGCCCGATTTTGGTGCTGGCAGCCTCCAATTTTGCTTCGGCCATTTTGCTGGAAGCGGGTTTGAGTTTTTTGGGTTACGGTGCGCAACCGCCAACGCCAACCTGGGGCGGCATGATTAAAGAACATTATGGCTACATTGTGATGGATTCGGCTTATCTGGCAATTTTGCCGGGTTTGGCCATTATGCTGACGGTTTATGCTTTTAATATAGTAACTATCGGGCTGAGGGATGCGTTTGATGTTAGAGCACAAAGTACACGTGGTTAATTATGGAAATGATAAGAGAAGAATTATAATTCATGCAGAACTATAGCTATTCTGACGAAGAAGAACTGATCCGCCTGCTGCTGAAAAGGCAGGCAGAACTGAATGCCCTGCTGGAAATTACGCAGGCGATCAATAAAAATGCCACTACTTTGGTGCTGATTGATATGCTGGAAGTGATCATGAAAGATTACCTCAATGTGGGCAAATTTCGGTTTATTACTGAGGTAGATAATAAATTTAGCTGTATTTCTTATTACGGCGGAGAATTTGAACAGCATCGCGTATTGGTGCAGGCTTGCAAAGGTTTGGGCAGGTTTAAAGGGCCGGTTTCGGTTAAGTTGCATGAAAATACTGTTCTGAAAAATTACGATTATTTTATCCCGGTTTTCCAAAAAAACAAAATGCTGGCTTTTGCCCTAATCGGTGATTTCAAAACCACGCCGCAGATGATGGGCAATGATTTAAACTTCATCCAAACCCTGACCAACGTAATTGTGGTAGCTTTGGAAAACAAAAAGCTGTTTACAAAACGCATCGAAGCCGAACGTTTTCAGCGAGAAATGGAGCTGGCCGGAGATGTGCAGCAAATGCTTATCCCGATTACCATCTACCATGAAAACGGAATTGATGTGGCCGCCCGCTACCTGCCGCACCAAAATATTGGCGGCGATTATTATGATTTCATCCGCTTGAACGAACACGAATTTTTGTGGTGCATTGCAGATGTTTCCGGCAAAGGTGTTTCTGCGGCGTTGCTGATGGCCAATTTACAAGCCAGTTTGCGCGCCTGGTCATCGGTAGAAGATAACCTGACGACGATCATCGAAAAGCTGAACGATGTGATCATCAAAACCACCAAAGGCGAAAAGTTTATCACCATGTTTTTGGGCAAATTTAACCAGCAAACCCGGATGCTTACCTATATCAATGCCGGCCATAATCCGTCCATCGTTTACGATAACGGCACTATAACCGAGCTGAAACAAGGCACCACTATTATCGGCGTGCTCGATAAGCTCCCTTTTATCAACACTGGCGAAATGCACCTGCACAAACCGTTCATGATTTTTAATTATACTGATGGCTTGATCGAATACGACCAGGAAAGCCCGAATTGGAACGAAAAAAAATTGAGCGAATACGTAAAAACTTACGGTAAACTCAAGCCTGACCAGTTTAACAATAAAATTCTCGAACACGTAAACCGCCTGGTAAAAGGCAAAGCGATTGATGACGTAACTATCCTGACCATCAGTTGCAAATAAACCCTGATTTTTTGTTGATAAAAACAGCATCCCGGTTTTTACCTTTGCAGCCCATGCTGTTTTTAGGGCAGTAAATTTAGGCTGATGAATAATAAAGAAATATTACTGTCCCGCTACCAAAATAATTTGCTGGAAGCTGGCTGCGATGAAGCTGGCCGCGGTTGTCTGGCCGGCCCGGTATTTGCCGCAGCTGTAATTTTGCCAGTAGGTTTTGATCATCCCGAACTAAATGATTCCAAGCAATTAGATGAAAAAAAACGCAACCAACTGCGGATAGAAATTGAGCAATCTGCGCTGGCTTTTGCCGTGGCTTCTGTTGATAACCATGAAATTGACCAGATCAATATTTTGCAGGCATCTGTTTTGGCGATGCACCGTGCGGTGGATATGCTTCTTTTACAACCCGAATTTTTAATTATCGACGGCAATTACTTTAAACCGTACACTTCAGTGGAACATGCGTGTATTGTTCGCGGCGATTGCAAATATTTCAGCATTGCCGCCGCTTCCGTGCTCGCCAAAACTTACCGCGATGATTATATGAAACAGCTGGCCGAAGAATATCCGGATTATCATTGGCACAAAAATAAAGGTTATCCAACCATCAGGCACCGTTCGGTTATTATTGAAAAAGGATTAACGCCCTATCATCGCCGCACCTTCCGCGTCCGTGATCCGCTTTTGGATGCTATCAACAAAAAATTTGTCATAAAAAGTTAACTTACAAGCATTTTTCTTCTAATACTTCATCACAAAATCCAAGCAATGAAAAATACTGCACTCACCGATACGCACATAAAAACAGGCGCCAAAATGGTTCCATTTGCTGGTTATAACATGCCGGTTACTTACGCCGGGATCAACGCAGAACATGAAACTGTGCGCAAAGCTGTTGGTGTTTTTGATGTGAGCCACATGGGTGAATTTATTTTGAAAGGCGAAAAAGCTTTGGACCTGATCCAGAAAGTATCGTCAAATGATGCTTCTAAATTGTACGACGGCAAGGTGCAATATTCCTGTTTGCCCAATGAAACCGGCGGGATTGTGGATGATTTGCTGGTTTACCGCATGGACGAAAAAACTTACATGCTGGTGGTGAATGCTTCCAATATTGAGAAAGACTGGAACTGGATTTCTCAATATAATGATTTTGGGGTGGAGATGAAAAACATTTCAGACCGCACTTCGCTGCTGGCCGTACAAGGCCCGAAAGCTGCCGAAGTGCTGCAAAGCTTAACCGATGTTGATCTGGCTTCGATGGAATATTATACCTTTAAAAGAAGCATTTTCGCCGGAATAAAAAACGTAATCATCTCTGCCACAGGTTATACCGGTGCCGGAGGTTTTGAAATTTATTTTGATCATGAGCATTCCAATACCATTTGGGAAGCCATTTTTAAAGCCGGAGAACCGTTTGGGATCAAGCCGATTGGTTTGGCTGCGCGTGATACATTGCGTTTAGAAATGGGTTTTTGTCTGTACGGAAATGATATTGATGATACCACTTCTCCGCTGGAAGCCGGTTTGGGCTGGGTGACTAAATTCAGCAAAGATTTCGTCAATTCCGAAGCTTTGAAACAGCAGAAAGAGCAAGGCATCAGCAAAAAACTAATTGGTTTTGAGATGATCGAACGCGGCATCCCGCGCCATGATTATGAAATTGTAGATCAAAACGGAAACACGATTGGCAAAGTAACTTCCGGCACGCAATCGCCTTCGCTGCAAAAAGCAGTTGGTTTGGGTTATGTGAGAATTGCTTTTGCAAAAGACGGAACGGAAATCTACATCAAAATCCGCGACCAAAAAATCAAAGCAAAAATAGTAAAGCCGCCGTTTTACAAATAGCAGTTGATGCTTCTTTTATCACCTAAATTTTGGTGTCCGAATAAATTCCAATGACCGAAAAACTAACGCTTGAAACCTGCTTAACGCCTGCACTGCTGCCGCTTTACAACATTGAAAACAGCATTGCCGTAATCATTGATATTTTCCGGGCGACATCTTCCATTTGTTATGGAATTGAAAACGGTGCCGAAGCCATTATTCCGGTTGCACAAGTAGAAGAATGTGCCGCATACCGCGAAAAAGGGTTGGATTATTTGCTGGCCGCTGAACGCAACGGCGAAGTGGTGGAAGGATTTGATTTCGGCAATTCGCCGTTTTCTTACACCAAAGAAAAAGTTGCCGGGAAAACGGTCGTCCTCACCACAACCAATGGCACGCACGCTTTGCACCTTTCCCGCGCAGCGAAAAAAGTAGTCATCGGTTCGTTTTTAAACCTGACTTCTTTGTGCGATTGGCTGAAATTTCAAGAGGAAAATATTTTGTTGGTTTGTGCAGGTTGGAAAAATAATTTTAACTTAGAAGATACTTTATTCGCCGGAGCCGTGGTTGATCAGTTAAAAGATAAAAATTACAAATTAGACGATCCAAGTATTGCCGCCAACGATCTTTTTCAGCTTGGAAAAAAAGATTTGAATTTATATCTGCAAAAAACAGCACACAGCGAACGGTTGAAAAAATTGGGCATTGAAGAAGATATCCGCTTTTGTCTGCAGGTTGATTTAACTACGACGATTCCGGTTTTGGTGGGAGAGAAGCTGGTGAAGTTGGAGGTTTGATAAACTCATTTTTTACTATGAAAAATATTTTTAAATACAAAAACTATCATGCTGCCATCAACTTTAGTGTCGAGGATGATGTTTTTCACGGAAATGTTATTGGTATCAACGATGTGATAGCGTTTGAAGGTACTTCAGTCAAAAACGTAAAATATGCTTTTTATCAAGCTATTGACGATTATCTGGACACCTGCAATTCCTTAAACAAGGAACCCGAAAAGCCAAGTAAAGAAACGGTATATCTGTTAAAAAGCCCGGCCAACGCAAAGCGGTTACTGGATGGTTTGGAACAATATGAGAAGTTTATAAAAGCTTGATTTCCATTACTTCAGCTTCTCATTATTCTTATGCCTTTCCGCATCGCGAATGCTCTTTTTAGCCATGTTTTTTTCTAAAGCTTCGGTCAGGTCGATGCCGGTTTGGTTGGCCAGACAGATCAGTACAAATAAAACGTCGGCCATTTCATCAGGCAAGTTCACGCTTTCGTCAGATTTTTTGAAAGATTGTTCACCGTATTTTCTGGCCATAATCCGCGCAACTTCGCCAACTTCTTCCATCAAAATTGCGGTATTGGTGAGTTCGTTAAAATAGCGGATTCCTGTCGTGTTAATCCACTCATCTACCAATTGCTGTGCTTCTTTTATCGTCATAAAATCTTGCTTAATTCTGCTAATGTTTGTCCTTGTCTTTTGTGTCCATGATGATCGTTACCGGCCCGTCGTTGATCAAACTCACTTTCATATCTGCACCAAAAACACCTTTCGAAATTAGTTTTCCAAGCATTTTTTCCAACGTTTTGGTCATCATTTCATAAAGTGGAACAGCTTTTTCAGGTTTTGCTGCGCGGATGAACGATGGCCGGTTACCTTTCTTCGTTTGTGCAAAAAGCGTGAACTGGGAGATCAGTAAGATATTGCCGTTTACGTCTGCCAAAGCTTTATTCATCAAACCGTTTTCATCACCAAAAATCCGCATTCCGATTATTTTTTGCGCCAGCCAGTTCAGGTCTTCTTCGGTATCTGCATCTTCAATTCCAAGCAAAACCACAAAACCGATGAAAATTTCGCCGGTTACCAAACCATCTACTTTGCAGGATGCTTGGCTAACGCGTTGGATAATGGCTCGCATTTGAAGTTGTAAGTTTTTAATGAGTTGTAAGTTTATAAGTTATAGGTTGTAAGTTTTGGGCGGAGAAAAGCATGCTGTTTTAGTACTCACCACTTAAAACTTACAACGTACAACTCCTCCTCAAGCCCGCGTATCATTTCCATGATAAATGCTCAAATAACTTTCATAGCGCGACGGTTCGATTTTGCCTTCTTTCAGCGCAGCCAAAACCGCACAACCAGGCTCGTTGATGTGGCGGCAATTGTAAAACCGGCATTGGTTGAGCAACTCGCGCATTTCCGGGAGAAAGTGACTCAATTCCTGTTTTTCAATGTCGATAACGCCGAGTTCACGGATGCCCGGCGTATCGATCAAAAATCCGCCGGACGGTAGTTCAAACATCTCGGCAAAAGTGGTGGTGTGTTTGCCTTTATCGCTCCAATTGGAAATTTCGCCTGTCCGGGTTTCCATTCCAGGCAAAATCGCGTTCAGCAAAGTAGATTTCCCTACGCCGGAATGGCCCGAAAAGAGCGTTGTTTTATCTTTCAAAACAGCCGATACTTCTTTTATGCCTGTATTTTTTAAGGCTGAAACCTCAAAACACGGATAGCCGATATTTTCATAAATGGACCGATAACCGGCCAGGATTTCCAAACCTTCTTCGCTAAAAAGATCTAACTTGTTGAAAATCAATCCCGCCGGAATATCATAAGCTTCCGCAGTAACCAAAAACCGGTCGATAAAACCAAGCGAAGTCCGCGGTGAGGCAAGCGTGACCACCAGCAAAGCCAAATCAAGGTTTGCGGCGATAATTTGTGCCTGTTTGCTCAGGTTGATGGATTTGCGGATGATGTAGTTTTTACGGTCGTGCAGCTTGTTGATCACGCCGGTTTGCTGCTCGGGTTCAATCTCAAAATCAACCACGTCGCCAACGGCTATTGGGTTGGTTGTAGTCAACTCTTTGATCCTGAATTTTCCTTTGATACGGCAATCGTAGCGCGCCCCGTTTTCGGTTTGCACCTGATACCAACTGCCTGTGGATTTGATGACGAGGCCTTGCATTACTCAGTGTTGCCTAAGTCCAAAATCTCAAACAGGCTTTCGCAAAGTGGCTGTCGATATTTGACTTCTAAATACCCGATTTTTCCCCGCAATCTGCTCAAATCAATTGCAGTTATTTGGTCTATGATGATAGAAGAAGTTCTGTTCAAGCCATTGGCATCTGTTGCATCGATGGAAATCCTGATTTTAGAAACGCCTTTTTGCTGTGAAGAAATCGGACATACAATTGTTGCAGGAAAATTGAAACGATGCAATATATCAGACTGCATAATTACGACCGGTCTGATTTTTCCTGGTTCAGAACCCAATGGCGGATTCATATCTGCAATCCAGATATCAAACCGTTTAAGTTCTGTCATTTTCTAATTTATCCAGGTAATTGTTTAGATCGACCAAAGAAGCTTCTTCCCACTCTTTAAATTCTTCCCAGCCTTGTTTATCGTTTTTGATAATTTCAACTTCCTTCCGTAGTTGTTCTTCCAACGCTTTGCGTGACCAACTTTTATTATATTGTTCTATCGCCGTTTTTATATAACCATTTCGGCTGATTTTGAGCTCCTTTACCTGCTTGTCCATCTCTTCAAAAAGCTTGTCGTCTATTTTGAGCAATATACTTTTCATTTGATATACTGTTTTTATCTATCAAAAATAGATATACTTTTGGTATATACCTAAAAGCCAGTTTAAATTTTATCAGGTTTATTTTATATGCTTCTTTTATAGGCATAAATTACGAAAACAAGTTTTATGAGCATAAAAGAAGCACGATAATTTTTTCCATTATAAGAGCCTGTTTAGATTTTATCCAATCTATTTTCTATGCTTCTTTTATCACCCCAAAAACGGAAATTACCATGCTTCTTTTATCGGCTTAAAATTGAAAAACAAAATTTATGGGCATAAAAGAAGCATTGTTTAAACGGGTTCTAAAATTCTCAAATTACTTTTGCAAATAAGCAAACAAAGCATTTACTTTATAGCGTCCTCAAAAAGGATAATTTTATGTTGAAAATGATAAACACGATTTGCACAATTATGATCACCACCGGAAAGCTTTCGGAGGAAGGATAATTTTTGATAGATCGATAAGATAAAAAATCACAAAAAACCTTCCTCCAAAACGGGGAAGGTTTTTTTATTACATGCTAAAATGAAAGTATTAAAATTCGGTGGCACGTCCGTCGGTTCGGTAGAAAGTATCCGGACGTTGCTGCAGGTCGTAAAAAAAGAAAAAGAACTGTCCGGTAATCCGGTCGTGGTGGTTTCGGCCATGAGCGGCGTAACCAACCTGCTTTCCAAAATGGCGGAAAAAGCTGCTGCCGGGGAAGATTTTTCGCTTGATCTCCATGAACTGGAAACGCGGCATTTTGCCATCGTGAAGGCTTTGCTGGACGTTCAGCGGCAAAATCCGGTCCTCACCAAACTCAAATTATTTTTTAACGAACTGGAAGATTTGCTGCAAGGAATCCTCAGCCTGAGAGAACTGACCGCACAAACCCGCGACCTGGTTTTAAGTTATGGCGAGCAATGTTCGGCTTTTCTGATCAGTAAAATTGCGGGGCAGGATTTTGCAGATGTGTGTTATGTCGATGCAAGCGAACTCATCAAAACCGACAGTAATTTCGGCCAGGCGCGCATCAACACAACGCTGACCGACCAGTTGATCCAAACTTTTTACCGGCAAAAACAGCATGATATTTTGTTTGTGACAGGTTTTATCGCGAGCAATGAAAACGGAAGGATGACCACTTTAGGCCGCGGGGGAAGCGATTATACGGCCGCAATTTTTGGTTCGGGGTTGAATGCGGAGGAAATACAAATCTGGACAGACGTGAACGGAATGATGACGGCTGACCCGCGGATGGTCAAAAAGGCGTTTCCGCTGCCCGAACTTTCTTATACCGAAGCCATGGAACTGTCTTATTTCGGCGCGAAAGTGATTTATCCGCCAACGATGATCCCGGCTTTCCTCAAAAAAATCCCGATTGCGATCAAAAATACTTTCCAACCGGAATTTTCAGGAACGTCGATCAGGCACGATTGCAGTCCGTCAAACCTCACGATCAAGGGCATTTCGTCTATCAACCAGATCAGCATCATCAACCTGGAAGGCAGCGGAATGGTAGGGAAAGCTGGTTTTAGCGGTAGGTTGTTCAGTTTGCTGGCGCGGGAACAGATCAATGTGATTTTGATCACGCAATCGTCTTCCGAACACAGTATTACGTTTGCCATTCGTCCGGAAGATGCCCTAAAAGCGCAGTATTTGATCGGGCAGGAATTTGATCTGGAATTGCTCACCAAAAAATTGGAAACGCCGGTTTTCGAACAAAACCTGTCTATCCTGGCCATCGTCGGCGAGAATATGAAGCGGACGCCGGGCATGTCTGGCAAATTATTTCATGCTTTGGGCAGAAACGGAATCAACGTCAGGGCGATTGCGCAAGGTTCGTCGGAATACAATATTTCGGTCGTTATTTCCCGTACCGATCTGGGCAAAGCCTTAAATGCCGTTCATGATGCTTTTTTTATCGAACTCAATAAAACGCTGAATGCTTTTTGCCTCGGAACGGGAAATATCGGCAAAACATTGTTCAAGCAGTTGCAATCGAACCGCAATTTCTTGAAAGAGCATAACGGCATTCAGGTAAAAATCACTGGTATCGGCAACACGCGGAAAATGGTTTTTGACGAAAACGGTTTAACGCTGGACAACTGGCAAACAAGTTTAGAGGAAGCTGATGAAGCCGCTGATTTAGGGCTTTTTGTGGCGAGGATGAAGGAAATGAACCTGCCAAACGCTGTTTTTATCGACAATACTGCCAGCCCAAAACCAATTGCTTTTTATGAAGAAATTTTCAAGTCGAACATTTCCATCGTTACTTGTAATAAAATTGGCAATTCGGGAAGTTTCGGGCAATATAAAAAGTTTAAAGACGCGGCCCGGAATCATGGTGTTGATTTTTATTATGAAACCAATGTTGGTGCCGGTTTGCCGATCATCCGCACTTTAAAAGATTTAATGGTTTCTGGTGATCGTGTCCTGAAAATAGAAGCGATTTTATCCGGAACGATCTCCTTCATTTTTAATAATTTTAAAGGCGATGTCAGCTTTTATGAGGTGGTAAAAGAAGCACAGGAAAAGGGTTATACCGAGCCTGATCCGCGTGATGATTTAAGCGGAATGGATTTTATGCGGAAAATGCTGATTTTGGCACGTGATGCCGGTTATCCGCTGGAAGCGAAAGACGTAAAACTGGAAAATATGCTGCCAAAAACAGCTATTGATGCGGGTTCTGTAACCGAATTTTACGAAGCTTTACAAGCAGAAGATGCTTATTTTAATGCCATAAAAACAGCAGCGGAAAGCAATGGAAAAGTTTTGCGTTACATCGGGAAATTAGAAAATGGAGAAGTTTCCATCACGTTGCAGCAGGTGGATTCCGGCCATGCTTTTTACGCGCTTTCCGGCAGTGACAACGTCATTTCTTTCACCACAGAGCGTTATAAAGACCGTCCGCTGGTCGTGAAAGGGCCGGGCGCGGGCGCAGAAGTTACCGCCGCCGGCGTTTTTGCCGATCTGGTAAACGTTGGCGCACATTAATGCTTCTTTTATCGATATAAAATTGTTTTTAAGAAAGCAGGGATAATTTTTAAAATGAAAAATTCTATAAAAGTATTTGCCCCGGCCACCGTTGCCAATGTAGTTTGCGGTTTTGATGTTTTGGGTTTTGCGGTGAATGCGCCCGGCGATGAAGTGATAATGAGACGTGTGGAAAAACCTGGCATCAGTATAAAAAAAATCACCGGCGATGATGGACGCTTGCCTTTGGACGCCGCCAAAAATACCGTTAGTGCCAGCGTGAAACATTATTTGGACCATATTGGGCAACCGGATTTAGGCATCGAAATCGAACTCCATAAAAAAATGCCGATCGGTAGCGGTTTAGGTTCCAGTTCGGCCAGTACGGTTGCAGGTTTGTTCGCAGTCAACAACCTGTTGGACAAACCTTTAACGCAGCAGGAATTGGTTCCATTTGCAATGAAAGGCGAAGAACTGGCTTGCGGATATGGACATGCCGACAACGTCGCGCCTGCAATTTTGGGTGGTTTTGTGCTGATCAGAAGTTACGAACCGCTGGATATTATCCGTTTGCCGCATCCGGAAAACCTGTTTTGCGCGATTATTTTCCCGGAAGTCGATGTGCCAACGCGGGATGCAAGGCAAATGATCCGCCAGAAAGTATTTTTGAAAGATGCCGTAACGCAATGGGGAAATATTGCCGGCTTGGTGAGCGGTTTGTTTTTGAAAGATATTGACCTGATTGGCCGCAGCATGAAAGATATTCTGGTAGAACCTGTTCGTTCCATATTGATCCCGGATTTTTACAAAATGCGCGAAATGGCCATGGAAAGCGGAGCCGTAAGTTTTGGTATTTCCGGCTCCGGGCCGTCCGTTTTCGCATTTACCAAAAGTGAAGCCGATGCTGTTTTTATCACCCAAAAAATAGCAAAACATTTGGCTAATTTAAATATCAGCAGTAAAACCTACGTTTCGCCAATTAATGATAACGGCCCAATAATTTTAGATTGAGGAGTTGCCGGTTGCGAGTTCATTTCACCCTTCGCCTTTCATCCTTTAACCTTTCAACCTCAAACCTTATACCCGCACCTCAAACCTCTCACCTCAAACCTCTCCAAAATGAAACTCTACAGTACCAATAATAAAACCACCGAAGTATCTTTTCAGGAAGCTGTTTTCAACAGTTTGCCGATGGATAAAGGCCTGTATATGCCGGTAGAAATACTTCGTTTACCGGATGATTTTCTGGAAAATCTGCATCAGTATTCTTTGCCGGAAATTGCTTTTCGTGTTGCGGATCATCTTTTGCAAGGCATTGTTCCTTCTGAAGATTTAAAAACGATTATTGATGATGCGATTAACTTTCCGGCACCGGTTGTGAAGCTGGAAGAAAATAAATATGTACTCGAGCTTTTCCACGGACCGTCTTTAGCTTTCAAAGATTTTGGCGCGAGGTTTATGAGCCGTATCATGGCTTATTTTCTCCGCGAAGGCGAAAAAGAACTGAATGTTTTGGTGGCCACTTCCGGCGATACCGGCGGTGCGGTGGCTTTGGGTTTTTTGGGCGTGCCAAATACGCTGGTCACGATTTTATATCCAAAAGGAAAAGTAAGTCTGGTTCAGGAATTGCAGCTCACCACCAACGGACAAAATATCCGCGCCATCGAAATTGACGGCACTTTTGATGATTGCCAGTCGCTGGTAAAACAAGCCTTTGTAGATGCAGGACTGAATGAAAAATTCCGGTTAACTTCGGCTAATTCGATCAATATCTCCCGGTTAATTCCGCAAACTTTTTATTATTTTAATGCAATTGCACAATTGCAGCGCGAAGGCAAAAAAGATGTGGTTTTCTCTGTTCCCAGCGGGAATTTTGGTAATATCGGTGCTGGTTTATTGGCTTGGAAAATGGGTTTGCCGGTGAAGCATTTTATCGCTGCCACAAACGCAAACGACACCGTTCCAACTTTTTTAAACGGCGGAATTTATCAGCCTAAACCTTCGATAGCAACCATCTCCAACGCGATGGACGTGGGCAACCCGAGCAATTGGGCGCGGATTATGGATATGTTTTCTGAAGATCAAACTGAAATCGGCAAATTGGTAAGTGGCTACAGTTTTAACGACGCACAAACGGAAGATGCCATTCGTCGGGTGCATTCTTTGTACAATTATATCGTTTGTCCGCATACCGCAATTGCTTATTTGGCTTTGGACGTTTGGCAGAAACAACATCCGCAGGAAAAAAATACCGGCGTGTTTCTGGCAACGGCGCATCCATGTAAATTTCCAGATGTTTTTAATGATGAGATTGCTGCGGAAATCGAAATCCCGGAACAGGTGATGGAACTGATGGACAAGCCCAAAAAAGCGGACTCACTTGGAACAGATTATGCTTCTTTTAAGGCATATTTATTGGCAGAGGAAGGAACTTCGGTTTAAGTTTTTTAGATGGTAAAAGAAGCATTATCTGTTGTGCGCATCAAATTTATTTATGCGTATATTTGAATATGAAAAGTCGTGTTAATCTTACTATTGAGAAAGGTTTGCTTTCAGAGGTCAAGTGTTATGCTACTGAAAATCAGGTTAGTATTTCAGAATTGGTAGAAGAATACTTTAAGAAACTAACTAAGCCTGCTAAAACACCAACTATTTTTGATATGATCAAAGATCTAAATGTTGAGGAAAAATTTGAAAATATTCCTGATTTAAAGAAAGCTTACTACGAAGACAACGCAGCAAAATATGGCTTCTAAAATATTGATAGATGCTAATATTTTAATCGATTTCTTGTTGAAGCGAAAAAACTTTGAAGTATCCGAAAGATTACTTAAAAATATTTTTACAAATCAATATAAAGTATTTGTGACACCTGCGATTATTCATATTACAGCTTATTGGATAAAAAAGTCTTTAGGTGCAGCAGTATCAAAAATTATATTACTCGAACTTTTGAATAATATAAAAGTGATTGATTGCGATCATAAAACAGCTATTTTAGCTTTATCTTCCAAGATGACAGACGTAGAAGATGCACTACAATATTATACCGCTTTACAACATCAATTGGATTTTGTGATCACGCAAGATCAGCATTTTCAAAAGCAAGCTATTCCTTCGCTGCCAATTTATTCTCCGCAGGAATTCCTGACAACATTTATCGAATAATTTTCTATGATCAATACCATTATCTTCGATTTGGGCAACGTTTTAATCAACTGGGAACCCAAGCTTTTATACAATAAGCTATTTGATTCGGAAGAAAAAACCAATCATTTTTTAGAAAACATTTGTACGCTAACTTGGAACGAAGAGCAAGATGCCGGGCGAAGTCTGGAAGCCGGAACGAAAGCATTAATTGAAGAATTCCCTCAGCATAAAAAAGAAATACAAGCTTATTATGATCGTTGGGAAGAAATGTTGAACGGTGCAATTACAGGTTCTGTAGAGATTCTCCGACAACTAAAAGCAATTGGAAAATATAAAATTTACGGCTTGACCAACTGGTCTGCTGAACTTTTTCCGGTTGCTTTGCGAGAGTTTGAGTTTTTAAACTGGTTTGATGGCATTGTGGTTTCTGGTGATGAAGGCATCAGAAAACCGGAAGTTGCTTTCTTCCAGATTTTGTTTGACCGCTATAACGTTAAACCCGAAGATGCTGTTTTTATCGATGATAATTTAAGAAATATTGAAGCTGCAAGAACATTGGGAATTCAATCTATCCGTTTTACTTCGCCGGAAGAATTGGAAAAGGAATTAGAAACCTTACAGATTTTAAATTCCTGACACCAATTTTAAGTACGATAAAAACAGTATCGTTTAAAACACAGCTTTTGCAATCCGCTTAGTCGGCTCTGCATTTCCCATTGTGTAAAAATGTAAAACCGGCGCGCCCATTTCTTTCAGTTCTTTGCATTGATCGATCATCCATTCGATGCCAACTTCTTTTACTTCTTTATCGTTTTTGCAAGCTTGTACGGTATCGCTTAAATCCTCCGGAATATCAATATGAAATATTTTAGGCAGATTGATCAATTGTTTGGCGGAAGTGAGCGGTTTCAATCCCGGAATAATTGGAATATTAATGTCGTTTTCGCGGCAGCACTTTACAAATTCAGTATATTTAGAATTATCGAAAAACATTTGTGTAACCATGAAACCTGCTCCGGCATCTGCTTTCTTTTTCAGAAATTGAAAATCGGATTTTAAGTTAGGTGCTTCAAAATGTTTCTCCGGATAAGCGGCAATCCCAACACAAAAATCGGTTTTTACAGCTTCATATTCTTCGTGCAGATAAATTCCTTTATTCATGTTTACAACCTGTTCCAATAATTCGGTTGCATAAGCATGTCCGCCAGGCGTAGGTACAAAACCGGCATCACCTTTTCGGGCATCACCACGTAAAACCAAAACATTGTCAATCCCCAAAAACTGCAGGTCGATCAACGCATATTCCGTTTCTTCCTTGGTAAATCCGCCGCAAAGCAAATGCGGTACGGCATCCACCTTATAACGGTTCATAATGGCTGCACAAACAGCAACTGTTCCCGGCCGTTTGCGATAGGTGATTTTTTCTAATAATCCGTTAGAACGTTCTTTGTAATATGAATCCTCGCGCAGCGAAGTAACATCGATAAAAGGCGGATTAAGTTCCATTAACGGATCAATCGCATCAAAAATCCCCTGCAGGCTGTGCCCTTTTAATGGCGGTAAAAGTTCGAAAGAAAAAAGTGTTTTGCCAGCTGCATTCTTAATATGATCAGTAATTTTCATGGGTTTGGTAAGTGTGATTAATAAGAAAGGTTAGGGCTTAACCAGCGTTCCACTTCTTCTAAATTCATATTTTTCCTATCGGCGTAATCTTCAACTTGTTCCTTTGTAATCTTGCCCAATCCAAAATATTTTGACTGCGGATGCGCAAAGTAAAAGCCGCTGACGGAAGAAGCCGGCATCATCGCCAGACTTTCCGTAAGGTACATGCTGGTATTTTTCTCAGCATCCAAAAGCTTGAATAAAGTCCATTTTTCGGTATGGTCCGGGCAGGCCGGATAACCAGGCGCCGGACGGATTCCCTGATATTTTTCCTTGATCATATCTTCGCTGCTCAAATGTTCCTCTTTGGCGTAGCCCCAGTATTCACGGCGGACGAGTTCGTGCATTTTTTCAGCCAAAGCTTCGGCCAAACGATCGGCCAAAGCTTTGGTCATAATGCTGTTATAATCATCGTGGTCTGCTTCAAATTTTGCCACCAATTCATCACAACCTAAACCGGCCGTCACTGCAAAGCCGCCCCAATAATCCGGGATGCCGGTTGATTTTTGGGCGATAAAATCAGCAAGTGCATAATAAGGTTCGCCTTTTGGCTTTTCGGCCTGCTGGCGAAGTGTGTAAATCGTATCTAAAACTTCGGTTCTGGAATCATCCGTGTATAATTCGATGTCATCTCCAACGGCATTTGCCGGCCAAAAACCGATCACGGCATTTGCCTGAAGCTGTTTTTGCGATACTATTTCCTGTAAAAGTGCTTGTGCGTCATCGAACAACTTTTTAGCTTCGGCACCAACAAAAGTATCATTGAAGATCTTCGGATAGCTGCCGCGCAGTTCCCAGGTATGGAAAAATGGCGTCCAATCGATATATGGAACCAGCTCTTCCAGCGGGAAATTTTTAATGGTTTTGGTGCCGAGGAAAGTTGGTTTTGGTGCGATATCGCCATCTATGCTAATCTGAAATTTTTGTGCCGATGCTTCTTTTATCGGTATAAATTTCTTGTCGCTGCGCTTGTTCAGATGCGCTTCACGCGCTTTGGCGTATTCATCTTTGATGTTTTGAATGTAGCCGTCGCGCTGGTCTCTGTTCATCAAACTGCTGCAAACCGTTACACTTCGCGAAGCATCCAAAACATGAATGGCCGCGCCGGAATAATTTGGGTCGATTTTTACCGCCGCATGTATCCGCGAGGTAGTTGCGCCGCCAACAATCAGCGGAATGGTCATGCCTTCACGCTCCATTTCTTTGGCAAAATGCACCATTTCATCCAGCGAAGGCGTAATCAATCCGCTCAGACCGATAATATCTACGTTTTGCTTTTTGGCTTCGTCTAAAATCCGCTGCGCCGGAACCATCACGCCCAGATCGATCACTTCAAAATTATTGCAGGCTAAAACCACGCCGACGATGTTCTTACCGATATCATGCACATCACCTTTAACGGTGGCCATTAAAACTTTACCAGCGTTGGAGCGCGCATCTTCGGCACTTCCTCCAGCAGCCAGGTTTTTTGCTTTCTCTTCTTCAATAAAAGGTAGGAGATAAGCAACCGCTTTTTTCATCACGCGGGCAGATTTCACTACTTGTGGCAAAAACATTTTTCCTGCACCGAACAGATCGCCAACCACGTTCATGCCGTCCATCAGCGGTCCTTCGATCACATCCAGCGGTTTATTGGCTTTCTGGCGCGCTTCTTCCACATCAGCATCCAGATATTCGACAATGCCTTTTACCAGCGCGTGCGACAATCGTTTTTCAACAGCTTCTTTGCGCCACTCTTCATCACGCACGACTTCTTTTCCCTTGCTTTTTACGGTATCTGCAAAAGTGACCAACCTTTCTGTGGCGTCTTCCCGCCGGTTAAGCAGCACATCTTCAACTAATTCCAATAGATCTTTCGGGATTTGTTCATAGACTTCCAGCATTCCCGCGTTCACGATGCCCATGTCCATTCCGGCCTGGATAGCGTGATACAAAAAAGCCGAATGCATCGCTTCGCGCACCACATTATTCCCGCGAAAAGAAAACGAAATATTGCTCACGCCGCCGCTCACTTTAGCCATTGGCAGGTTTTGTTTGATCCATCTGGTGGCATTGATAAAGTCAACTGCATAATTATTATGCTCTTCCAATCCGGTTGCAACGGTTAGGATATTTGGGTCGAAAATGATGTCCTGCGGAGGAAAACCCAATTCGTTCACCAAAATATCGTAGCTTCTTTTGCAGATCTCGGTGCGGCGTTCGTAATTGTCCGCTTGTCCGTTTTCATCAAAAGCCATCACAACAGTTGCTGCACCATAGTTCATGATTTTGCGCGCATATTCTTTAAATTTTTCTTCGCCTTCTTTTAGGGAGATGGAGTTGACGATGCCTTTTCCCTGCAAACATTTCAATCCGGCTTCAATCACGCTCCATTTTGATGAATCGACCATGATCGGCAGTTTGGAAATATCAGGCTCGGAGGCAACCAAATTCATGAATTTTACCATTACCGCTTCCGAATCGATCATGCCTTCATCCATATTAATATCAATCACTTGCGCGCCACCTTCCACTTGCTGGCGGGCAACGGTCAACGCTTCTTCATAATTCTCCGCCAAAATCAGCTTGGAAAATTTGGGCGAACCGGTAATATTCGTCCGCTCGCCAATATTTACGAAGATGCTTTCGGGCGTAATCGTCACCGCTTCCAATCCGCTTAAACGCATGAAAGGCTCGATTTCCGGTTTTTGGCGTGGCGGATATTTTGCTGCTTTTTCGGCGATACATTTAATATGTTCCGGCGTGGTTCCGCAGCAGCCGCCCACAATATTCACAAAACCTGATTTTAAGAAATCTTCCACCAAATGCGCGGTTTCATGCGGAACTTCATCATAAGCACCAAACTCGTTTGGCAAACCTGCATTTGGATAAGCCGAAATATACACGTTGGCTTTTTGGGAAAGTTCTTCCAAATGCGGGCGCATATCTTTCGCCCCCAAAGCACAGTTTAAGCCAACAGAAAGCAAATTGGCGTGGCGAATGGAATTCCAGAAAGCTTCCACGGTTTGGCCAGAAAGTGTGCGGCCGGAAGCATCGGTAATCGTCCCGGAAATCATGATCGGCAATTTTTTACCGGTAAAAGAAGCATAGCGGTTGATGGCGAATAACGCCGCTTTGGCATTCAGCGTATCAAAAATAGTTTCCACCAAAAGCACATCCGAACCGCCATCCACCAAACCGCGGACCTGGTCATAATAAGCTTCTTCCAGATCATCAAACGTAACGGCACGATAACCGGGATCGTTCACATCCGGCGAAAGTGAAGCCGTGCGGTTTGTCGGACCGATTGCACCGGCCACAAAACGCGGTTTTTTTGAATTTTTTTTCGTGTATTCGTCGGCAACTTCGCGTGCTATTTTTGCACCTTCAAAACTTAGTTCGTAAGCCAGTTCTTCCAGGTGATAATCAGCCAGCGAAATCCGTTGCGTGCTGAAGGTATTGGTTTCGATAATATCCGCGCCTGCGTCCAGGTATTCGGCATGGATGGCTTTAATAATGTCCGGCCGGGTGATATTTAGCAAATCGTTATTCCCTTTTAAGTCAGAATAATGGTTGCGGAAACGTTCTCCCCGAAAATCAGCTTCTTCCAATTGGTAATGCTGGATCATTGTGCCCATTGCGCCATCAATAATCAGGATACGTTTTTGTAATTCTTGTTCGATATTCATGAGTTGTCTGTTGCCAGTTTCCAGTGGTCAGTTGAAACCGGCAACCGGCAACTTACAACTGGAAACTGAATTGGCTTATATCGAAATGCGGTTATAGATTCCTCTTTCGCTTATCTTTCTCCACCTAAAAAAGTTTTGGTTTGAGTAGAATGCAGCACCTTGTAAGTACAGGTTGCTAAGACATCGTTGGGTCTAACCCCTCCGCCTTTCTCCATAAGCAGGTACAAAACTGCATAATAAAAGCATCTTCTGCAATCATTTTGGTGCAATAAAAAAAGCATTTTATTTGCTTAAAAGGGTTTATTTTTAATCGATAAAAACAGTATATTACCAAAGGTATAGATGGTTTAAAGAATATTGCAAATGAAAAAACTTATGTTACTGCTGATTTTAAACTTATGTTTTGTGTTTTGCAAAGCGCAGGATATTGCAGCATTAAAAAAAGACCCGGACATTGTTGTGATTAAAAAAGTAATCGAAAAGCTTAAAGCGCGTTACTACAAAATGCCGCCCAATATAGGTGCGTTGCAAATTGAAATGGCCAAAAACCCAACACCGGAGAATATGAAAACGGTGCTGAAAAAGAATGGGATGGTTGATGCAGATGAGTTTGTTAATGAGATAACGGCACAACGTGATGCGATGATCAGATTTAATCAAAAACATCCGGAGTTTATGAAATTAGAACCAGCAAAACGTATTGATATTATGAAAAAACTACTAACTGATTAACTTAACTTCACAAAAAAGAGCTGCCTTTTATTTAAAAGGCAGCTCTTTTTTAGGTCGATAAAAACAGTATCCTAACTTCTTCTGCCGCCGCCAAATATGCGCAGCAACATGATAAAAAGATTGATAAAATCAAGGTACAAGCTTAATGCACCCATAATAGCTAATTTTGAGGCAGAAGCATCACCATATTCCAAACCTTCGCCAATACGTTTAATGCGTTGTACATCATAAGCAGTTAAACCTACAAACACAGCTACGCCAATATAGCTGATGATGTAATCCATTTGTGCACTGTGCATGAAAACGTTTACTACCGATGCAATAATAATACCGAACAAACCAATAATCATGATTGAACCGAATTTGGTTAAATCTTGATGGGTGGTATAACCTGCAACAGCCATCACTCCAAAAACTAATGAAGTAATTAGAAACACTTTACTAATTAATGCCGGAGAATAAACCAAAAAGATAGAACTTAAACTGATACCCATCATTGCTGCGAAAGCAACGAATAAAACCAGCAAAATCGGATATGAAATTTTGTTCATGCCGAAAGACATGATCAGGATGAAAGCAAATGGTGCAAACATTACAATTGTACCCAAAGTAGTATTTCTGCCTGTTGCCGGATCGCGCATTAATTGAAACAAACTTTGATCGTGTGAAAAAAGATAAGCAGCAACGGCAGAAATTGCCAATGCTATAAACATCCACATAAATACATTTGCCATGAATTTACGGGTGCTATCTTCGGTGCCATCCAGCTGGACAGCGTTTTTAAAATCGTATTCTCTTTTTTGAATTTCCATTATTTTTTTGTTTGAATCTTAGACAATTTTTAAGTAGAAAAGTTTAATTAATTTAACCGTTTTTGCAACTGATCCTGCACACGCTGAAACAGTTGAACCGGTTTTAAAGCGCGCCAGTTTAGGTGTTCCAAACCGCCGCCAAAGTTAATATAATAGTCAATATTACTTTGTTTAAATTCTTCCAACACGTGTTCCCGAAAATTAATGCCTGCAATCCAGCCGTCTTCTACTTCTTGAAACCATTCTTCGTAGTAAGAATCATCCGAAGTATGAAAATTTAAAACGTTCTCGCCCAGCAAAATAAAATGGTTAATGCCTTCGTCCATCATCAGTTCCAGGATTTCGCGTTTCAGCAGCATAATATCATTATCGATTGCATCGTTCCATTCGCCCAACAATTCAATCACTGCAAAACCTAAATCATAATCAGCATAAAGTACTTTTAAATATAAAGTGCTGGAACCAAACGAATCCCACTGCGGGTGGATCAGATAATTGTAAACCTGCTTATCAAACTCAAATTCGTTGTATTGGGTTTCGTAAAAAGGAGATCGTTCATCTTCCGAAGCCACATAATCATCGCGCCATTTGAAGTAAGGTTCTATTTCGTGCATTACTATTTTTGCTTAAAAAAAGCAGGTTTAATATAATAAATTTTATCCGGTAAAAGAAGCATTGGCAACCGCATTGCGCACGCTTCCGTACTGCTTTAATAATGCTGATGCTGCTGTTTCGTCCAATCCGGTTTCTGCAACCACCATCCTTACGGCGCGATCAATCAGTTTGTCGTTCGTCAGCTGCATATCAAACATTTTATTTCCTTTTACGCGGCCCAGCAAAATCATCACCGAAGTAGTGAGCATATTTAAAGCCAGCTTTTGTGCCGTGCCTGCTTTCATGCGGGTAGAGCCGGTTAAAAACTCCGGCCCGGTTACGATTTCTACCGGAAACGTTGCTTCCGAAGCCACTTTACTGCCGGAATTACAAACGATACAACCTGTTGTTACACCTTCCTGATTGGCTTTTTGCAAGCCACCAATTACATAAGGTGTTGAACCAGAAGCAGCTATCCCAACCAAAACATCTTTTGGGCTGATGTTGTATTCCTGCAAATCTTTCCAGGCTTGCGCGGCATCGTCTTCGGCAAATTCTACCGCTTTTCGGATGGCACTATCGCCGCCTGCAATAATCCCAACCACCCAATCAAACGGAACACCAAAAGTTGGCGGACATTCGGAAGCATCCACCACACCTAAACGGCCGCTTGTACCGGCACCGATATAAAAAAGCCGGCCACCGTTCCGCATTTTTTCGGCTGTTGCCGTAGCTAATTTTTCGAGTTGCGGGATGGCTTTTTCTACAGCATCAGGCACCGTTTTATCTTCTTTGTTGATGTTTTGCAGAATTTCGCGCAAGGGCATTTGCTCCAAATGGTTGTAGGCTGAGTCTTTTTCTGTGGTTCTTTGTTCCATGCGGAATGCTTCTTTTATCGTGCAAAAATCAGTAAAAATGTGCAGATAAAGATTGGTCTTTGGGGGAGAAAAATTAAATCGTCATACTTCTTTTACCCATAAAAAAACCAACACAAAATTATATTGGTTTTATGCCGATAAAAGAAGCATGGATTATTTCTGCCTGAAAAATATCTGGATGGGCACACCTTCAAAATCGAAATTCTCGCGCAGCTTGTTCTCAATAAAACGCTTGTAAGGTTCTTTGATGTATTGCGGCAAATTACAGAAAAACGCAAACATGGGCGCAGTGCCGGTTATTTGGGTAACGTATTTAATTTTGACGAATTTTCCTTTTAACGATGGCGGCGGAAAAGCTTCGATCAGCGGCAGCATTACCTCGTTTAGCTTAGAAGTCGGGATTTTTTTCTTCCGGTTTTCGTAAACTTTGTTGGCGGCTTCTATCGCCTTAAAAATCCGCTGCTTTTCCGTAACCGAAGTAAAAATGATCGGCACATCCGTGGACGGGGCCAGTTTTTGTTTGATCTGTTCTTCAAAAACTTTGGTCGTTTTATTGTTTTTTTCGATCAAATCCCATTTGTTCACTAAAATAACAACACCTTTTTTATTTTTTTCGGCGAGGTGAAAAATGTTCACGTCCTGGCTTTCCATACCTTCAACCGCATCAATCATAATCAAAACCACGTCGGCTTCTTCCAAAGCTTTAATAGTCCGCATCACCGAATAAAACTCAATGTTTTCGTGTACTTTGGTTTTTTTACGAAGCCCGGCGGTGTCAATCAGATTAAAATTATGGCCAAATTGATTGTAATGGATATGGATCGAATCGCGCGTAGTGCCGGCGATCGGCGTAACAATATTTCGGTCCTGACCAATCAAAGCATTGATCATAGAAGATTTTCCAACATTCGGGCGGCCAACAATGGCATATTTCGGCAAGCCGTTTTCTTCTACTTCGTCATTATCAAAACCCTTGATTACTTCGTCCAGCAATTCTCCCGTTCCGGAACCCGTCATGGAAGAAACCGGAAAAATTTCACCCAAACCCAAACCGTAAAAAATGCTGGTTTCATCGTATCTGGCGGTGTTATCTACCTTATTTACAACTACATGTACCGGTTTTTTACTTCTGCGGAGGAGGGCTGCAATTTCATCATCTAAGTCGGTAATTCCGGTAGTTACATCCACCATAAACAAAATTACAGTTGCTTCTTCTATGGCAATTACAACCTGCTCGCGGATGGCGGCTTCAAAAACATCTTCTGAATTGGCTACGTAACCGCCGGTATCAATAACGGTAAAAGTACGGCCAACCCACTCAGCATGACCATAATGGCGATCGCGGGTTACACCGCTATAATCATCCACAATAGCTTTGCGGCTTTCGGTTAAACGGTTATATAAAGTGGATTTGCCTACGTTGGGGCGGCCCACTATGGCTACGATATTACTCATTTTTATTTAGTATCAAGATTTAAGTAACAAGTATCAAGTATTAAAAACGACTTAAAGTCTTGATACTTGTTACTCCTTACTTATATTAATCTTCATACCCGAATTGCTTCAGGTAATTTTTTTTGCTGCGCCAGTCGGGAATCACTTTAACGAACATTTCCAGGAAAACTTTATGCTGAAAAAACTCTTCCATATCCTGCCTGGCATGCGTGCCAATTTTTTTCAGCATGGCACCGCCTGGCCCGATCAGGATATTTTTTTGCGAATCGCGTTCCACAATAATTTCCGAACTGATGCGGTATATTTTTTCATCTTCCTTAAAAGCAGTAATAATTACTTCTGTGCTGTAAGGAATTTCTTTTTTGTAGTTTTTAAATATTTTCTCGCGGATGATTTCCGAAGCAAAAAAACGGTCGTTACGGTCGGTCAAAAAATCTTTTTCATAGTAAGCCTCATGTTCGGGCATATATTCCAAAATTGTACCGATAAAAGAAGCAACGTCTTCCAGGTGCAAAGCCGAAATGCCATAAACTGCTTTTGGGTTGAGTTTTTCCTGCCAGTAAGCAATTTTTTGCATTACCGTTTCTTCATCACTTTTGTCAATTTTGTTGATCAAAACGATCAAAGGTGAATTGTTGCCATCCAATTTTTCCAAAACATCCTGCTCATCATGCTGCTCGTTAATGTCGGTCATCAGCAAAATCAGGTCGGCATCTATAATCGAACCTTCCACCTGGTGCATCATACTTTCCTGCAAGGCATAATGTGGTTTGATGATGCCCGGCGTGTCCGAAAACACGATCTGATAGTTTTCATCATTTATAATTCCCAAAATCCGGTGTCGCGTGGTTTGGGCTTTGGAAGTGATGATCGACATTTTTTCGCCAACCAGCGCATTCATCAGCGTTGATTTCCCTGCATTTGGTTTACCGATTATACTTACAAATCCGGCCTGATAAGACATTGAAAATAATTTAAAATAAATTTTGGTTGCAAAGAAACGAATTATATCTTTGCACTCCAATTCAGGGAAAGAATATTCGTTTAGACTGCTGAAAAGGTTTTCTGGGGTTTATGGCCAGAAAAAGTATCGATAAAAACAGTGCGGGATGGAGCAGTTGGTAGCTCGTCGGGCTCATAACCCGAAGGTCGTAGGTTCGAGTCCTGCTCCCGCTACCGAATCGGACAAGCTTGAAAAATCAAGTTTTGTCCGATTTTTTTTGCCCCTAATTGACTGTTAATCAAGAACATCAAGCGTGCTGCTTCGTTCACTTTAGCGGTTCGATAATGCAAACCATCAAAACACATTTTTTCAGGGTATATCGAACCGATAATATTTCGTTTTACAGCAGTAGAGTGATCGGGTTGCTGGTGGAAGTACCTGCTTTGATAGCTTTAGTCAATTTGGCTTTTTGGTTTCGTAAAAAGTATTACAATGAAAAATGATTTACATCTTCATTGAACCCATAACTGATTTAGTGTCGCCATTTTTAAAAACCGCTTCACTATTCAATAGATAAACCCCGCTGGTAACAACGACATCCCCTGCATTTATGCCGGAAAGTACGGATATATAACTCGGATTGCCCGTGCCGGTTGTTATGGCCCTGGGCGAAAAACTTCCATCAGTATTTTTTATCCAAACTTTATTTCCACCGCCATCTGTTAAAACGGCGGAAACCGGAACCGCTAAAGAACGTTGACCGCCACTATTAAGGGAAATATAAGCCTGCATCCCTGGGCGTATCAAACCCTGGGGATTGGAAATACTCACCCTTATCAAATCGACTTTGGATGCATCCGATAATTCAGGGTTGATAAACTCGACCTTGCCCGTAATTACCGGGCCGTTAAGATCGGGAAACGAAACGCTTACTTTTTCATTCTCTTTGTAGTTCCTGGTTTCATTGGCATAAAGCTGGGCTTCGACCCATAGCTTATTTAGTGCCTGTGTGTTGAGGATGGGCATTCCTTCGGTTACATAATCGCCTTCATGGACAATAATTTCGCTAACGGTTCCGCTGACTTTACTCAATACGGTGGTTGTTGCAGACACTTTACCAGACGAAGCTAAAGCCCGGATCTGCGACGATGACAGCCCCCATAGTTGCAGTTTGTTTTCTGCCGCTGATAAGAGTTGCTGATAATCTACATCCGGGTTGTGCAAAACCTTTTGCTGTGTTTTTGCCAACAGGTATTCCTTTTCAGCTTCCTGCAAATCCTCGCTATAAATAGCATACAAGGGTTGGCCGGTAGTAATCTTTTCGCCAACCGTTCTTACAAATAATTGTTGTATCCGCCCGGCTATCCGTGCGCTGACTGCTTCTGATTGAGTCTCATCCGTTGTCACGGTTCCGCTTAGCGTTTTTTCAGTGCCGGTATTTTCTTCCCGCACGGTATCCGTTCGAATTCCCGCCAATTGAATTTGGGCAGCGGTCAGGGTGATATTTCCCCCTGATCTGTTACCGGGGTTTGTCAATTCAACCTTGATCAGTTTCATCCCGCAGATCGGGCAATCGCCCGGCTTTTCCTCATGCACCTGGGGGTGCATGGAACAAGTGTAATAAGCTTTGCTTTGTGCAGTTGTAGCTGATGCCAGGGGCTTGGACTTAGGCTTACAGGCCGTAAACAATGCTGCTACGGCCACCGATAAAATTATAATATGCTTTAATTTCCTATTCATGACCTTGTGTTTTAATGAATGCCTCACTATCTGTTAAATAGGCGGCATTTGATGCAAGGCTATCTGTTACAGATAAGCCTTTAGTTATCTGTATAGCGTTTCCGTTAATAGTTCCTGCATTGACCTGGTGTGCTTTGAATCTTGCACCGTCTTTTAGCCAGACAATTTTGATCCGGCCTAAGTCAAGCAATGCCGCTTTAGGTATCCATAAGCCGGTTTTTGTTCCGGTTTGAATAATAGCCTTTACTTGGCTGTTTACCTTCAGCTCATGATCCATATTATTAATATAAACTCTGACACTGCTTGTTTTATCGCCATCCTGTAAAGTTGGCTCAATGAAGTTGACTTTCCCATTGATGGTTTTGCCTGACATATCTGGCAAGTTGATCGTTACGGGTTGATTTAATTTTAGACCGGCCAAATCGAAAGCGTTTATCTTAATGACCGCCCATAACATATGCGGATCAACGACATTAAACAGGTTCTGTCCTTTTTCGACATATATCCCCTCTTTGATAGTCAGCGGGAGATTGTTGGCATAATCTGTCGGCGTTTGCGGTGCAGCGTTTTCCTCCGCCATTTGGCTGTGCGGCATATCGTGAACATGCCCCTCATAAGGACTATAGACCGGCAGACCGTAAAAAGGCTGCTGTGTTTTTGTGACCTGTTTAATTTGCCCTTTCGTCATTCCCAGCAACAGTAGTTTCTGCTTTGCCGCATTGATTAGCCCGGTTTCTTGCGGTGAGTTTTTGACCAGGAACAACAAATCCTGTTGCGCGGTAACCATATCAGGACTATAAATATCAAAAATGCGTTGCCCCCTGTGTATTTTCTGAAAGGCGTATTTGATATATAGCTTTTCGATCCTGCCGGAGTAATGGGAAGCGATATTATTAAAAGTACGTGCATCAAAGTCCAGGTAGCCATCTGCCTGGATTTCTGTAGCTACGTCCTTTTGTGTTGGAGTAACGGCAGCGATATGGGATATAACGGAAGAATTAACGGGCTGCAATACGGTATTCAGGCTAATGCCAGAACCTTCACTGGCCTGACCTGATTTCTTTACCAGCGTCATGCCGCATATCGGACAACTTCCCGGATGATCTTCCAGTATCTGCGGGTGCATCGGGCAGGTATATTTCGCATCCACTGGCTTTTGATTGGCGGCAGATTGTTTAAGCCGGTGATTCTGGTTACAAGCAGTAATAGTAAGCAAGGCTACCAAACTTACCATCAGTGTAATTTTAATACTTTTCATTTTCCCTTTCATAAGCTACTTGTAATTGTAAGAGTTCCTGTAAGCGGTCAAGGCTTTCCAGCCGCGCGGTCTGCAAATCTTTAATGCCGTCGAGTACAGACGACAGGTCACCGGTATTTTGCTCGTAAGCCAGCAAAGCGGTTTTATAAGTGTTTTGCATGGCGGGAATAATATTGGCGTTATAGTTCTTAAGCTGCCTTTTTTTGCTCCTGATATCCGATCTTAAAGAAGTCAATTGCCCTTCTGCCCGGTTCAGCTTATCCTGTTTTTCATTTTGCAGTTCCTCTACCTCATAGCGAATACCTTTCAGGTTCGCTTTGTATTCCTTAGATGCCCAGGGAACGATAGGAATAGTAACAGATGCCATTAAAATATACTGGTCTGGCCTACCGCCATAGGTGAACATCTGTCCGGCCTGTATGCCAAAATCAGGTTTTCGTTTACTGTATTCCACTTGCGCGTTCAATTGTTGCAATTGAATATTGCGGTCGAGCATTTTTATATCACTCCGCGAAGCTGCTAAACCGGCGGTGTCGGTCATAGTAGTTTCATAGTTGCTGATCACGATATTGGTATCAACCTCGAAAACCATTCTTTTGTCCAGGTTCATCAACGTGTTCAACATAATGATGTTTTGGCGGAGTCGGCTATCAAACTGCTCTTTCATATCATCTAATTCATACAAGTCTGCTTTGGTCTTATAGATGTTCGGCAGCTTTTCCTTGCCGTAGGTCAATTTAATGTTGGCATCTTTCAGCATATACTCCAGCAGCTTTCGGGTGTTTTCTAACAAGGCCAGTTTCCGTTCCAAAACAACCTGGTCGTAATAGTAGCCCCTTGCTTGCGCTGAAAGCTGGTTTTTTAAATACGCCTGCTCCTGAACGGTTACCGCTGAAATTCCCTGCATATACTTTTCCTTGGCCCTTAGCTTTGCCGGGTTGGTAAACATTTGCTGCGCCTGGATCATGAATGAACCGGCATTGGGGTTTAACGAATAAGGCGTTTGGTATTGCCCGGCGCTAACCTGCGGCGCGTTGAGGTTTCCAGCCCCTTTGGCATATTCATTTTGGGCGCTTGCTTTAGCGGTATAAGCCAGCAAAGCGGGATTATAATGGTTGATCCTGGCCAAAACGCTGTCCAGTGGCAACACAAGTGATTGGGCCTTTGCTATATTAAGGGCAAATAATCCGATGCCGAGCAGAATTATAAATTTCTTTTTCATTATTCATTTACCTCCAATACTTCCAGTTTGCCGTATTTCTTCAGTTCATATTCCTTTACCATCAGGAAGATTAGTGGGGTGACCAGTAAAATATGCGTAGAAGAGGTGAGCACCCCGCCGATGATCGGCAGCACAATGGGGCGCATCACATCGGTACCTACACCGGTTGACCATAGCACGGGCACTAAACCAAACAAAGCCACACAAACTGTCATGAGTTTTGGACGCAGACGCTTGACCGCACCGTTCATCACGTAGGTCCTTAAATCTTCCTTAGTGATCGTTTCTTTGGAATTTCCTTTTAAGGCGACCAATTGCTGCATGGCATCGTTCAGGTAGATGACCATTACTATGCCCGTTTCCACCGCGATACCAAACAAAGCAATGAAACCTACCGCTACCGCAATTGATAAATGCACACCAAAAAAATAAACCATATACGCCCCGCCAATCAGCGCGAAGGGGATACTGACCAAGCTAAAAAATGCTTCCCGGATGGATTTGAAGGCGAAATACAGGCAGCCGAAAATGATGACCAGCACAATAGGCAATATCAACTTTAAGGTACGTTCCGCGCGAATCATGTTTTCATACTGGCCGCTCCATTCGATGAAGTAACCTTTGGGCAGCAGTTTAACCATGCCGTTTAGTTTAGCCTGTGCTTCCTGTACGGTGCTGCCTAAATCCCTGTCACGAACGTTGAACAAAACGGTTCCCCGTAGGAGCGCATTTTCCGATTGGATCATCGCAGGGCCTTCGCTGATTTGAATATCGGCCACCGATGATAAAGGGACAGGGCCGTTATTCGGTGTTTGTACTAAGGTGCGCTTGATCTCATCAAGGTTGCTGCGGTAATCCTGTGCCAGGCGGACATTCACGCTGAAACGCTCCCTGCCTTCAATGGTGGTCGTCAGGTTCATGCCGCCCAAGGCGCTTTCGACAACCTGGTTCAGCTCATCCACACTCATTCCGTACCTGCCGATAGCGTCCTTATTGACCTGTATATCCAAATATTTACCGCCTGTGATCGGGTCAACGTATAAATCCTTAACACCGTTAATGCCTTGCAAGGTCTGTTTCATCCGGTTTGACAAAGCATAGATCGTATCGAGGTTTTGCCCATATACTTTCAGGCCGACATCTGTTCTTATTCCGGTGGAAAGCATATTAATGCGGTTGATGATCGGCTGTGTCCAGCCGTTCACCACGCCGGGAATTTGCAGCTTGGCGTTCAGTTCATTGATGATATCTTCTTTAGTATGTCCCTTACGCCACTGGTCGCGGGGTTTTAACAGGATGATGGTTTCGGTCATGCTAATGGGCGAATTGTCCGTCGCGGTATTGGCCCGGCCGGCTTTCCCCAACACATTCGCCACTTCAGGTACACTCTTGATGATCTTATCCTGCACCTGCAAAAGCTGTTTAGCTTCCGTATTGGATACATCCGGCTGGGTGACCGGCATGAACAGGATCGTTCCTTCATCCAACGGCGGCATAAACTCACTACCGAGACTTAGCAATAAGGGGATGCTGATAATTAAAGCAACTATATTAATAATAAGTGTGGTCTTTCGCCAGGTTACGCACCAGTCGAGTATCGGGCGGTATATTTTTTCCAGCCCTCTGGTTAATGGGTTACGGTCATCTGTGCGCAGTTTCCCTTTCAGAAAAAAGGAGATCAACACCGGGGCCAGGGTTACCGCGAGTATGGCATCAATGGCGAGTATAAATGTCTTTGTCCAGGCCAGCGGTCCGAACAACATGCCTTCCTGTCCCTCCAGTAAAAATACGGGCAGAAATGAGGCTACGATGATGAGCGTAGAGAAAAACACGCCGCGGCCAACCTGTTTACAGGAGGATTCGATAATTTTTATTCTTTCTGCTGTGGTCATGATTTTTCTTTTTGTTGTGCAATGGATAAATTCCGGTGCGAGTTTTCTACCATCACAATTCCGTTATCTACAATGACCCCGATGGCTAAAGCAATCCCCGTTAAAGACATGATATTAGAGCTGATGCCAAAGGCGTTTAACAGGATAAAGCTGGCCGCGATGGTAATGGGGATTTGGATGATGATGCTTAACGCGCTACGCCAGCTAAACATGAACAGGATAACGATAATGGATACCGTGATCATTTCTTCGATCAGCGTGTGCTTTACAGAATTGACTGCGTTTTCAATGAGTTCGCTACGGTCGTATGCGATCTTGAACTTTACGCCGGGCGGTAAACCTTTTTGTATGCCCGCCATTTTATCCTTAACGGCATGAATAACCTGGTCGGCGTTTTCGCCATAGCGTAGCACTACAATGCCGCCAACCACCTCGCCCGTGCCATTTTCATCGAAGATCCCCAGACGCTCATCGCCGCCCATTTGCACGGTTGCGATGTCTTTAATCTTAATAGGTATGGTATTATTTACACCGACAGCAATGTTTTCGACATCGGCCAAACTTTTGATATAGCCCAGACCACGGACAATATAACCCGTTCCGTTCATTTCAAACTTGCGCCCGCCTACATCGTTATTATTGCTTTTTACTGCTTTTAATACCTGCGATAAGGAGACGTTATAATAATTGAGCTTATGCGGATCAATGGTTACCTGGTATTGTTTTTCGAAGCCGCCAAAAGAAGCGACCTCACTTACACCTGGTACGGTTTGCAGGCCCAGCTTAACATACCAGTCCTGCAAGGCGCGCTGTTCGCCGAGGTTCATGCCTTTGGCATTTAGCGTATACCAGAGTACCTGACCCACGCCGGTAGCATCCGGTCCGAGCGTTGGTGTTACCTCGGCCGGCAGCAGCCGTTGGGCATAATTAAGCCGCTCCAGCACCCGGCTTCTCGCCCAGTAAATATCCGTCTTATCGTTAAAAACAATATAAACGAAACTCATCCCGAACATCGAGGTTGCACGTATGGTCTTCACTTTGGGGATTCCCTGCAAGTTGCTCACCAGGGGGTAGGTAACCTGGTCTTCGATAACCTGCGGGCTTCGGCCCTGCCATTCGGTAAAAACAATTACCTGGTTTTCTGACAAGTCGGGAATCGCATCTATCGGGTTGTTCCCGACGGCGAAGGCTCCCCAGATAAATAGCACTGTCGCTGCCAGCAGTACGATATACCTGTTTTTTAAAGACAAGGTAATTAATTGGTTAATCATCTTAATTGATTTTAATTTGCCCGCATTATGCGGGGCCGAAATGATTACATTTTCATTTTGCTGTCAGCAGCTTTCTTGTCGAGATCTGATTTCTTCACCAGCGCCATCCCGCAATTTGGTTTAGGGCATTTACCGGGTTTATAGGCAACCACATCATGATGCATTGGACATGTATAAACCACTTTAGCGGTTTTTGCTTTCTTAGCAGTATCAGTTTTTGTTTTGGTTTGCGCCTGTACGTTTACAGAAAATAATAAGCCCGTGCAAAGCAAAGCCATGGCAATTAGATTTTTCATGTTGAATAAAAATTGAATGAACACCATAGGAAAAATATCCCATGATAATTATTTGAATTAAGATGATTTTAAATCAAAGGCGCGCAATAGCGCAGGCATGGATCTGATCAGATCCGGTAAGTGCAGTTCAAGGTATAAATAGGTTCATGCTGACTAAAAGGCGGAGCATGACTATTAAAAGCGGTGTTGACCGTGGTAAAAGATTTCGTGTTGTGGCTGAAAATCGTTGCAGGTTGATATAGGGCCGGGAAGAATTTGGTCAATAGCGAAAAAGGGCCAGAACCAAAATGATTGTCCTTTACCTTAAACGATTGTTTGGTGGTTTTGCAGCAATTATCTGCACTGGCCGTTGCTTTGCTGCCCTTGGGCTGCAACCCGCCAATGGAAAATGAAGTCGATTTCAGCGCACCACAGCAATAAAAACTGGTTGCCGACACCCCAATTGCGGAAAGCAGGTAAACAGTTGTTAAAAGGATTGCGGTAATTCTTTTCACGGTACAAATATAGGTTTTAATAGATATGATTGTTATATTTTATCTATCGGTTTATGCTTTGCCAGTTCTGATGATTTATACGTGCCTTTAGTTAAAACTGAACTCGAACCAGTTTAGTAAGTTGTTCCAGTGCTTTGGAAACCTGCGTTACGGGGCGTTTACAGGATTTATCCTGGCATACATAAATTGTTGTTTGCCCTTTTACCAGTTTGCCCTGCAGCAGTTTAAGGGTTCCTTCGCTACGGCCGCCTGAAAGTAGCACATTGGGTAGGTAATTTTGGTCAATTGCTGAACGGTCGTGTGCAAACTGATCCCCAACAATTGCCACTTCGTAGGGCGGTGACACAAATGCTTGTTCAAGCATACCCCAGTTGGCATAGTAAGAGACGTTTTTAACCACTTTATCTTTTACATTTCCCAGCATCTGCTTGGCTTTACTGATATAATCGTCCTGATAAAAGTATTGGCCCAGCTGAAATAAATTTATGGCCATTTCGGAATTTGAGGACGGTATCACATTATCCTCCAGTTCCATTTTACGGGTAATAAGGTTGGCGTAGCTGTTATTGGTATAAAAAAACATACCGGGTGCTGTGTCGTAAAAGTGTGTGAGGGTATATGTTGTTATCTTGTTAGCAGCTATCAGCCAGTGCTGATCAAATGTGGCTTGGTATAATTCAATAAAAGCTGATATAGTAAAAGCATAATCATCTAATAAACCGTTAACGGAAGACTTTCCGTTTTTGTAATTACGCGAGATCCCGCCATTTGGACTTATCGCGTTTTTTTGGAGAAACTCGGCATTTTTCAGGGCGGCAGCCAAAAACTTGCTATCACCAAAAGCACGGTAAGCCTGTGCATAAGCACCCAGCATTAAGGCGTTCCAAGATGTAAGTATCTTATCGTCAATGGCTGGTTTTATCCTTTTATTACGTACGGCCAGGAGTTTTTCTTTATCAGCAGCTATTGTTTGCTGAAGCGCTGCAATAGTCAGGTTATATTTTTTGGCAATGACATCGTCAGTTGCAACGCGGAACAATATATTTTCCCCCTGTTCCCAATTCCCTGCCGTGGTTACGTTGTAATATGCTTTAAAAAGCGGCGCACCGTTACCCAAAATATCATTTATTTCTGCAGCCGTCCATACGTAATATTTTCCTTCCTTTCCCTCACTGTCTGCATCAATCGAAGAATAGAAGCCGCCCTCCTGCGATGTTAAGGAACTGCTGACAAACCCGAGCGTTTGGTAAACAATTTGTTTATAAAGCGGATCTTTAGTAAGCTGCCAGGCATGCGTATACGATGTTACCAGCTGCGCATTATCATACAACATTTTTTCAAAGTGCGGTACGTGCCAGTCTGCGTCTATTGAGTACCTCGCAAAACCGCCGCCGAGTTGGTCATATATCCCTCCGAAAGCCATATTGTTCAGCGTGGCCCGTACGGCTTTTAGTGCATTATCATTGTGCGCTAACTTGTAGTACTGCATCAAGTATTCCCAGGTAGCCGGCATCGGAAACTTTGGTGCCCGGTCAAAGCCACCCTTTTTTAAATCCAGGGTAGCTTCTATGTTCTTAAACTGAATGTTAAGGTCGTCGATGGTAAAACCGGTCTCCTTTGCCTTGAATGACACAAGACCTGATGAACGTACTCCTTTTGTTACTACCTGTGCCTGTTTTATGATTTTGGCCGGGTCTTTTTTATCGAGGCTGATATAAAAATTCAACATTTTCATCCATTGTGCTTTGGGGAAATAGGTGCCGGCATAAAACGGCTTGCCATCGGGCAGCGCCAGCACATTAAGCGGCCATCCGCCGCTGCCAGTTATCAGTTCCGAAGCATTCATATAAACCTGGTCTATATCCGGCCTTTCCTCGCGGTCCACTTTAATTGCCACAAAATATTTGTTCATTAAATGCGCTGCTGCGGTATCTTCATAGGTTTCGCGTTCCATCACATGACACCAGTGGCAGGCGGCGTACCCTATGCTTATAATAACCATTTTATGTTCGCGTTTGGCCTTGTCAAGCACTTTTTGGCCCCAGGGATACCAGTTTACCGGGTTATGGGCATGCTCCAGCAAATAAGGGCTACTTTCATGGATCAGTTCATTAGTATATGGAAATACTTCACGATGTTTCTGAGCAACTTTATTTTTTGATTGTGCGTTAGCTGCAGTCGATATATTCAGTAACAATAGTAGAAGAACAAATAATTTGAATTTAAGCTGCATCTTTTAATTTTTATAATATTACAATACCGGAAGTCTGTTCTATGTTTTTTTCAAGGCTTGGTAAACTTACCTATTAATTGCAGGGATTGTCCAATAATCAGTGCTGACCTCTAAACAGGGCGGCATTAGTTAAATTAACATAATTAGCAGATAGTTGACCGTAAAAAAAATCAGCGTTTTAATAGCTGTCGGTTATGAAGATTTCTAAATCGATTTTTTTGATAATAAACCTGGTGCATAACTACCTATGGTTTTACATATAACTTTAGCAGATGAATAAGGAATATTATTGCACGCATAGGTATATACTAAAGTTTTAGATATGACAATTAGCCTAAAACGGGATCGAACTATTATAAATTAAGGCCCAGTAATTTTAAATCTTGCACAAAGCGATTCGATTTTAGTCCTGTTGGGGTTACCTTAATCGGACAATTTAGATTTTTCTAAACTGACCGATTTTTTTAGATAAATTTTGTTGTTCAGGGATAAGTTTAAACTAATCCGCAAGCTTCAACATCGAAATATTTTGCTATCCTCAAATTTCACATCGGTCTGAATTTAATGCTGGACCAGGCTATCAATTATTATTGTTACCGCCTCCGTCTTGCTTCAAATCATCATTATTGATGGCTTTTTTAGGTTTTTTTGGTTTTTCAGAAAGTCTGCCGATCTTATAACTCAAAGTGATTTCAAAGCTCCGGTTATGCAGGATGTTCATCGTATTCTGGTTGATGTTTCCTGAATTGACAACGGTTGGAATATGAAAGGCGTTGGTCAAAAAATTATCTCCGCCAATACCAATACTACCTTTTTTATCGGCAAATTTTCTGTTGATACTTAAATTATAAATCCCAAAACCGCCCTGATAACCCTGTAACTGAATTTGGCGTGAACGGCGGAAAGTAAACGCCTGAATAGAATACTTGTCGGAAAGATCATAGCTGCCAAACAAACGGAAATTGGTTACCCAGCCCTTATTGGAAGCGTAGAAAAGCGGATCAGGATCCTGGTTATTCAACGTTAAATAATACAAATCTACGCCGCCGTTGATACTCAGTTTGTTGATGGGCGATAAATTTAAGGAAAGACTTGTGCCATAAGCATTTTGCTTGCCCAGGTTCTGATAAGTAGTTTTTACGGTATCACCACTGGTTGTCCTTATCGTTTGGATCGCGTTATTGGTGTTCCGTACAAAGGCCGAAATATTGATATTGTTATTCTTGATGTTGGTGCTGTAAGCGAGTTCAAAATTGTTTGTAAACTCCGGTTGCAACGCTGGGTTGCCCACAGTTACGTTTAAAGGATTGGATGCCTGGATATTCGGGTTCAAAAATTCCAGGGAAGGGCGCTGTATGCGGCGGTTAAACCCTGCTTTGATCATGTCGCCATTGTCAAACTTCTTGGCAATATTCAAACTTGGAACCAATATACCATAATCAGGGATATTAACGGTAGAACCACTTTGAAAATCAGCATTGATGCTGGTATATTCATACCGCGCACCAGCTTTAATGGTATAAGTTTTAATGGGGGACAAAGTATAAGAAGCATAACCCGATGCCACATTTTGCCTGTAATTAAATGCGTTTGACAGATTAGTTGCAGCAAGTGGCTGATAATCAAGCGTAGAGCCGGAAGCCAACAAATAAGTATAATCACTGCTTACCATCCGGACAATATCTTTGGCACCAAATTCAAGCAGCTGGTTTTTCCAGGTCGGCGTTTGGTAATCTGCTTCAAAGGTCAGCTCTTTGTTGATGCTGTTGTTGTTATTTTTTAATCCGCTTATTGCCGAGCCATTGTTTTGGTTGAGAAAAACGCTTTCAAAATTATTATTTCGATTGTTTTGGCTGTATTCGGTGAGCAGGCTGAACTCGTGTTCCGGCTTTTTACCGGTCAGCGTATAAGTCAGCGTTGCATCTACCGTGTTTGAATTATTGGTAACATTGTTTTTCTGCAATGATGAACCTGTCAAAAAATTGTCTAAATAGCTATCAGTCAAAAAATTATCCTGAATAGTAGGATGACTGTTGGCACCAAATACTACACCCAATCCTATCGAATTATGTTCATTAATATCATAATCCATGCCTGCATTGTACCTTCCGAACAAAAATTTATTGTGTGTATTGGCTGATTGTGTAGTCAAATAATTATCAGTCGAAGTCAAACTGTTAACTATCTGGCTATTAGCAAATTCTCCCGGAATATTATAACCTGTACGGCCAAATCCGCCTATAGAAATATTTAATTTACCTACGCGGTAACCACCGTTCAAACCCAAGCCGGAGCCACGTGTACCAACCTGCGAATTAATGTTTAATGAAACGCCTTGCAAAGTATTTTGCTTGAGGACAATATTGATGATACCGCCCGAACCTTCAGCATCGTATTTAGCTGAAGGTGAAGTAATTACTTCTACACTTTTGATCAGATCGGCCGGAATTTGTTTCAGCGCATCCGAAATGCTCCCGGAAGTCATGGCAGAAGGTTTGCCATTGATCAGAACTTTGATATTCTGGCTTCCCCGCACGCTCACGTTGCCATCCAAATCCACAGAAACCATTGGTACGCGTTTCATCACGTCGGTTGCATCACCGCCGCGCGCTGTCAGGTCATTTTCGGCATTATAAACGGTACGGTCAATTTTTTCTTCAATTAAAGCTTTTTTGCTAACCACCTGCACTTCTTTCAAAATTTTGCCACCGGGGCTGAGCAAAATCTTCCCAAGATTTAAGGAGCTGCTTTCAGTTACTTTAAGGTTGGTTATAATTTTATTGGCATAACCTAAAAAACTGATTTTCAACTGATAAGTGCCGACAGCTAATTTTTCTATGGTAAATTTTCCGCCCGCACTGGTTGTAGAACCGGTTATTAATTTTCCGCCGGACTGATTATAAACAGAGACACTTGCATAGTCCACAGGCTTTTTGCTCAGCGAATCAATCACCGTTCCGGAGATACCGGATGCAAATTTGGAAAATATGTTGCCTGCCTTCACTGCGGTGAACGGGATCAGCCATAACAAAAAGAAATAGATTGTATGCGATGCTTTTAATTTCATGCTTCAAATAAAAAGCTATTAATCTGTTTTGATAAAGCACAATAGACAACCGGCAAAAATTAATCGGCCAAAAGCACATTTATCGGGATAAGATCATTTTCTGTGTGATTCGTCGTCAAACTTGCTGCAATGGTCGGCAGGCAATACAGGATGGACGATCAAACCCAAAATGTCAAAATCGCTATAATTATAATTGTAGTACAGTAGTTCGTTTAATTCCGATCGAAAAAGATAATGCTTCTTTTATCGCCTTAAAAACAGGAAAATCCGAGCTTTTTGTTTCGGTATTGGATATGGGCACAAACTTTACAGGCATAAAAGAAGCATCTTATAAAATATAAAACATCGCATACGCCCCGGTCAGAATAAAAGATCAGCTCCCGAATAATGGGCTTATTCCTTCGTACCATTTTGAAGGCCGGGACAACTGTTTTTATCGCCTACAATTCAATACCTCAAATCCGCAGATCTGCAAAACAATAAATTGGTAGCTGCAACCAGCTTTTTTTGCAAACCTCAATTTTGTTTAAGTTATCTTTTTGTATTTAAAAACTACCAGATAATCATTAATAGCTGTTTCCGAATTTCAATTTAGATACTTTCAATTTATACGCAATACTTAACATAAACTTAATATTAAGGTAACAATTTGATAATATACCTTTGTAGCTCAAAATCAAATCAGGTAAAAATGAAAAAAAATAAGCAGAAACAGGTTAAAATAGCCCGGAAAGCAATCAGAAATGATATTAAACTAAGCTTGATCTCTAAGCTGAAAGAAGTAACAGCTAATCTTGGGGGAGATGCTGAAAAGCTGGAAAAAGAAATTCAAAAAGCTTCCGGCAAAGTAGCTAAAAAACTTTCAAAAAAACTGAGCGTTAATGAGTTAGGCAGGTTAGAAGCAGGCGGAGATCAGCAACCAAACCAAACACCAGCACTTGTAAAATCAAAAAATATTACAAAGCAAAAACGGGGTGCAAAACCAGCCAAAACAAAGGTAGTTAAAGAGGACGCACAATTAAGCTGATCGTTTAATAATAGATAAATCACCGGCGATAAAACTTAATCTTGGTAAGCTGCCTAAATGCCTTTCAGGGTTTTTCTGGAACCTCTATCGATCCCTTATATTCCGGGCACAAAGTTTTCATAGGGGCGAAATTATCTGCCCGGGTTAAGCTTAACTTTATCAAACAGTTAAGCTTTTGCCCGTTTTCTTATGGTAATAATAATTGTGTTTTAACATTGATTTTACAATGCTTCTTTTATCACCCCAAATCCTGTTTTTGTATTTGAGGCAACTGTTAAGGCATAAAAATCCAATGGTTTTTAGGTGATAAAAGAAGCATGGAAAACTGATTTAACAAATTTTAAACAGGTTCCGGATTATTCGCTTTTTCCCGATAGCTTTTTAACTTTTTGCTGCTGATAATGGTCTGCGCGTTCGTGGTCTTCATCGTCCATTTCCGGTCCTTTTTCAATTTTGCGCCAATCGATGGTTTTGTTGTAACGGCCCATGGCTTTCTGCGGATCAAAAATGCGGGCATCGCTCCTAACAAAAGTATAGGGCGTATAATCCGGTTTATCAGTAAAAAAATCTTGCAGTAAAGTAGCCGTAACATCGTATTGATTGACATAAGGCACATCCAAAATATTGTAAATAGTTTTCAAAATAGCCCCGAAATTAGCATGTACATGGCTGACATAACCTTTTTTAACATACGGCCCGGCCAGCATCAGGATAGAACGGTGCGCATCCAAATGGTCAACACCACCTTGCGGGTCATCTTCCGTAATAATCACCAGCATGTTTTTCCAGTATTTTGTGCGGGATAAAAAATGCAGGATCCGGCCCACAGCCAGATCATTATCAGCCATAAAAGATTGCCGGTACGGATAGCCATCTTTCGGCCTGATCTCGGCTCCGTGATCATTTGGCACTTGCATGGTAATCAGCGAAGGCATCTTTTGGTTGCCCTTGATCCACATCTTCGTAAATTCCCCTTCAAACTGGTCCATCCGAAACTGATCAGGAATATTAGTATTGAAACCGGCATAATTATGGCTCGTTCGGCCAAATAAAGCTTTTTGCATCGGCACCATTACCAAATGGCCGGAACCGGTTGCCGTATCCCGCCATTGTTCGCGGTTGTGGGCCGTTTCATTGGCTTCACCAAAATTGTAGAAGTCAATATGTTTCCTGTCTAATGCTTCCCACAAACCACCGGTTTCTGCATAATCTTCCGGATCCATACTTCCTGTTGAACCGGGAAAACGACGGCCAGGCGCTTTTGAGAAAATTTTAGCGGTTTTATTGACGTTGGAATTTGCTTCTACCCACTCATTCGGGACCACGCCCAGCATCCAGTGGTGGCCGTGAATCGAAGCATCGCTATCACAATAATAATTGTCAGAAAAAGCAAACTGCCGGGCAACTTTTAAATGATTGGGCGACACTTTTAACCCGGGCATTTTCACCCGCAAAGCATCCGGCAAAGTGTATTCGCAATTCACCCCGAACCTGGCCAAAGTGCTGTCGCCTTTTGCGTTTTTTAACTGCCCCATCACTTCATCATAAGTGCGGTTTTCTTTGGTGATATAAACAATATATTTAATAGGAGTGGGCGATGAACCCGGCAATACGGGCAAGGGGTTTTGTGTAGCAACCGATATCGTTTTGCTTAAAAAAGTATTGCTAATCACCTGTTTGGTGTAAATTGCAAGCTGCACAGCATCAGGCATTTGCACTTTTTGAAAACTTCCCAGCTGAATATCACCAATGTAAGTGCCTTGCGGCGGCGCGATAAAACCACGGCCACCATTTGGGCCGGCACCATAACCACGGCAGGAAGTGATGTACATTTCCTTTTCATCTGCAGACAGCTTTACGCGGGATGTTCCCCAGCCGGTTGGTATCAAACCTGTCGTGGTTTTTGTGGGCACATCTATTACCGCAACGGCATTAAAACCCAGCAAGGCCACGTAAAGTGTTTTTTCATTTTTACTCAGGCAGATGCCAAAGGGCAGCAAGCCGCGGTATTTATCAATGCGGCTATCCGCTTTAATCGGTATATCGCCCAAAAGCCGGTGGTTTTTGTAATCAATAATGGTGATGTTATCGTTGGTTGCATTTGTAACGTAAGCATACTGGCTGCCAACCGCAATTGAATTCGGACTGGAGCCGCCGGTTACTTCTGCATCTTCAATCATTTGCCCTATTTGATGGCCGGTTTTAAACTTATCGATCACTGCATTACTGGCCAGATCAATCGTAAAAACACTCATAGCTTCCGGTGATAAAGGGCTGCCGACACCAGGGATTTTGCGGCCTTCTACTACCGTTCCTTCTATAGATTCTTTGGTATTGTTGCCATACGGATGCCTAGAGATCATGATTGAATCTGCATTTTTTGGCGTAGCACCTTCAATCAAAGGATAAGAATACATGCCTACGTTGGCTACAAAAGCTGTTTTTTTGTCCGGGCTTAAAGCCAAACCAAAAGGCTGGCGGCCGGCAGGAATGGAAGCAGTTATTTTTTTTGAAGCCAGATCAAGCCGAACCAACCGGAAATTGCCGCGGTCCAGCACCAGCAGCTCGTTTTTAGATTCGTTTAATAATAAATCAGACGTAAAGCTGTCTTCAAATTCCTGGCCATTTATTTTTCCATTCAATGACAAAGAATCCAGCCGCTTAAATTTTTCGGCATCATAAATAATTACTGCACCATTATCACCGCCGCTTAAATATAATGTTTTAGAATCCGGGGAAAAAGCAACACCCAGAAACGAACCGTTTGGCAAAGGCGATTTTATTTGCTGATCATAACTTGGCACTCTCACCGAATTCATCGAAGCCAGATTGATAATTTCGATTACGCCGTTGTGCAGCGTTACGGCTTTTTTTCCATCGGGAGAAATGGATAAACCAAAAGGATCGTGCGTAATACGTATCGTTTTGCCAGCCGGAGTTACAAACCTGCCGCTCGGCAAAACAGATATGCCTTTCGGATCAATTTTACAATACAGATCGTTTCCCGGAACCTCTAAAACCTGAACCTGCTTTTGCGCGAAGGAAACACGGCTGAAACAACAAATTATTACCGATAAAAGAAGTATCTTGTTCATGCTAAAAAAGATGTGCTAAAAGAAGTATCAGACTTTGTTGGACCAAGCCTAATAATCAGCATAAAATTACTTCTATTTCAAAATATACATTACACCGTTGATATCATCATTACCGCCGTACTGGCTTGCCAGGGCTTTATTATAATTATCAGTATTTGAGGTACGCTCGGAGGCCGGATATTTAAACCGCAAAGCAATACGGCCACCATTCCCGGTTCCTGGGCCTGTTGTAAAGTTAGGGACAAGCGTTCTGCGGTAAGTGAAATAAGATTCCAAACCGGAGTGGCGGAACAAAGCCAGGTATTTTTGCTGCAAAATCTTGGTCAAACCATTTGCATCAGCAGTATATTTGATATTGCTTTGTGCATAATAACCCGGCCAATCTACGTTGATGGGATAGGTATCATAATTGGCCGGATTAGCAACACCGGTAGAACCGGGCCGATAAAAATATGCCGTAAAAGTACCGGTGCCGGTTGGGATGCCGTAAAACTGGAACGACGATTGGATACCTTTAATGTAATAGCTTTCTGCATCGCCGCTTAGCCAGCCGCGGTTAATCCCTTCAGCAATGTTAAACATCAGTTCCGGGTAGCCAACTTGAATACTTGGTTCGCCGGTATAAGTTGAATAATAACGTTTCCTGTTTAAAAACGAATATCTCTGCAAGCCGGCATTGTTGTACATCACACTCAGGTCCAATCCCGGATCTGCACCGATAAAAGAAGTAAAAGCAGTCGGGCTTTGCTTCAGGGTGTCAACATTATAGCGTGCAGGTTCGGCAGTAACATAAACCCGGGGATCTTGTAACTGTGTAAGTAAACCAATATAAGTGGCCGATGAGTTTTGCCTGGAACCGCTTTGGCCGAAATTATCAGGTGTTTGCGGATAATAGTTGCTTGGTGCCACAAAAATGAACTGCAGGTTATCATCCGCATTTTGCATAATTGGATATTTTGTGGGGTTTCCCACCACATTTGCAAATTGCGCAACCACATCAATATCCTTAGTTTTTTTACTCAGCTGGATCAGCAGCCTGATCCTGAACGTGTTCACAACTTTCTGCCATTTTGTTAAATCACCATTAAAATAAATATCACCTGTAAGCGTATTTCCTCCGGCTGCAATTAATGCGGTAAAATCTGTATTGGCACTTTCCAGCCAGGCCAGCGATTGGACCATCACCGCTTTTTGCGTATCGTAAAAAGGTGTTAAATTGGTGGCGCCCTGCAAAGCCTGCGTCATCGGGATATCGCCTTCTTCCATACTCATCTTACTGAAAAAATACGCCCGGAAAAACTTGCCGACCGCGCTGTATGGATTAACTGCCGCAGCACCGGATTTTATGGCCTGTGCTTCCATCGCCTGTACGTTTTTTAGTATAGTATAATAGTTGTCGCCGCTGCCAAAATCATAGCGGTTGTTGCCGTAATAGTCGTAGTTGTAGATATAATACTGGTCGTAAATTTCTTTTGAATTGTCCGGGTATTCAACCATCGAATTTAAAACCCCGTTAAACAAAAGAGATGCTGGTACACTGTTTGGTACGTTTGTATTTTGGGTGAGGTCTTCAAAGCTTTTTTTGCAGCCGCAAATTAGGGTAGATAAAAGAAGCATCGGCACAAATAATATTCTAAATAGCTTTTTCATAATTTATTTTGAGGGATTTAGAATGATAAATTAAAATTGATGCCATAGCTGCGCACCGTTGGCGATTGTAATCCTGTTTGGGCAACAGCACCATTATACTGATCCATATCCACATCTTTAAAACGCTTGTCTTTATAAAAGTAAAGCAGGTTACGGCCATAAACCGATGCAGAAATTTTTTGGATAAAGGTTTTAGCCAGCCATTGTTTAGGGAAATCATAGGAGAGCGTTACCTCTCTTAATTTAGAAAAGGTTTTGCTCATCAGGTTTGCTTCGTCAACACCATAATAGCTACTCACGTAACCCTGCACAAAAGCAGCTTTTGTGTTAGGCGAATATTGTAAAGCACTGTAATTTAAAACGGCACCAGTATTCGAATCGTAATTGATTGGAACTGGTTTACCATTAGTACCTACATTAGACACATAAACACCTTCTCCTACATAGCTGCCGTTATAGCCTGTTTTACCAAAGTTGAGCCAGTCCTGGTAGCGGGCATCGCCCAAAGCACCGGTAGCTGTTTCAATATTGGCACCGCCACGCATAGTCTTGTTGTGCATGTAATCTATAATGACACCACCAACTGAACCATCAAACTGGAAAGCCAGACTTAGATTTTTATACCGAAATTTATTGTAAATACTCCATGCATATTTAGCATTTTCATTACCCAAATATTGCGCAACAGGTGCTGCCAAAGGCTTGCCAGCATCATCATTGATAATTTGCCCTTGTGGCGTTCTTACAAATTTGCTTCCGTACAGTTTATCAACACGATCTCCGGTTTTAAAAAAAGTATTGTATGTGCTTTGGCCGGGAGGCAAGTCTTTATATACATCTTTAAAAGTGGAAACATTAACTAAAATATTCCACATAAAACCTGTTGAAGTTTTAACAGGCGTACCTTCCAGGGAACCTTCATAACCTGTTTTTTTGGTTTTTAGCGCATTCAAATATAAAATATCATAACCGGTAGCTGTGGATATGGGGTTTGCCAAAATCTGTGGACCATCAATATACTGAAAAGCCGTGCCGCTGAAACCTAAACGGTTTTGCAGGAATTTAATATCGAAACCTTCCTCATAATTTACACGGGTAAATGTTTTGATATTTGGCTGATATAAGAAGTTGGCTGCATAACCAGCCGTTTGTCCATTATAAGGCTTACTGGTAGAATAAGAAGTGTTAAGTGAATAATTCGGGCCATTATAAGGGGAGTTATAGGTAGAGCCGTAACCTAATGGATTGTTAAATAACGGGCCGCGAGAAGATGCAGAACCACCATAAACCGTGATCGAACTAAACGGTGCCGGGCCAATTGTCGGGCTGGTTGCGTCGCTCCTGATGTTGGCATAAGAAGCACGGGCTTTTAAAAATGAGATTACTTTTGGCAGCTCAATGTAATCAGAAATTACTGTTGCCGCGCTTAAACTCGGATAGCCAAAATTGGTTTTATTTTGAAACATGCTCGATGTTTCCCGGCGGTAAGTGCCCGATAACGTGGCATACTTGCCGAAAGAAGCATCCAAAGAAGCGTAAACACTAAACACGCGTGCAGCAGAATTGAAACTGCTGGCCTGGATGCCATTTTTAGAATTGCTGAAAGCATAAACTTCCGGGACGTTTAGATAATCAGTAGATGCCCAGCTGGAGTTATATTTGAAACTGCGCAGGTTTGAACCCACCAAACCCGACAAATTTAAAAATCTTTTAACCGTATAATTATAGCTTAAAAAAAGCTCGGTGTTGTTGTCAAACAAATTGCGGCGGTCTTCCCGGTAATCGCCCTGATTACCTTCGCGGCCGTAAGGGTGGGCAGAAAAAGGCAGGTCTTCAGTGCGTAAGATATTGTACGTATCAATTTGAGAACGCAAAGTTGCATTCAGGTTGTCATTGATCTTATAATTACCGGACAGGTAGCCGTAAGTATCATTCTTATAATGGCCGCGTGTCCACTTCTGTGTTAACAAATACGGGTTGTGATAACGCTGATATTCTGCAAATTGCGATTGAACGCCTACTTTGCCCGGTTGCCATATCGCTTTAATGTCCGGTGCGTTAATATTCCAGTCTGCCCCTGTCCATATTGCGATGTTATAAATAATACTGTTTGGGCCATATTGAACATCCGGGAAATTATCGGTGGTTTGCCGGTTAAAATCAACATTGCCTTCAAATTTTAATTTTGGAGTTGGGTTAAAAGAAGCATATAAATTAACGTTGGCAATGTCCAGATATTGGGAAGGGATATAACTGGTTTGATGCTGCTGCGAAACCGATAAGCGCGTTACATAATTGTCGCCATTGGCACTTAAAGAAATGTTGTTATTGGTTTGATAACCGGTTTGCAAAAAATTCTTCAGGTTGTCTTTACCTCTTGCAAGCCAAGGCGTTCCTTGCCGCACGCCGTTGATTATCGGACTATCGTATTGCGGGATGAGCTGGCCTGCAAAGTAAGGCCCCCAAACATCATAATCACCATCAACACCGCCGGGTGCACCGCCTTTACCATCAACAAATTTGTAATAAGTGTTTTCACCGGCACCGTACGAATTTTGTGTACGTGGGAAAGCCAGAAAACCCTTGTTGGCAACGGTACTGCTATTGATATCAACTGTTAAACCCTTTTTGTTTTTATCGCCTTTTTTTGTGGTGATTAAAATAGCACCGTATTGTGCACGGCTACCGTATAAAGCAGCAGCAGCAGGACCTTTCAGTACGGTATAACTTTCAATATCATCCGGACTAATATTATAAGTATCCGTATTGATCGGGAAACCATCCACCACATATAATGACACCGCATTTCCCCGGATTAACACATTCGGGTTACCCAATAATTCTGCCGACGGGCCAACCGATAAACCGGCCACTTTTCCGGTTAATCCTGTAATCGGGTTTGGGTCGCGGGCGGTAGTTACAGCATCACCGTTAACAGTTTGCACCGCATAGCCAATGCGCCGGGTTTCTTTTTTTACGCCTAAAGCCGTTATCACAACTTCATTTAAAGTTGTGGTACTGCCAATTAAGTTTACGTCGATGGTGTTTTTATCGCCCACAACAATTCGCTGTATTGCATAACCGATAAAATTAAAAACGAGTGTTTGGCCGGGCACTGCTGCAATAATGTAGCGGCCATTCACATCGGTTGCGGTGGCTTTTCCAGATCCGGCAATTGTTACACTTACACCTGGCAAAGGCTGCTTTTGTTCATCCCGCACAATACCCGAAATATTGGTTTGCGCAAATAAATGCGTAGGGAAAACCCCTAAAGATAAAATGACAAGAGCTGTTTTTAACTGCTTGTAAATCTGCTTCATAAATAAAGATTTGGTCTTAAACTTTGATGAGGTTTCACATTGCAATACTAACCGCAGTTTATTAGGCTTAAACTAAATTAGTGTTAAGCTATCCTTAAAATTATGCGGTAAAAACAGTACAGGCAGCTGTTTTTATAACAGAAAAATCATATTGCGCTAACAAAAAATTAACGCCGGGTTAACTTTTTTTCATTAGAAGGTCTAAAGCGATATTTTTTAAGTAACTGATGTTATCAACCGGCATATTGGTTTCTTTGGCCTGGTCATCCCAGTATCGTAAACGGATGATGAGTTCTGCATTTTCATCCTGCTCAAAATCTATAGCTTCGTCCGGTTTCATCATGCCGCCCTGAAACTCCAAAGTTATTTTACTGGCCGGCGAAAGCTTGTCGTAATATTCGGGATATTTATAAGTAAGGTAGCGTTTGGCAATTACGTGGCCTTGTACCAATGCCGCAAGCCTGGCAGAAAAACCGCGCGCCAGCAAATAATCTGCCCCCAGTTTTTCATGGTCGATATTGCCCATGCCGTCCATACTTCCCGCTTCGGATGCATCTGCACACAAATGCCCGATGTCGTGAAAAAAAGCGGCCAGCACCACTTCATCATCATAACCTTCAGCCTGAGCCAATGCTGCCGCCTGAGACATGTGTTGCAATTGCGAAACCGGTTCACCAATATAACCTTCATCGCCAAACCGCTCATACAACGCAAATACTTCATCAACAATGGCCTGAGGGTTTTTTGCAGCGGGTTTCATCAGTATAAAGGTTTTATATGCAAATGAAATTGCTGAATGTTAGCTAATTATTAAATCTGTAAAAGCTTTTTATTTTCAGGTTTTGGGTCGATAAAAACAGTATCAACCCAAATAAAACAAGCTTTGCTGTGAAAAGAAGAACAGTTCAAGCCAATCAATAAATGATCCGATGCTTCTTTTATCACCTCAATTTTAGGTTGATAAAAGAAGCATCGTACAAAAAAATAACCTGATTGATAACTAATTATTAAATCTGTAAAAGCTTTTTATTTTCAGGTTTTGGGTCGATAAAAACAGTATCAACCAAAATGAAACAGGCTTTGTTGTGAAAAAGAGGACAGTTTAAGCAAATCAACAAATGATCCGATGCTTCTTTTATCACCTCAATTTTAGGTTGATAAAAGAAGCATCGTACAAAAAAATAACCTGATTGTTAGCTAATTATTAAATCTGTAAAAGCTTTTTATTTTCAGGTTTTGTGTCGATAAAAACAGTATCAACCAAAATAAAACAAGCTTTGCTGCAAAAAGAAGAACAGTTCAAGCCAATCAATAAATGACTTGATGCTTCTTTTATCACCTCAATTTTAGGTTGATAAAAGAAGCATCGTACAAAAAAATAACCTGATTGCTAACTAATTATTAAATCTGTAAAAGCTTTTTGTTTTCAGGTTTTGGGTCGATAAAAACAGTATCAACCCAAATAAAACAAGCTTTGCTGCAAAAAGAAGAACAGTTTAAGCCAATCAACAAATGATGCGATGCTTCTTTTATCACCTCAATTTTAGGTTGATAAAAGAAGCATTGTACAAAAAAATAACCTGATTGATAGCGAAAATTGAAGCGGACTTAACCAAACCTTAATACAGATTTGCTTTGGCCTTAACAGCCAGCATTTAGTATTGCTGAAAATCTTTTCGGCAGATGAGTCCTATAAAATTAGTAGTTTTTGATATCGCCGGCACCACGGTTAAAGACGACCACGAAGTAAGCAAGGCTTTTCAATCAGCCTTAAAAAAATATGGCTACGAAGTAAAACCGGAAGCGATAAACCCTTTGATGGGTTATGAAAAAACGCTGGCCATCAGGCAAATGCTGCAATTGCATGAGCCGGTTGCTTCAAAAATCACTTCAGAACTGGTTAGCCTGATCCACCGGGAGTTTGTGCAGCAAATGCTCAAGCTGTACTTGTTTGAACCCAGCATTGAACCTTTGCCAAACGTAGAAGAAACATTTGCTGTTTTACATGCACAAGGCGTACAAGTTGGCATCAACACCGGTTTTTCACATGATATTGCAGATACGATTGTAACCCGTTTAAAATGGCGCGAAAAAGGGCTGATCGATCATTTAATCGGTTCGGACGAAGTAGAATTGGGCCGCCCGCATCCGTTCATGATCCAAAAAATGATGCAGGATGGCGGCATTGCCAATCCGCTGGAAGTTGCCAAAGTTGGCGATACCGAAGTAGATGTGCGCGAAGGACAGAATGCGGGCTGCAAATACGTGATTGGTGTAACAACCGGCATCTTTTCCCGCGAAGAACTGCAAACGTACCATCCGACGCATATTATTGATGACATTGCGCAGGTGATCGAAATTATCAATCAGTAAAGCATTGTTGATGAGCCGCTTGCGTACAAAAATTGCTCGGTTGCCTTACAGCTTGCTTTCGGTAATGGCTGCGGTTTCCAGCTTTGGCACTTACACTTCCATGTATGCTTTTCGCAAAGCTTTTGCGGCCGCAACTTTTACCGGCCAGGAGTATCTGCACATAGATTACAAGGTTTGGCTGGTGATGGCGCAGGTGATCGGCTATATGTTCAGCAAGTTTTACGGCATCAAATTTATTGCTGAAGTCAACAGTAAAAACCGCGCCCGTTATATTTTAACACTCATTGGCATCGCCTGGGCGGCTTTGCTGGCCTTTGCTTTTGTGCCTGCGCCCTGGAATATTGTTTTTCTGTTTATCAATGGTTTCCCGCTCGGGCTGATCTGGGGATTGGTTTTCGGTTATCTGGAAGGCCGCCGTTCCACAGAGTTTATGGCTTCCATACTGTCTGTCAGCTTGATTTTTGCTTCCGGATTTGTTAAAACTGTCGGCCGTACTTTGCTCACAACTTTTCATGTCAACGAGTTCCGGATGCCTTTTATCACCGGTGCCGTATTTGTGTTGCCGTTGTTGCTGTTTGTTTTTTGTTTAGAACTGATGCCGCCGCCAACCGCCCGAGATAAGCAACTGCGCTCGGAGCGCGTACCGATGAGTGCTGCAGAACGCAGGCAGTTTATCATGCGTTTTTTACCGGGTATTTTTTTAACGCTTGTTATTTATGTTCTGCTGACGATTATGCGGGATGTGCGCGATAATTTTGAAGTGGAAATTTGGGCAGGCCTCGGCATTAAAAGCAACAGCATTTATACCAATATCGATTCCTTTATTTCTGTAATGGTGCTGATAGCGATGGGTTTACTGATCCTGGTCAAAAAAAACCTCAAAGCTTTCAAAATCATTCACTTACTGATTTTAACAGGATGTGTTTTGGTGGGGATATCCACGCTGCTGTTTGCCCAAAAAATGATCAGTCCGGTAACCTGGATGACTACCGCCGGACTTGGCCTTTATCTGGGCTATATCCCATACAACGCCATATTTTTTGAGCGGATGATCGCTACGTTTCATTATAAGAGCAATGTTGGCTTCGTGATGTACATTGCTGATTCTGTGGGTTATCTGGGCAGTGTTAGTGTGTTACTGATCAAAGAACTGGGCCGGCCCAACATCAGCTGGAATACATTTTTCCGGCAAGGCGCAATGGTTGTAGCCATTGCGGGCGGAATTTGTACATTTTTATCGTTTTTATATTTTTCGCACACCGCCAACCGGCACAAAAAAGAAGAAGGCGAAGCACCTGTTCTATCTTTAACTTAATTTGAAAAATGAAAATACAGTAATATTTCGATACTTCTTTTATCACCTAAAAAACATAAAAGCCTTGACAGTTAGGATATTAAACAAGCAAATATCAATTTTCAGGTGATAAAAGAAGCATTGTAAAAAGGCATCACATTTAGCATCTCCGCAGAAATTAAATATTACGGTGAATAAACGTTCCGCAATTATCATTGGTGCAGGCATTGTTGGTTTAGCAACTGCAAGGGCACTGGCCATACGTGGTTATCAGGTAACGGTTTTTGAGCGAAACGAACGTGCCATTGGCGCATCCATCCGCAATTTTGGGATGGTTTGGCCGATCGGGCAGGCAACCGGCTCGCTGTTTGAAAGGGCAATGTTGTCGCGCAGGATTTGGAAAACCATTTGTGTAGAAGCAGGCATCTGGCACGATGAAGTAGGCTCGATGCACTTAGCTTATCAGAATGATGAACTGCAGGTGATGCAGGAATATGCGGAAGCCAACCGGCCGTACCGCAACTGCGCCTTACTCAACCCAAAACAAGCGGTTGAAAAATCTCCGGCCGCCAATTTTACCGGGCTAAAAGGGGCATTGTGGAGCGCTGAGGAAATGATTGTGGAAGCAAGGGCTGCTATTGCACAGATAGCGCAGTATTTATCAGAAAAATACGAAGTCAGTTTTAATTGGAATACCGCGATCAGCCGTGTAGAACATCCAAAAGTATTTTCCGGAAAGAGCAGCTTTGAGGCCGATGAAATTTTTATTTGCAGTGGTGCCGAATTTGAAACGCTTTACCCGGAATTATTTGCCGCTGCAGCCATTACCAAATGCAAATTGCAAATGATGCGTTTGGCGGCGCAACCGGACGGCTGGCGCATCGGCCCGTCACTTTGCGGTGGTTTGTCGATGGTTCATTATCCGGGATTTCAATCAGCACCCTCGCTTCCGGTTTTGCGAAAGCGTTATGAAGATCAATATGCCGAACAGCTGAAATGGGGTGTGCACGTCATGGTTTCCCAAAATCATAACGGCGAACTAACCGTTGGCGATTCGCACGAATATGGCTTGGTGCATGACCCTTTTGACAAAGATTTTATCAATCAACTGATCCTGGATTATCTACAAACTTTCACGGTACTGAAAAACACGCAATTGCTGCAAACCTGGCATGGCATCTACCCGAAAATGACCAGCGGTGCCACAGAATTTGTTTTGGAGGTTGAACCCGGTGTAACGATTATCAACGGTTTGGGTGGAAACGGAATGACGCTTTCGTTTGGTTTATGCGAACAATTAATTGCGAAAAGGTCAGCTGTTTAAAGATAAATCAGGGCTTCTTTTCATCCAAAATAACCCAACGGTTTACCATATTGAACTCAGCTTCAATACAAACTTTGTAAAAGTTGGAAGTGCTGTTTTTAACCGGTAAAAGTACGTGTTCCTGATTAATCGGTACTTCCGCAAGCAGCTGATAATCATCCGGTTTGCCTTCTTTAAAATGATTGGACGCGGCTACCCAAATCTTTACTTTGCCTTTCGTATCCATGGCTTTCCAACTGATGTCCAAATTTCCCTGTATATAATTTGCTTGCGGTTGCGCTACCGAAACCGGGCCGATCAAAGAAGTTCCGTCCAGTTCACGCAGCTGTTCCGGAGGGATTTTTACATTTAAAAAGCGGGTAATGGATGGCGTAATATCCACTATTGCAGGATAATAATAGCTGGCATAATTGTTCAGCGGTTTATAGTTGGTTATCATCCAGGTAGAGCGCTGGCGGCTGGATTGGCCGCCGTGGTTTTTCCCGGTGTTTTCATCCCGGCCATGATCAGTTGTGATGAAGATCAGCCAATCTTCTTTAAAGTTTTTTTCGCGGTATTGTATCGCTTGCCAAATGCGGCCAACCTGTGCATCCATTTTTTCGACGGCATCATAATACTGCGGGCTATCGCCGTATCGGTGCCCCATATCGTCTGTATATTCCAGATAAACCCAGGACAGGTCAGGTGCATTTTTTTTGATACAACTGGCTGCAGCATCCGTTACCTGTTCGTCAATCAAGTGCATGTAATTACCGGCTTTATCATGCGGAAACTTCAAAGTGTCCAATTCGTAACCATCCGCAGCAAAATCCGGATGGATGTTTCCTGCTTCGGCAACCCCATCACCAATCAGTTTGGTCCGGTTATCCGTCCAGCTTGAAAAAACACCGGTCTTTTTGTTCGGATAAGCGGTTTTTACCATCCTGAAAATATTCGGATAATTATAATTCGGTGCCTTAATATCATTGCCCCAAACATTGTGCTTATTTACCCAGGTTGCGGTAAGCAGGCTGTTATAGCCATTGGCCGAAATGGTTGGCGTTTGCGAGTATTCCCCTTTTTCGCCGCCTACATGCGCCCGCAAGTAAGTTCCCTGCCGACTAATCAACTTCAGGTTTGGTGTGTTTAATTTTTCGATTACATCTACAGGAATGCCGTCCGCAATAATAAAAACGGCCTTTTTAATGCGGTTTTGTGCTGATGAACTGGCA
>JAABUT010000526.1_pt1 | contig 59713 bp, 57 predicted proteins | sample 5559281 | NCBI WGS metagenome assembly JAABUT01 (sample SAMN10711880, study PRJNA513359) | rock metagenome | isolation source: Antarctica rocks | place: Antarctica: Victoria Land, Ricker Hills nord | collected 2016-01-04 | reverse complement strand
TGCCGCTGATCTGGGGGCCGTCGAGGGCAACCGGGGTGTGGGCGTCGATGGAGGCCTGGACAACGGCTGCTGTGGTCGGATTCGCATACCAGGGTTGGGGTTCGACCATGGCGGCTGGGGTGCCGGACGCGAAGAGGATGGCGCGGCCGCGGGGTAGCTCGCGGAGTTCGGCGACGGTGAGGATGGTGCGTTCCTGCACGGACCGGGAGCGTTGCCGCCCTGAGCCGCGGCTGGAGGTTTCGCTGGTCATGACCCGGTCGTAGGACCCGATCAAGTCGGAGAGGCGGCGGAGGAACCGGTCGTCGTCGACACCACCGCCGTAGAGCTTGATGTTCGCCGCGGACCAGAGCTTCTCCATGCCGGCTTTGCCCCAGACCTCTTCGCCTTGCGCCCAGTTCTGCAGGATGGTGAGGATGACGATGCCGCGGGACCCGAAGTGGGAGTAGTAAGAGTCGAGGTTGCGAAACCGGCAGATGTTCGCCGCCTCATCCAGCACAGCGACCAGCGGCACCGGCAGCCGGCCACTGTGCGACCGGGTCGCCCGCGTTTCCGCGGCTTCGACAACCGCGACGGTGAGCGCAGCGACGAGGGGGCCGGCGGACCCGTCGCCTTCGCGGGACAACAGATACAGGGTGTTGGTGCTGGCGGCGAACTGGTGCGGGTCGAACCCGGGTCGCCGGTCGGTGGGTGGGGTGACCCAGGTGATGGTGCGCCGGTTGCGGAGGAACCCCATCAGGGCACGCGCGGTGCCGTAGACGCCGTCGCGTTGCTTGTCCGGCAACGTCGACATGGCCTCGAGGCTGTCGGCCTGCAACGGATAACCGTGGTCAGCGAGGATCCGGGCGGGGGTCAGGTCGGCGGGTGCGGTCAGCCACGAATACACCGTCGTGATCGGCTTCCCCGCCTCCGCCGCAGCCAGTAGCAACAGTCCGATGAGGTTTTCTGCTTCCCCATCGAAGTAGGCGTCAGTGCGGGCGCCGGGTCGACGGCTGCTGGCGGCGAACTGGGCGGCGAGCTTCTCGGCCTGGACTTCGTCGGTCACATACGACAGCGGATCCCACCACCAAGTAGGTGGTTCGTCGGCGACCTGTTGCGGGTCGAAGATCCACACCGTCCCGACCTCGGTGCGGGGGTCGCGGGTGGCGTCGACGACGTCACGCTTGTTGGAGGTGACCAGGACAGCGCCGGGGGCGGCGAGGACGGTGGGGATGACTCTCGCGGTGGTTTTGTTGGTGCGGGGTCCGGCGATGTCGACGTGCATGTCTTCCCACGACCCATACAACATGACCCCGCCGGGCAGATACCGCCCGATCGGCACGCCCGGGTTGGTGACGGTGACGCCGAGGCGTTTCGCCTTGGTCAGGGACGGTTTCTCGGTCAAGTGGTTGATGTCGCGGGGTCGGGCGAGATACCGGGTGGCGGCGTCGGATCGTTGGAGGCCGCTCCCCCGCCGCACCATTAACACGGTCACCAACACCGCCAGGACCAGAACGACGAGCCCGATGCCGGCGGCCACGTAGGTCGCGGTCCGCGGCCACGCTTGTTGGTGGGACACGACCTGGATGAACAGGGTGAACGGATTCGCGGCCGGTGCTGGGCGGGAGTCGAGCCGGGCCGCGGCGTGCAGGCTCACCCACACCCCACCCACCAGCACGATCATGGCGCCGATGCCGGTGAACAGCAGCACCGCCTCGGTGTCCGCGCCAGTGGCACGGGTCTCCCGCTGCCGGACCATCAGCCGACTCCTACGATCGCGGTCACGGGGTGATGCCGGGGTCGAGCATGGGTCCGCCGGCGCGGAGGTGTTGCCAGCGTTTGTTGGTGTCGTTGATCTCGCGTTCCACACTGGTGAGCCCCACGTGGACGGGGATGCCGGCCTTCCCGCCGACCTTGACCATGAACTTCCCGCGTCCGGGCGGGTCGCCTTCGCTGCCGTTGTAGGCATCCCAGGATGGTGGCGCGGACCAGGACACGAGCATGTCCTCCTCCGCGCGCGACAGCTGAACAGCGGAGTTGAGGCGCTCCATCTCCCCGCGGGGGAGGCCGCCGGCGATGACCATGCCGGAGCGTTCGACGAACCCGCGGGCTTTCTCCCGGTCCGCCGGCGAGGCGAGCGCGGTGAGGTCGGCCATGGTGTGGGAGATCATCGCCGTCCCCACCCCCCAGGTCCGGTTGAGGCGAGTGAGGGCGTCGACGCGGTCGACCATCCCCTGACCCGCGCGCAGTGCGCGCCAGAGTTCGTCGAGGACGATGAAGTAGTGCCGACGGGGTTCGAGGCCGGCGTCGGCGAGGACGTTGGCGATGTTGATCGCCCCGAACCCATACGACCAGCACGCCAACAACGCCGCGGCCTGCAGGTCGGTGTCGGCATCGCTGATGGACGACAGGTCGAACACGACCGGCCGATCCAGTTGCATCGGTGCGGTGGTGTGGGACGCGAAGATCTGCCCGAGCCGGCCCCCGTTGATCAACCCGATCAGGGAGGCTTCGAGGTGTTCGGTCAGGTCGCGGTACCGGTCCAGGTTGCCACGGTCCAACGCGACCTGGCGCACCGAGTCGGGGGCGTCGCGGATCACCTGCAGCAGGTCAGCCAGGACGGGGACGCCGACGTGGCGGTCGTCGAGGACCTTCAACGCCTGATCGAGGATCGTCTCCTCCCGATCTGTCGGTGCTTGGGATCTGATGATCTGCAACAGCGCGCAGACCATGGTGTGGCGGCGGCCGTGTGCCTCTGCGAGCACCTGATCCCGCAGCGAGCCAGTAAGCCGGGCCGCGGCCGCCGTCGCCTCCCCCGGATCCAGCACGTTCAACGACCCGCGGCCGCGGCCGAGTGGGATGACCTGCCCACCGAGGGCCTGGACAAGGTCGACGTAGTCGGGTTTCAAATCCCCGAGCACGACCGGCATCGTCCCGAACCCCGATAGCCCGAGGGCCATCCGGCGCACGATCGTCGATTTCCCTAACCCCGGCAGACCGAGCACGAACGCCGACGGGTTCAACACGAGCTGGCCGCGTTCGAACCAGGACAGCGGATCGCAGCACAGGGTCGCGTTGGTGAGCATGTGCCGACCCAAAGGAACACCGATCATCGGTGACCCGGACCCGGCGCCGAACGGCCACAACCCACACGCCTGCACGGTGGTCCCGCGCCACTCATCCGGTGCCTACACGTACGTGGATGACCCCCGTCCCCGCCCGAGCCACCCCCGCGGCCCCGGCCGGGACTGGACAGGGTTCCTTGCCGGGGTTGGAGATGGAACAGGTTCTGGTGTGACGGCTGGGGTGGGGAGACGGCGGAACGAGGTGGTCATAGGGCGCTCCTGATCTCGGCCGGAACCTTCAAATGCTGGCCCATCACCAAACCCAGCGGGAGGGCGGCGGCGAACGCGGAGTCCTGCGACCCGTACACCGGGCGGAGCATCACCCGCGCGGTCGCGGACAGGTTGTCGATCGCCGCCGCCGCGTCGGGCAGACCGTCGGCGTCGAGGACGGTGGCGGTGACGACGAGACCGAAGTTGACCAGGCCGGCGCCGCGCGCTTCCTCCCGTGCCGTCGCCTCCGCCGCGCGGGCTTCCCGCAGGGCGCGGGCGGAGGGTTTCTGAGCGGCGGAGATGCGGAAGTCGGCGTTGCGTTTGTCGTTCTCCACCGTCCGCCCCGCGGCACCGGGATCCAACGGCCGGAACAACAGCGTGACGCGTTTGCGATCGATGTCGCCGTGCGGAGCGAGGAGCTGGTTGAGGACCGAGGAGAACACCTCCCCGCGGGGGGCGCTGGTCATCGACCAGGTCCGTGACCAGGCTCCGTCGTGACGATAGGAATCCCAGGACGCTTGTGCGGCGGACGGGCCGACATCCGCCCACGACAGTTCCGGCACTTCGCCGTCGGCGTGAGTGTCGGCGAGGAGGCCGGCGACGGCTGGGTCGTAGGCGATCCGGACGATCTCACACAACTCCTGGGCGGTGACCGGACGCGCGGACCCCGCCCCCGTCCCAGCCAACCCGTGCGTCAACCCGGGCAGTCGTGAGGCGAGGTCGCGCGCCATCTCCTCCGGGCTCCGACGACGACCCGACCGGATGGCCCCGGCGAACGTCAACGCCACCCACGCGCCGACCTCCGCGGAGCCTTCCGGATAGGTGGCGACCACTTCGGCGAGCATGTCCCGCGCCAATGGCTGCGCATCCGCGACCAGGTTGGTGGCGACTTCACGGCGGAGTCGGCTGCCGGTGTCCGGGGCGGTTTCGATGGTCACCGACGCCGCCCGGATTCCGGGTTCGTGGCCGAGGGAGGCGAGCCAACCGCCCCAGTCCGCGACCCACCGGTCGACCTGCTCGTCGTCGACCAACGACGCCCCGTCCGGGTCACACGCGAGGACGACGGAGTAGGTGGCGGTGGCGGGGGTGTGCAGGATCGCGAACGGCCGGCCATAGGAGTCCTGCGCCTCGTGCAGGGTCATCGGCGCCGCCAGGCCCGGGAGTTGGAAGGTGCCCCACGGGGTACGCCCCAACGGCCCCGATCGGTACACGTTCGCCCCGGACCGGCGGGCGGCGATCCAGCCGACCCGGTTCGCGATCCGCGCGACCCCGGTGCGGCCGTGCCGGTCCTTCACCAACAACGCCAACAATCCGACCGCCGCGACTAGGCCAACGATCACCCCAGCGAGCAGGCCACCGAGCATCACCGCCAGGACCACGCCGATGATGCTGGCCATCAACAATCCCGTGCCCAGCAAACCGAAACCCGCGATCCCCGCGGACTCGGGCTTGCGCCAATTCCCATACGTCGGCGGACCGGTACGACCCTCAACCGCTGCCATGCGGACCCTCGTCCCCCTCGGTCATGTCACTCACGTCCCGCGCCACCGCGCGGTGGGTGTCCACCGCGCCCCGCGCGACACCCCGCGCGGACCAACCACCCGCACCCGACGACGAACTCCCAGCAGCGGAGCCGCCGTTGGAGCTGCCCGAGCCGACCGGCCCGGTATGCCCGCTACCGGTCGACCGGCCACCCGACGGCGCATCCCCACCACCACCCACAGGTTCAGCGCCACCAGCCGCAGACTGACCTGATCCTTTACCTGGCCTCGATGAGCTCGACGACGATGCCCCGCCCCATGCCGGCGTACCGGCCGGTTGTGTCGCCGCCGCGGTCGCCGCACTCGAGGCCGCCTGACCGGCCTGCTTCGCACCCGCCACCGCGATCCCGACCGGGCCACCCGCCGCACCCGCCGCTGCGCTACCAGCACCAGCTGCTCCTGCGCCAGCTGCCGATCCACTCGCGGCTGCGCCACCGGTCCGTGCCCCGGCACCGGCCATCTGTGACCCGGTCGCCGGCTTCCCACCACCCGCAGAACCAGCACCGGCGCCACCACTGGTGGAGCCTTGACCGCGGCCACCCGCGGCCCGGCTGCCGGAGCCGGCGCTCCCCGACGCACCCCGACCGCCGGCAGAGATCGCACCGGAGGGCAGGGCCATCGCCGCCGCACCCAACATGGCACCCCCGCCGCCGGAGCCGCCGCCGATCGCGGAGACCATCGGGACCACGAACCGCATCAACGCCGGCAACGCCACCAGCGCCAGCAGCATCAACGTGATCCCCGTCAACGCCGTGGTGATCCCGCCGCCGCTGCCGAGCTGGGCGTCGCCGACCAGCCGGAACGACGTCGCGTAGATGATCGCCGCGGCCGGCTTGTAGAGGATGAACGCGAGGATCCAGCCGCAGGTCTTACGAAACCAGGCCCGGCCGGTCTCGGTGTTGGTGAACGCCGCGGTCAGCGGGAACACCCCCGCCAACACGACCAGCATCCCGCCGCGGACCACCATCAACACGATCTGGAAACACGAGAACAGCAACGCCAAGAACCCGGCGATGATCACGAAGATCACCGGGTTCGCCGGCGTTGGGGACGCCGCCGAGGACTTCGCCAGGAACCCGAGCATCTTGGCGATGTTCGACGCGAAGTCCGTCCCGTCGGTCGACTTCTCGATGACCCACTTCGCGTACGCATCACCAGCCGCGGTCCCCAGCGCGATCACCGACAACCCCGCCGAGGACACCACCACGAACGTCAACAACGCCTTCAACAAATCCCGCAGGGGCTCCCCGCGCTGCTCCCACGCCATCCGCGCCCCACCGACGATCACGGCCAATACCAGGGCCGCGGCCATGTACCACCACAACGAGCCTTGAATGAACGCCACCGTCGACGAAGCCTTGCCCGACACCGGATCCGTCGCGATCTGCGGCGTCGGCGTCGACACCCACAACGTCCCCACCTGCTTCACCACCGGCACGATCGCCTCAACGATCTTCTGCGCCACGTTCTCCAAGCCATCGTTGATCACGTTGCCCGGCGTCGGAACACAGATCGGTGTACCCGGGGCGCACGTCACGCGCCGCTCCAGTGCACGTAGGTGGCGTTCGGATCGAGGTTCGACCCTTCGGGGATCGTTCCGTCGGGTTGTACAACGCGCTTCCAGTCGCCGTCTTGCCAGGCCATGGTGATGGGAACACTGGCGACCGATCCGGCTGCGCTGCCGTTGGTCAGCCGGACGATGACCTCGAGGGTGGCGCGATTGTCGGCGTAGTCCAAGTAACGGAAGCCAGCGACCTGATAGATCGGGCTTCCCCCCGTGCCTCCGGGCATCGGGTCGCTGCTCTGCGTCAGAGAGACCGCGGCGTCATACCCGGCCCCTTTTGCTGTGCGTGCCTTGACTATCGCCAGGGTGTTCGCGTTCGGTGCGGACAGGTCTGCAACGAGGTTCACCGCGGCGTAGAGAGCACCTGTCGAGCTATGTGCGAAGCAGGTATGAATTCCTGCGCTCACCGCGCCCGGGCCGACACTGGCCTCAGAGGGCGCGGCCATGCTGCCGACGAGCTTCCACTGAGTCCCGGTCGGGGGAGCTGTGAGCGCTGACTCTGGCCCCTTCGGCAGTCCGCAGACGCTGTCGGTCCCGCTGCCCGCGGCCGTCGTGGTCGGTGCTGGTGTGGTGATCGGAGTGCCGGCTGTTGGTGGGGTCGGAACGGTGCCGTGGTGGGTGGCAATCGCGATGACGACGCCGGCGATGACGATGAACGCGATGACGACGGCGGAGATGACGAAGCCGGGTCGGGTCCAGGGTGCGGGCCGGTCGGTGTCGTCGTTGTTGGTGGTCATCGCGGTGTCTCCTCCCGGTGGGGTTTAGACGAGGGCGCCGACGAGGGCGGAGGCGGAGCCGATGACGATGCAGCCGGCGAAGACCCAGCCGAGGCGGGCGGCGTGTTCGCCGCCGCCGCCTCCGCCGCCGCGGTGGCTGATGGCCATTTGCGCGCCGGTGATGATGACGCCGAGGACGCAGATCCCGAACGCGACCCAGGCGACCCAGCCGAGGATGGTGGTGAAGCGTTGGCTGCCGGGGGGTGCGGTTCCGCTGCCGGGGTTGGGGACGCCGGCGAGCAGGATGCTGGCGTGGGTGTGAAGGGTGGTCATGAGGGGTCCTCTTCGGTGGCTGATGCTGTGGGGGTGAGGGCGTCGATGGTGTCGAGCAGGGCGAGGGCTGGTTTGGGCCAGCTGGGCGCGGACCGGTGCAGGTGGGGGTCGAGGCGGAGCTGGTCGATCCAGGGCCATCGCCACATCCGGGGTACTCCCCCGCCGACGAGGTCGGCGAACTGTGCGAGGGGTCGTGGGAGTCGGCCGGGGGCGTCGGCGATGACGACCAGGCCGAGGAGGGACAGGTTCCCGGCGGCGCCGGAGGCCCACTGCGTCGCCGCGCGACGTGCCGCGGTCAGCCCGGTCATCGACGACCGGGCGACCAGCAGGACCGGTGTCGTGGTCGAGGTCGGCCACCGGTGGCCGGTAGCGGTCGCGCCTGTGAGCAGCCGGGCGAGGGTGGACTCTCCCGCTCCGCCGTGGACGCCGATCACCCAGACCCGCGGGCTCCCGGGCAGGACCGCGATCGGGAGCCGGTCGGCCATGTCGGGTTCGGCGACGTCGCGTTGCGGACTCGATGGCCCGAGCCGTTCCCTGGAGAGTCTGGTGGGTAGCGTCGCGGGTGTGTCCACAGGGTGGGGTCGGCCAGTGAGCCACGCGTTCGTGACGTCCGGCATGCTGATCCCCCACCCCCAGTGACATCTCTACTGTTGGCCCAACCTTCCCGACGACAGGTTGGAAGTCAAGGCAGATGTCAGAAATCGGCGCCGATTACGTCACATCTAGAAAATGCTCGCACAAGGGTGCATCATGTCCGGTGTGCGGGCTGGGCTTCTGGCGATGAGCCACTTCGATGACTGGCTCGACAAGCAGCCCGAACGCATGTCGGTCGAACAGGTCGCTGACCTGTTGGGCGTGACCGGACGCACGATCAACAACTGGCTCAACGAAGGACGGATCCCGGGTTATCGCACACCGGGTTCATGGTTCGTCCTCCGCGAGGAGCTGCGGGACTACCTACGCGCGAACCGCACCCGGCTGTCCGACACACCGATCGAGGACCTGAAAGACGACTGACCGGGCACCAACCAAGTGGGGGACGAGTCGGGGGATGCGGGGAACAACCAGACGGGTCCCATGGGCTCGAGGCACATGGGCACGGGGTAGGTGGGTTCGGGGGGTGGCGGCCGCGGTCGCGGCCAGTGTGCTGGTCACGGGATGCATCATCACCAACGCCACCGACACTCTGAGCACCGCCGGCGGGACACTCAAGCCGGGCACCGTCCCCGCGGCGTTCCAGACGTGGGTGCTGCAGGCCGGTGGCCAGTGCGGGCTGATCGTGGCCCCGCTGATCGCCGCGCAGTTGGACCTGGAGAGCAGTTGGAACCCGAACGCGGTCAGCCCGTCCGGTGCGCAGGGGTTGGCGCAGTTCATGCCCGGGACGTGGCCGAGCTGGGGCCGCGACGACGACGGCAACGGCCAGACGTCGCCGTTCGACCCGGGCGACGCGATCATGGCCCAAGCCCGCTACATGTGTTACCTGGTGGACCAAACCTCCCGGCTGGTCGAGACCGGGCGTGTGCTCGGGGATCCGGGTGATCTCGCGTTGGCCGCCTACAACGCCGGCCTCGGCTCGGTCATCGCCGCGCGCGGGATCCCGCCGTTCCCCGAAACCCAGGCGTACGTCCCGACGATCCGTGCCCTGCAGGCGACCTACACCGCTACCACTCCCACGGGTACCGGTGGCAGCGGCACGGACACCTCCGGGATGGTCCAGTACGCCGTCGCCCAACTCGGCCTGCCGTACGTGTTCGGCGGCGGCGACGTCTCCGGCCCGACCGGGATCGGCCGGGATGGCCGCGGGCCCGGGTTCGACTGCTCCGGGCTCGTGCTCTACGCCGCCTACAAAGCGAAAGGGATCCAGCTGGACCACTTCGCCGGTAGCCAGATCAACCGGCCCGGCAACATCACCGTCCCGTCCGATCTGGCGAAGATGCAGCCCGGGGACCTGATCGGGTTCTCCCTGCACCATCCCTTGGACCACATCGGTCTCTACGTCGGCAACGGACAGATGATCGACGCCCCCAGGACCGGGCGCAACGTCGAATACGCCTCCCTGACCGACGGGTACTGGGCCGGCCAAACCCGGACCGTCCGGCGGCTCCCATGACCACCTCCCGCCCCCATCACCCGGCCCACCGCCGTCGCGTGGCGACCGCTGTCGCGAGTGATCTGCTGCTGCTCGCGGCCGCGGCGTGTACGCATCACCCGGCCCCCACACCGGCGGTGTCGACTCCCCCACCCGCCACGACCAGCCCGACACCAGCGGGGACGGCGTCGCCGACCGCACCGTTCGGACTCCCGAAACCCGCCTCCCCGGTCCCGACCGGGAAACCCGGCCTCCCCGAAGGCGGGCTCGTCGACCCGGCGACGGTCAACCAACGCGACGCCGACGCAGTTGGTGTGGCTGCGCTGACCGACATGTACCGGCACGACACGACCATCGACGCTTCCCCCACCGACGCGCTGCGCCGATCCGTCCCGTGGCTCTCCACCCGCTACCGGGCCGCTCTTGTGGCGGCGCAACCCCACGGCGCTGGCACCACCTGGACCAGCTGGGCCGCCCACAAGGCCTACACCCGGGTCGCCGTCACCCTCGAACACGACTACGGCCAACCCGCCGACACCGCGACCGTCGCGTCCCGGGTCTATGCGGTCACCGTCACCCCAGTCGGACGCGACGCCTGGCACGGGACACCGTCAACGACCGCGGTATTCGTCACCCTCACCCGCGCCGACGCCCGCCAGCCCTGGCGCGTCGACACCCTCACCACCAGCTAAACCGAAGATCCCCTGGAGACTCATGACTGGCACCGACGCGATCCCCGCCTTCCCGCACGTCCTCGCGATCGCCCGGCCTGATGGGACCGGCGAGGTCACCGTCAACGGCACCTCCCACCCCATCAACGCCACCGACACCACCACCGCCCGCCAGGCCTGCCTCGACTACGTCCACACCGTCGTCGTCACTCGGATTGGGCGACCCGTCCGGGTCGAAGCCCGCGACCACGCCGGGACCCACCACCTCTACCTGCATGTTGACGGCCAGGTCACCGAAGCCGCACCCACCGGTCCCCCACACCCCGACCTCGAGCCACCCGCCGCGCCCGTGACGCCGCGTCCGCCCACGGTGCGTATCAACGGGGGCATGTCCGCCGCCGCACCGTCGCCGACATCGACACCGGCCGGATCCACTCCAGTACCGACGCTCACCGATCTGATGGCCAGCCGACCAGCCCTGACACCAGGGCCAGCGACCAGCGGCTGGCGCGCCAGTGTCCGCACACTCACCGGCGGCGCGGTCAAGCTCGGCCCGAGTGCTGCCGAGCTCCGGCTCCGGAGTGCGGTCAGCGCCGTCCAGCGGAGCCTCGACGGCCCGAAGACCGTCGTCGTGATCAACCCCAAGGGTGGCGCGAACAAGACCACGGCGACCGTCCTCATCGCCGCGGCGTTCGGTACTCATCGGGGTGGCTACACCCTCGCGTGGGACAACAACGAGACCCGGGGGACGCTCGGCTGGCGTGCGCAGCCGACCCGGCACTCCAACACCGCGGTCGACCTGCTGCGTGATCTCGACCAGTTCCGCGACGACGGCGCCGGCCGGATCGGCGACCTCGACAATTACGTCCGCAATCAGGGCAGCGCCCAGTTCGACGCGCTCGCCTCGGACGAGGACGCCGCGTCCGCCGCCTCGATCGACGGCGAGGCGTTCACCGCCCTGCACAAGACCCTTCAGCGCTTCTACCGAGTGCTCGTGGTGGACACCGGGAACAACATGCGCGCATCGAACTGGCAGGCCGCACTCGAAGCGGCCGACCAGCTGGTGATCGTCTCGACGATCCGCGAGGACACCTCGCAGGGCGCGGCCTGGGCGATCGACGCGCTGCGGGCGACCGGGCACGAAGAGGCGGTGGCGAACGCGGTGACCATCCTGTCGGCGCCCGCGAGGACCCCGGACTCGGGATTGTCGCTGCGCTTGCATCGTCACTTCGGCGCGTTGACGCGTGCCGTGGTTGATGTGCCGTACGACGAGTCGCTGGTTCAGGGCGGCCCGATCGTGCACGAGGATCTGGCGCCCGCGACCCGCACCGCCTGGCTCTACGCGACAGCGGCGGTCGCCGAAGGCTTCTGATCATCGGGTGGGCAACCGCCCTCCGGTTGCACTGAGGGATCGTCACCGCTACTCTTCCGATATATCGACAACGCGTCGATGACAGATCGGCAAAGGAACGCTTACCGTTATGAACGGTCCTCAGGTCACCAGCTCGCCGGCGGCAGCAAGCCGCGGCCCAGCGGTGACCGGACCACACGAAGCGTCTCCGCCCGACAGACAGCTGGAGTCGAAAGCTCTCAGCAGAAGGAGTAATCATGAGTGCGCATGCATTCGGCCGGCCCTGGTGGCTGGCAGCCGGCGAGTCCGGCAACAACGACGGGCCCGGCCATGAGCATCACGGCGGACCCGAGCATCACGGTGACCGCGAAGGGCGCGGCGAGAGGGGCGGCCGCGGCCGGGGTCGCGGTTTCGGCTCTGGCGGCTTCGGCTCCGGTGGGCCTGGCGGGTTCGGCCTCCCTGGCGGTCCGGGTGGGCCTGGTGGTTTCGGCGGCCCGTTCGGCGGCGGACGCCGTGGCGGCTTCGGTCGTCCCGGTCGTGGCCGGCGCGGCGACGTCCGCGCTGCCATCCTTGCTCTCCTCGCCGAGGAACCCCGCAACGGGTATCAGCTGATCAGCGACATCACCGAGCGCAGCCAGCAGATGTGGAAGCCGAGCGCAGGTTCGGTCTACCCGGCCCTGGCCGCGCTCGAGGACGAAAGTCTGATCGAGCCCGTGCAGGTGGACGGCAAGAAGCTGTTCCAGCTGAGCGAGGCTGGGAAGACCTATGTCGCCAAGCACGCCGACGACCTCGACAATCCGTGGGACGCGGTGGCGAACCCGTGGAAGGGCGTCATCGACACCCGCAAGTCGATGGCCCAGATCCACCTCGCCCTGCAGCAGCTGTCGATGCTCGGTGATGCGAAGGCCGTGGCCTCCGCCCAGAAGATCCTCGACGACACCGTCCGCTCGCTCTACCGCCTGATGGGTGACGCCGCCAGCGGCAGCCAGGGTGGCGACTCCGAGCCCGACGAGCCGACGAGCTGATTCGAGCTAGTCGCTCAGGCGCAGCACCAGTTCGGCGAACAGGCTGTTCGCCCAGCCGAACCACGGCCGGGTGAAGCGAGTCGGATCGTCGACATCGAAGCCCTCGTGCATCAGGCCCGTCCCACCGGTGGTGGCGAGCAGGGTCTGCACGAGGGCTTCCTGCTCGACGCGGTCGGTGCTCGTCATGGCCTGCATGGTCAACGCCATGTGCCAGACGAAGCGTGGTGGCGTATGCGGGCTACCGATGCCCGCGGCCGCGGTGCCGACGTAGTAGGTGGGGTTCTCCGCGCTCAGGATGAACACCCTGGTGGCCAGGTAGGTCGGGTCGTCCGGAGCGCAGAAGCCGAGGTAGGGCGCGGACAGCAGGCTCGGCGTGTTGGCGTCGTCGGTCAGCAGCTGGCTGCCAAGTCCGTCGACCTCGTAGGCCCACATCCGTCCGTGCACAGGGTGTCGGACGATCGCGTGCTCGTCGAGGCCGGCGCGGATCTCGCGGCCGATGCGTTTGGCCTTCTCCGCCAGCTCGTCGTCGTCATAGACCTCGGTCGCGATCTCCACGAGCTGGTCGAGGCTGACGGCGGCGAACATGTTCGCTGGGACGAGGTAGTGGTAGGTGCACGCGTCGTCGCTGGGCCGGAAGCCGGACCAGACCATGCCGGTCCAGCCCGTTGGTGAGCCCTTGCCGTCGCGGATCAACGTCTCAGTGGGCGGAAGGTTGTCGGCGGTGCGCTCGAACCGGTACCGCGAGCGCTCCTCGTGCTCCTGCTCGAGCTCCATCAGGTCGACCATCGACCGGAACATCGCCAGCGTCGCCTCGTCGAGGTGATCGGTCGTGTCGGCGCGCTGCCATAGCAGATAGGCCAGTCGGATCGGGTAGCAGAGGGAGTCGAGCTCGTACTTCTGCTCCCACACCTGCGGCAGCGGCGGCGGGGTGTCGTGACCGTGCTCGTCGTGCCCGTCGGTCGGGTATTCGTTGTAGGCGTTGGCATACGGGTCGATCGCGTAGTAGGCGGCCTGGCGTTTGACGACACCGACGAGGGTGTCGCGAAGGCCGGCATGGGTGGCCGCGACGCGTAGATAGGTCTCGACCTGCGCGGACGAGTCGCGCAGCCACATGGCCGCGATGTCGCCGGTGGCGACGAATGTCGTGCCGTCGGGCTTGCGCCGGACGGTGGTCGAGAGCGTGTTGCGAACCGCGTCGGTGAAGGTCCGGAGCAGCCCGGCGTCGTCCGGATGTGCGTCCCGCACCTGCTCGATCAACGGATCGAGGGCAGCGAGGAGGTCGGCGATCTCGGGCGACGGGGCAGGCACGCCGGTCTGGTCGGGCACGAATGAGGCTCCTCGGGACGGGGTGCGGCGGGTCGCAGGTGATCGCTGATCACCGTAGGGGCATCGACACGCGTTGGCTGTCGGCGGCCGCGGTTAGGGTCGGGAAATGGCCGACACACTCAAAGCTGCAGACGTCTCCGCACGACCCGAGCTCACCGACTGGCGGTTCATTCACAACGGCATCGAGGCGCAGTTCGATGCCGACGCCTTCGACGCGGCCGGGCGCTTCGTGGCGCAGATCGGTGAGTTGGCCCAGGCGGCCGATCACCACCCCGACATCGATCTCCGCTATCCGGGTCTCGTGCACGTCGCCTTGACCACGCATTCCGACGGCGGGGTCACCGAGAAGGACGTCGCGCTCGCGACCTCGATCTCCGGGCTGGCCGCAGCCGGGGGCCTGACGAGTTCGCCTGCGAAGGTGCGCACGGTCGAGATCGGCATCGACGCCCTCGACATCCCACTCATCCGACCGTTCTGGCGTGCCGTGCTGGGCTACGTCGACGGTCCGAGCGACCCCGGTGACGAGCCGAACGACCTGTTCGATCCGGCGGGCATCGGTCCGGAGGTGTGGTTCCAGCAGATGGATGAGCCTCGTCCGCAGCGCAACCGCATCCACTTCGACGTGACCGTCCCGCACGACGTGGCCGAGCAGCGGATCGCCGACACGATCGCGGCGGGAGGGCGGTTGATCAACGACTCGGAGGCGCGGGCGTTCTGGGTGCTCGCCGACCCCGAGGGCAACGAGGCGTGCATCTGCACCTGGCAGGACCGGGAAAGCAGATAGCGGACCGCTGCGACAGTGCTCTCAGATCGACCGCAATCCCGGCGTGCGTGGCGATGGCCCAATGCGCTGACGTCGTTGTCAGCCCTTCAGCCCGCTTGTCGCTACTCCTTCGATGACGTAACGCTGAACGAAGATGTACAGGATCAGCACCGGGACCGACGCAATCGTCGCTGCGGCCATGATGACCGGATAGTCGATGTTGTAGGCGCCCTTGAGACTTGCCAGACCTGCCGGCAGCGTCAGGCGTTCGGGTGAGAACAACACAAAGATGGGCCAGATGAAGTCGTTCCAGTTTCCCAAGAACGAGAGCACCCCCAAGGTGACGAGTGCTGGTCTCGATATCGGCAGGATGACCCGGGTGAGGATCTGCCACGTGTTGGCGCCGTCGATCAGCGCACTCTCCTCCAACTCGCGTGGGATCGCCCTGAAGAACTGACGGAGAAAGAACACGCCGAAAGCTCCCGCGGCTCCTGGGACGATCAAGGCCAACAGCGTGTCCAGCCAGCCGAGCCTGTTCATCAACAGATAGTTGGGCATCAAGAAGATGAAACCGGGAATGAACAGGGTGGCGATGATCACCCCGAAGATGAAGCCTGATCCGCGAAATTGCATCCTCGCCAGGGCGTAGGCGGCCATCGACGCTACGACGATGACCAAGGCCGCATGCCCCGCGGCGGCCATCAGCGAGTTGAGCGCCCACAGCAGTACTGGGTTCTGGGCGTCGGCGAAGATCAACTTGTAGGCCCGGAGGGTCAGCTCATGGGGAATGAGGTTGATCGGAATGCTGCGCGAGTCTTCGATCGTCTTGATCGACGTCACGTACATCCACACGATCGGCAGGGCGAAGATGACGGTCAGGAGGATCATCCCGATCCAGAAGAACGGACCGTTGCGGTGCTGGCTGTAGCTGCGCTTCCCGGCGGCAGGAGCGGCGGCTCCTGCCCGCACAGCAGGCGTCGTCGCGGTCATCCCTTGACCTTCCTCTCGCGCAGCAGCATGAAGTTGATGACGGAGACAACGGCAAGACACACAGCTAGTACGTAGCTCATGGCTGACGCGGTGCCCATCTTGAAGTTGCGCAGGCCCTCCTCGGTCATCACCATGATCGCGGTGCGCGTGCTGTCGCCTGGACCACCGTTGGTAACGAGGTAGGACTGACCGAACATGTTGGCGCTGGCCAGAACGGTGGTGGTGATGATGAAGACGAGCACGTTGCGGAGCCCGGGGAGGGTGACGTAACGGAACTTGCCCCAGGTGCCCGCCCCGTCGATGGACGCCGCCTCGTACTGGTCGGACGGGATTTCGGCCAACCCGGCCAGGTAGATCACGGTGTTGAAGCCGAGGGTCCACCAGACGGTCATGGCGACGAGGGCGACCCAGGCCCACGGTTGGGTTGCGACCCAACCGATCTGGCTCATACCGAAGAGACTCAGGAAACCGTTGATCAGACCGAACTGCGCGTCGAGCAGATAGGTGAACAGCACCCCGATGACGGCGACGCCGAGTACGAACGGCGCGAAGATCATCGCCCGGAAAAAGGTCCGTCCGCGGAAGCGCCGGTTGAGCAGGATGGCGATGCCCAAGGGCATGAGGACGAGGAACGGGACGCTCGCCAGGACGAAGATGCCGGTGGCTCGCATACCGTGCCAGAACGGCAGCGCGATCACCGACGTCGGGTCGAAGATGTCCTTGTAGTTCTGCAACCCGACGAACGGCTTGTTGGGCAGCATGAAGTCCCAGTCGTGCAAGCTTATCCAGACCCCGAAGATCGCGGGTCCGATCACGAAGGTCAGGAGCAACAACAGATACGGAGCACACAACGCGTACGGCGTCAGCGGGTGATGCAGCCGTAGGCTCTTGGTATCCTTCGGTCCCGCGGCAGTGGTCCGGCCCGAGCGGACAGAGTCCCTGACTGCTGTGCTCATCCGTACTTCTTCTTGTTCGAGGCGAGAATCTTGTTGGCACGGGCCGCCGCCTCGCTCAGAGCCTGAGCGATGGGCTGCTTGCCCAACATGGCGTTGCTGCACGCGATGGTGTACTCCGCCCCGACGTCGTCAACACCGGGAATCGGCGGGACGAAGTGGATGTAGTCGACCTGCTTGGCGAACTCGGTCACCGCGCCTTTGCTCTTGAACTCCGACGAGTCGCGGACCGAGTTGCGGGCTGGAACCATACCGGCGTCGGCCCAACCGAGCGACTGCTGGGAGATCCAGTTGATGAAGACCCGGCTCGCGACCTCTTTGTTGTTGTCCGGATGAATCTGGCGTGGCAGCACGAACTGGTGTGAGCCGGCCCAGACCGCCTTGGTGTCCCCGATGAGGGGGAACGGCGCAGCCCCCCACTTCAGTTTCTTGATGGCAGACAAGGGCGTGGTGTTCCACGGCCCACCGAAGAAGAAGGCTGTCTTGTCGTTGCTGAAAGCGACGAAGTCGGAGTAGGCCGAACTGTTCTTGGGGCTGTAACCCTGGTCGATGATGTTCTTGAACCAGGTCAGGGTCTTGACGCCTGGTGCATCGGCCCAACCCACGGTGAGCCCATCGTCGTTCACCATCTTCCCGCCCCACTGGTAGATAGGTGACGCCGTGTACACATTGTCGCTCATATTGAGAGGCGACACCCACATGCCCTGAATGTTCTTGGATTTGCAGGCGTCCAACGCCGACATCAGCTCGGCGCCCGTGGTCGGTGGCTTGTTAGGGTCCAGGCCAGCCTTCTGCATCACCGTCTTGTTGTAGTACATGCCCGCCGGGTGCATGTCCAGCGGGATCCCGTAGCGCTTACCCTGGTAGATGCCGCCCTGCCAGGCCAGCGGGGCGAAGTCAGCCTCAGTCAGGTTCAGGGCCTTCGCCACGTCGTCGAGCGGGTCGATCACCCGTCGGGCGGCGTTGGTGGCCAGGTCGCTGGCATGCATCAAGCCGATGTCGGGAGCCTTGCCGTTGCTGACCGTGGCGGGCAGCTTCTGGAAGTACTCGGCCCAGGCGATCGCGGTCATGGTGACTTTGATCTTCGGGTGTTCGGAGTTGAAGGACGTGATGATCTTCCGCATGATCGGACCGTCGCCACCGGTCAGGCCGTTCCAGAAGGCCAACTCGACGTTCGGGCCGTCGTATGCCTGGGCACCGCCTCCACCCGCAACCGATGGAGCAGCCTGTCCTGGCTTACCTGCCGAGCCCGAACCGCATCCGGCGAGCCCGACCGCGACTGCAGATCCCAGAGCGCCGCCGAGCAGCCCCCGCCTGCTGAGGCGTCCGTTGGTCACGATCTCCTCGTGATCGGATGCACTGAAAGCTTTCGTCATTGCGAGTTCCTCTCGGGGTGCCGTTTACGCCGCCGGTCAACAGGATGCGCGCCGACTGAGAGTCCCGATCCCGACAGCCTGGTGCTTCCTGTCAGGCGGGAGCTATGCGATGGTCACCTCAGCGGCGTGTGTCGATACTCACATGAACCCGATCCCAAATCTAGAAAGCGGGATGCTCTCGATGGTGACACTTTCGCAACATTGTCGACACGGCGCGGCTGGCGGCCTGGTTCGACCATGTCCGGCGAAGGCGTCGTCCCAGCGGTCTCGGGCGTGCGGGCCAGTGCAAGCACGACGCTGGTAGAACTACCCCATGGGCACGCCACGGCCGGAAATGACTGGATGCCACGTGACGTCGGTGCCGCGACGCACCCGCTATCGCCAGCTCCCACGGCTCAGACTCGCTCTGCTCGCGAGTCTTCTCGCGCTGTCGGCTTGTCAGTCGACGCAGACCCCGACGCCGACGGCCTCGGACCCGAGCCCGTCACCCAAGGAGTCGCGGGCCGGTTTCCACAACCCGGTGTACGACAGCGACTTCCCCGATCCGATGATCGTCGCGCGTACTGACGGCAGTTTTCTGGCGATCGCCACCAACGGCAATGGAAGAAATGTGCAGACGCTGACGAGCACCGACCTGATCAGCTGGGAGCAGGGACCGGACGCACTGCCCCGATTGCCGACCTGGTCGAGCGCAGGCAAGGTCTGGGCGCCGGAGATCAAGAGCCGCGCCGACGGGCGATTCCTGTTGTACTACACGACCAAGAGCCCACACCCGGATGTCCAATGCATCAGCGTGGCCCTCGGATCGAAGCCGCAGGGGCCTTACGTCGACCACAGCTCCAAGCCGCTGGTGTGCGAGGAAAGCCGGGGCGGCTCGATAGACCCCGACCCGTTCACGGCATCCGACGGTTCGCGATACCTTTACTGGAAGAACGACGGCAACGCCATCGGCGTCGACACCTACATCTCCGGGCAGCGGCTCGACCGTAGCGGCACGAAACTTCTCGGCAGGCCAAAGCGGCTGTTCAAACAAGATCTGCCCTGGGAAGGCAGGCTGGTCGAGGCTCCGTTCGGCTGGGAGCACAACGGCAAGTTCCACATGTTCTACTCGGCGAACGCGTACGACACGGACGCTTACGCGGTAGGCCATGCCGTCGCCGATGATCCTCTCGGCCCGTTCAAGAAGAGCGGTGATCCGGTGCTGGTCAGCAACGATGCCGCCGCCGGACCGGGCCACTGCGCCTTGTTCGAGAAGGACGGCAAGACCTGGATGGTGTACCACGCCTGGCCACCCGACTCCATCGGGTCGGCATATCCGGGCCGCACCATGTGGCTCAGCGAGGTGACGTTCGCGGCCGACGGCAGCGTCAAGGTCGTACCCCCGAGTGGCGACTATCCGACCCTGCCCTGAATCGGCTCAGCAACGCCCCCAGCACGCAGCCGGGCCGCCGCGGGAAGGATTGACGATCCACGGCGGTCAGCCCATGACCAGGCCCTCGATGTCGTGCTTCTGTGTAATCGGTGCCAGTTCGTCGACGACCGGGCAGGACAGACGGTTGCGGATTCGGTCGGGAAGCCGCTTCCAGTACTCCTTCGTCACCGCGAGATCGTGGTGGGCGTCGTTGCCGGCGCCCGGCGCGTCCACCCCCAGCACCAGTACGGGTCGCGCGACCTTCGACCGGTTCGGCGTCCCGCGGTGGACCGTCAGCGCGGAGCGAGCGGAGATGTCGCCGACACGTGGATACTTCCGCTGGGCCAGCGCCTCGTACCGGGCGTACTCCGACTGCGGCGGGAACTGCTCGTGGTCGAAGTCGTCTCCGCGCTCCCACTGGGTCCCCGGCGCTATCTCGAACGGCCCCATCTCGTCGGTGGTGTCGACGGTGGTCAGGTTGAGCGCCAGGGAGGTGAGTCGCCTCCCGTCCTTGGTCGCCGGCGGGCTGGGGAAGTCTCGGTGCCACGGCTGCAGCGTCGCGCCGGGGAACGGGGTGTCGAATCCGACCTCCACGATCCGGTAGTCAGGTCCCAGGATCGTCTCGCACACCACCCATACCCAGGGATGGTGGACCAGGTCGGCGAAGCCACGCAACGCCTCGGGGTGGATCTCGACATACCAGCGGTTCGGGCCGCGCCCCACAGCTCCGCCGACTCGCGACTTGGCCTCGTCGAATGCGGCGTCGATGTCCTCCCGGACCTGCTGCACCCACGACGCCGGAAAGGCACCCTGACACGCGATGATTCCGTCGGTTTCCAGCCCCCGCCGGATCTCCTCGCGGTCGAACCACTCCTCCGTGGCGACGTCGCCTGTCATGACGGCACGTTACGCCGTCGAGCAGCTCGTTGACGCGAGGCCATCGCTCCCGACGTCATGCGAGAGCCGCCGCCTCGGCTTCGGCCTCTTCCCGGTCCACGTAGCCGTAGACCTCCGGAAGGATGAACTTTGCGGCCAGGAGGCCGGTCAGCGAGAGCGCGGAGACGCACAGCGTCGCCAGCGGGACGCCGAGGTGATCGAACAGGATCGGGAAGAAGAAGATCGTGACGAAGGAAGCCAGCTTGACGAAGACATACCCGAAGCCCGACGCCGTTCGTCGCAGTGATACCGCTGACCCCGGTGAGCACGAGGATCGTCGGTAGGTAGAAGCCGAACGCCGAGAACTCGGCCCCCTGCATCGCGTTGGAGATCCATCCGAAGATCGTTGCCCGCTTCTTGATCGGATCGGCCCAGATCGTCCGCAGGAAGTCACGGGTCCTCGGCTTGGGCACGTCGGCGTCCTCGTTCGGCAGCATGTCGAGCGGGTCGCCGAACATCTCCTGCGAGACCGCCTTGGCCCGCACGAAGCGACCACGCTGGATCAGCGAGGCGGCGGTGTCGGGCAGATCGAGCCGTCCGAGCAGCAGTACGAGCGCAGGCACCGCCCCGAGCGCCAGGCCGACCCGCCACAGCACAGCATGGTCGAGGCCCGAGAGATACATGATCGTGATGACCACGATCGCAGCGACCTCGCGGAGGCCGAACATGAACTGCCAGCGGTTGCCCATGACCTCGCGCTTGCCCTTGGGCAGGGCCTCCATGATGTAGGTGTATCCGTTCGAGATGTCGCTGCCCAGCGGGATGCCCAGCAGGAACCGGATCATCACCAGTTGCCACATGCTCTGTGCGAAGCCCTGGGCCGTCGCGAGGATGATGAACAGGATCATCGTGGTGATGAAGACCTTCTTGCGGCCGAGCCGATCGGCGACCCAGCCACCGATCAGTGCGCCGACGAGGGCGCCCCCCTGGACCGACGCGGAGGCCAGCCCGAGCATGGCGGGGCTGGGATGGAACTCGGCTTTGACGAAGATCAGCAGGAACGAGATCGAGTAGAGGTCCCAGGCCTCGATGAGGATCGTCGAGATCATCATCCAGCCGGCCCTGCGACCTGTGTTCGTGCCCTCCTGGTTCAGGACCCGGGCGACCGCCTCGTCGGAGAGCTTCCGCAATTGCACTTCGTCCACGCCGGCTCCTTGGCCAGGGCCGTCCGGGTTCTCCGAACGGCATTCCGATGCAATGACCGAATGGCGTTCCAGACAATGTGAAGCGAACCGAAGATAGGGCGCAGCCCGACCGGCGTCAACCGTTCCCTGCGCTGGCGCGGTGGACGCTCAGATGTAGATGGCGGGGTCGTCGACATCGTCGGCCCAGGCGTCGGCACCGCGCACTCGGCGGACCCGGGCGGGAACACCGACGGCGACGGAGTCGGGTGCGACGTCCTTCACCACAACAGCATTCGCTCCGACCTGGGATCGCGCACCGATCACCACGGGCCCCAGGATTCGGGCGCCCGCGCCTATCGTGACGCCGTCCTCGACGGTCGGGTGCCGCTTGCCGGTGTTCGACGAGCGCCCACCCAGGGTCACCCCGTGATAGAGCATGGCGTCATCGCCGACCACGGCAGTCTCACCGATCACGACCCCCATGCCGTGGTCGATGAAGAACCGTCGTCCGATCACGGCGCCCGGATGGATCTCCACGCCGGTCACACGGCGGGTCCGATGGGCCAGCAGGCGAGCCGCGAACCGATGTCCGTCGATCCACCATCGATGGGCGACGCGATGCGCCCAGATGGCGTGCAGCCCGGGTGATGTCAGGGTGAGCTCGAGTGTCGACCCGGCCGCCGGGTCACGCCGGCGTGCCGTCTTGATGTCCTCGCGCCAGCCGGCGACCCAGCCCTGGGCCGCCAGGCCGGCGCGGTCGGTCCCGCTCAGTCGAGGAGGTCGGCGTAGAGGATCGTCGACAGGTAGCGCTCGCCGTAGCTCGCGACGATGGTGACGATTGTCTTGCCGGCGTTCTCTGGGCGCCGCGCGAGCTGGTCGGCGGCGTAGAGAGTGGCGCCCGAGGAGATGCCGACGAGCAGTCCTTCCTCACGGGCTGCACGCCGGGCCCACTCGACGGATGTCTCGGCGCTGACGTCGATGATCTCGTCGTACACGCCACGGTCGAGGATCTCGGGGACGAAGTTCGCGCCGATGCCCTGGATCTTGTGCGGGCCCGGGGCGCCGCCGTTCAGGATGGGCGACTCGGCAGGCTCGACGCCGACGATCTGCACGCCCGGCTTCTTCTGCTTGAGGACCTGCCCGACGCCGGTGATCGTGCCGCCGGTGCCGATGCCGGTGACGAAGATGTCGACGGTGCCGTCGGTGTCGGCCCAGATCTCCTCGGCCGTGGTGACGCGGTGGATCTGCGGGTTGGCCTCGTTCGCGAACTGGCGAACGAGCACCGCGCCGTCGGCCGCGCCGATCTCCTCGGCCTTGTTGACCGCACCCTTCATGCCTTCAGAGCCCGGCGTCAGGATGAGCTCGGCACCGAAGGCGCGCAGCAGCGCGCGGCGCTCCTTGCTCATCGTCTCGGGCATCGTCAGCACCACCTTGTAACCCTTGGCAGCACCGACCATGGCGAGCGCGATCCCGGTGTTACCGCTGGTGGCCTCGACGATCGTGCCGCCCGGCTCGAGCTGACCGCTCTTCTCGGCGGCCTCGATCATCGCCGCGCCGATCCGGTCCTTGACGCTGCTCGACGGGTTGTAGAACTCGAGCTTCGCGACGACCGTGGCGCCGGCGCCTTCGCTCATCCTGTTGATGCGGACGAGCGGGGTGCGGCCGATGAGCGCGGTGACATCGTCGTAGATGAGCACTGGTGTGAGTCCTTCGGGAGGTCGGGAATGGACAATGCAACGCCGCCTGCGCGAGAGCAGGTTCATACGAAGTTGCACGTTTGGCAACAGCTCGGGGGCGCTGGATCTTCCCGGATCCGGCAACTGACCGGATCGGGCCTCAGTCGCCGATGTAGCCCCACCCGGTGACAACGGCAGGCGACGTCTGGGTGGACGCCGACCGAGCCCAACGTGGACGGCCGGGCAGACGCCCGCTGAGACTGCCTGTGGCCGGCGGCGGTCCGACGCTAGGCTCGCACCGTGACCGACGGCTCGCTCGACGATCTGGCCATCTTCAGCGGGAGCGCGCACCCCGGCTTCGCCGCTGAAGTCTGCGAGATCCTCGGCGTGGGGCTCTCGCCCACCGACACTACGCGGTTCTCCAACGACTGCCTGCAGGTGCAGTTGCAGGCCAACTGCCGCCAGCGCGACGTCTACATCGTCCAGCCGCTGGTTCCGCCGGTCCAGGAGAACCTGATGGAGCTCCTGCTGATGCTCGATGCGGCCCGGGGCGCATCTGCAGCCCAGATCACCGCCGTCATTCCGCACTACGCATACGCGCGCTCGGACAAGAAGGACGCACCGCGTATCTCGATCGGCGCCCGTCTGGTTGCGGACCTGCTCGACACCGCCGGGGCCAATCGGGTCCTCACGATGGCGTTGCACGCTCCGCAGGTGCACGGGTTCTTCTCGATGCCCGTCGACCATCTGACTGCCATCTCGGATCTGGCCGACCACTTCTCCGGCCGCGACCTCTCGAACACCGTCGTCGTATCACCCGACCTCGGGAACGCCAAGCCCGCTTCGGCGTTCGCGCGGTTGCTCGGTGTTCCGGTGGCGGCCGGCAGCAAGGTCCGCATCGACGACGACACCGTCCGTATCGAGTCGATCGTCGGTGACGTCGCCGGTAAGGACGTCATCGTGCTCGACGACGAGATCGCCAACGGGGGCTCGATCGTCGCGCTGCTCGATCTCCTGCGAACCCAGCACGTCCAGAGGATCTCCCTCGCGTTCACCCATGCGCTGCTCACGGGCAAGGCGGTCCAGCGTCTGACCGAGCAGGCGGACGTCGACGAGATCGTCGTCACCAACACCGTCCCGATCGGGCCCGAGAAGCAGTTCGACGCGTTGCGCGTCCGGTCGGTGGCGCCGCTGTTCGCCGAGGCGATCCGCCGGATCCACTGCGGTGAGAGCGTCAGCAGCCTGTTCACCCACGTCCCGCAGCACAACTGACCGATCGGCCTACCGACCGACCGGCCGGACCTGCGGCGGCTACCTGCCCGCGAGCTGTTCGACCACCGGTGCAAGCGCGTCCGCGTAGTTGACACTCGTGCAGACGTAGGAGATTCCCAGCCGATCGCGACGCCGGGTCAGCGCGTCGATCATCTGCTGTACCGACCCGGTGAGGACGGCGATCGAGCCGCCGGCGATCAGCTCCGGGATGTCGAGCCGGCTCGGCGTCCAGGAGGGCGGTTCGTCACCGACGACCAACAAATTGGTCGAGAGCTCCGGCGAATCGGTGCGGCCGGTCGCAGCCCGCTCGACGGTGGCGACGGCGTCGGCCAGGGCCTCCTCGTCGGCCTCGGGTGGAAGTCCGAAGGCGATCGTGTCGGCCAACCCGGCCGCGAGCGCGAGCATCCGCGGCCCCGCGCCCGCGACCAGGATGGGAGTCTGCGGGCCGCGTTCGCGCACTGCGGCGATCGTCGCGCGGACGACGTCCATGCGGTCACGCGGTGACCCGTACGGGCGGCCGAAAAGCGCGGCGTCGACGTCAGCACCAGTACGGCCGGCGCCGATGCCGAGTTCGTACCGGCCACCGGTGAGCGTGGTCATCGACGCGGCCTCGAGTGCTACCTGACCGGGGCTGCGGTTCGGCGCGGACAGCACGTACGGCCCGACGTGCAGCGCGGAGGTGGCAGTCCCCGCGACCGCACACGCGACGTTCGACGCGAGGGTGTGGATGGTGTCGGGCACGAGCAGGCTCGAATAGCCCAGCGACTCGACGCGCTTCGCGAGTGAGGTCCACTCGTCCTGCGTCCGCGCCTGGGCGGCCACGAGTCCGAAGCGGAACGGCCGGGATGACGAAGCGGAGATCGACATACGCACAACCATGCGACGGTCGGCCTCGACGCGCCATCGGGGAATGCCCCGGTCTAGCCCCGATAGTGCGTGATCTGCGGGACCCGGTTCGGGAACTCGTCGACCGCATACCGGCCCACCTGATAGGTGCTGACCGCATCGACGACAGCGCCGACACCGCCACCCAGCAAGGGGATTCTACGGGCGATCGTGGTGCCCAGGTGCTTGCCGCCGAGCCGCGACGCGAGGGATGCGCCGACGATCGTGTAGATCTTGTCGGCGAGCGCCGGGTCGATCTGCGCGGCAGTGGCGATCGCCAGGGGACGGCTCGGTATGCGACCGGCCTTGATCTGGTTCTCCACCTCGTCCTCCCCGAGCAGGATCGCGGCGGCGGCAGTCCGGACCTTCGACGTCGCGAGGTCGTAGCCGTGCAGGTGCGCGATCGCGGCGACCATGCGGGCCTGGATGATCGCGAGGCCGCTGAGGTTGGCGGGCAGCGCGACCACCATCGTCGCGAGACCTCCGAGGCCGGTGACGAAGCCCTGGGCGCCGGCGAGCCGAACGTGCTGCTCGATGAGGACGCTCGCGGCCGGGACGACGTCGCCGTTGTGCGCCACCCGCTGGCGATTGGCGACCGCGACGGCACCCTGGAACGGGCCCAGACCATCGACGGCGATCTCGAAGATCTGACGCATCGCGCCGGTGGCGGCGGCCGGACCGGCATGCCGGGCGGACAGAAGGAGATTCGAACCCACGCGCCTCGCGGCGCTGCGGTCCTGATTGTCTGCCACTCGTGCCTCCGGCTCGTCGATGTCGACCGCGCTCAGCGTACGCGGAGCCGCCGAGGCTCCTCGGGCAGCCGCCGGGCCGCCCCGGTCCGGGCGACCCGGCGCGGTCGAATGGTCGGCGAGGTACGCGTGATGCGGCGTGTCGGGTGGCGACGCGCCCACTCTGCGGAGAACCGCACCCAGAGCCGGCCCGGCCAGGACGTCATCGAGCCGTCATCGGCTGCACCCCCGGTCCGCCCATACGATCGGCCGCATGGACCGGACGAGCCCCACCGCGCAGGAGCCGGTCGGGCCGGTCGGTCTGGATCCGGAGTCGGCCGGGTGGGTGCGCTCGCTCCAGCTCACCGGCCACGAGCGGGAACGGTCGCTCGCCGACCTCCACGCGATGCTCCTGCGGATCGCCCGTTCGGAAGTCCATCGCCGCAGCGTCCGGTCCCAGATCGCCGGTCCCGAAGTCGACGACATCGCCCATCAGGCAGCCGCCGACGCGTTGCTGGCGATAGCGATGAAGGTCGGGGAGTACCGCGGCGACGCCCGGTTCACCACCTGGGCCTACAAGTTCGTCGTGCTCGAGGTGTCGTCGAAACTCGGCCGGCACTTCTGGCGACACCCCGGCGTCCCGCTGGACGACGACGGCTGGAATCGGCTGCCGGCCGCGTTCGGGCTCGAGCCCGGTCAGGTCACCGAGCGGCTCGAGCTGCTGACGGCGGTCCGGCACGCGGTCGAGAACGACCTCACGCCCAAGCAGCGGCAGGTGTTCGTCGCGCTCGTCCTTGACGCCGTGCCGGTGGACGCGTTGGCGTTGGAGCTCACGTCGACGCGAGGCGCGATCTACAAGATCATGTTCGACGCACGACGTAAGTTGCGGGCCGTCCTCGACGCCAACGGGTTCCTGGACCCAGACATCGGGAGAACCTCATGACCGGTTGGGCCGAACTGGACCGGTTCCTCGACACCGACCCGCTCGACGTCGGCTGCGACGAGGCACTCCGGCTGCTCGACGTCTACGCGGACCTCGCCGTCGCCGACCCGACCCTAGCGGCGCAGCGGTACCCCGGGATCGCCGCGCACCTGCGCGTCTGCGGTCCGTGCGCCGAGGATCTGGCCGGGTTGCTCGACGCGATCCGGAGCCTGCCGCCCGCGTAAGGGCGCCGTAAGAGCCCCGTCGGTAAGGCTGGGCGATCACTGGGACGCAGTGAGGGTGTTCGGACCATCCGCCTGTCCCACAGCCCTTCCCACAAGGAGCGCCATGAAGACCACCCGAGCAGTAGCCGTCGCCGGAACGCTCGCACTCGCCGCGACCGCCTTGACCGCTGGACCCGCCTCCGCCGCCTCGGCGAACGGGCGCCACGGCGGGGACCACGATGATTCGTCGGTGTTCGTCCAGACCGATAACACCGCAGGCAACACCGTCGTCGCATACGACCGCGCCACCGACGGGACTCTGCATGAGGACGGCGTCTACGCCACCGGTGGCCTCGGTGGTGTCCTCGACGGATCCGTCGTCGACCACCTCGCCTCGCAGGGATCACTCGTCTACGACCGGGCCCACGATCTCCTCTACGCCGTCAACGCCGGCAGCAACACCGTCACCGTCTTCGGAGTCGATGGTGATCATCTCCGGCGCCTGCAGGTGGTGCGCTCGGGTGGGACGTTCCCGGTGAGCGTCGCCGTGCACGGCAACCTCGTCTACGTGCTCAACGCTCGTGACGGGGGCTCGGTCCAGGGGTTCCTCCGGATCGGGCACAGCCTGATCCGCGTCCCGGGCTGGCACCGCGACCTAGGACTCGACCCGACCCTGACCCCCGAGTTCACCCACACGCCGGGGCAGGTCGCGTTCAGCCCGGACGGGTCGAAGCTCGTCGTCACCACCAAGGCCGGCGGACAGAGCATCGACGTGTTCGACGTCGGCTGGTTCGGCGGTCTCTCGGCCGACCCGGTCGTCAACGACGAGGCCGGCACGGTCCCGTTCGCCGTCACGTTCGACTCGCGTGGGCACCTCGTCGCCACTCAGGCCGGGACGAGCGCCGTCGCCACCTACCGGTTCGGCCACGACGGAATCCTGCAGCCGATCAGCAGCGCACTGACGGGCCAGGCGGCGACGTGCTGGATCGTCCGAAGCGGGGCGCACCTCTACGCGTCGAATGCCGGCAGCGCGAGCGTCAGCGGCTACGACGAGCCCGGCAACGGTCTGCTCACCTCGCTGGGCAACACCTCGACCGACGCCGGCACGGTCGACGCCGCCGCCAGCTCGGACGGTCGGTACCTCTACGTCCAGACGGGTGCTGCCGGCATCGTCGACGAGTTCCGGATCGGCCACGACGGCGGGCTCACCGCCATCGGATCGGTCACCGTTCCGGGTGCCGTCGGTGGCGAAGGCATCGCCGCCTCCTGACACTTTCAAACGCGCTCCGGTCGGTACGTCGGTGCCGGCAGGCAGGATGAAGCGGTGCGCATCCCGTCCGGACCGGTCGAGCCGCCGCCCACGCGGTGGCAATTCCCTGCGGTCGACGGACCCGACGACTTCGTCGCACGGGGTGCCGACCTCGAGCCCGGCACGCTGCTGGCCGCCTACCGGGCCGGCATCTTCCCGATGCCGCTCGATCGTCGGGAGATGGCCTGGTGGTCGCCGGCCGAACGTGGGGTGCTGCCGCTCGGTGAGCTACGGGTCAGCCGATCGCTGCGCCAGTCGGTGAAGCATTTCCACGTGAGCGTCGACTCCGACTTCGAGGCGGTGCTGTCCGCGTGTGCGGGGATCAAGCGCCCGGGCGGGTGGATCAGCGACGACATCGCGACCGCGTACCTCCGTCTTCACGACCTCGGCTGGGCGCACTCGGTCGAGACCCGGGACGCGGACGGGCGTCTCGTCGGCGGGCTGTACGGGCTCGCGATCGGCGGGCTGTTCGCCGGTGAGTCGATGTTCCACCTGGCCCGGGATGCGTCGAAGGCCGCGCTCGTCACCCTCGTCGGCTTCCTGACCGAGGCCGGATCGGCATCCGACCGACTGCTCGACGTGCAGTGGGCGACGCCGCACCTGGAGTCCCTCGGCGTCCGCGGCATCCCCCGGCCGGAATACCTCGCACGGCTGCGCATCGCGCTGACCCTGCCGTTGCCCGCCGTCTTCGGACACAATGCAGCCGGGACGCCAACCATCACGTCAACCGGTGGATCAGCCGGCACGTGAGTCGAGACGCCAGCGAGCACGGAGGTGTGACATGCCCGAGATGCCAGAGGTCGAGTCGCTCGCGAACTTCCTGCGCGCCAACGCCGACGGCCGTCGCGTCGCCGGGTTCGAGGTCACCGCCATCTCCGCGCTGAAGACCTTCGCCCCGCCCACCACCGCCCTCGTCGGCCGCGTCCTCACCGATGTCACCCGGCACGGCAAGTTCCTCGACCTGACGCTGATGTCGGTCGACGACAGCGTGGACGACTCGACCGGCGGTGACGGGGCCGGTGCCGACTCCGGCGACCTCCATCTCGTCATCCATCTCGCGCGGGCCGGCTGGCTGCGGTGGTCGGACGAACTCCCCAACACCCTGATGCGACCCGGCAAGGGACCACAGGCCGCTCGGCTGCGGTTCGAGGGCGGCGGCGGTTTCACCCTCACCGAGGCCGGCACGCAGAAGCGGCTCGCCATCTACCTGGTCGCCGACCCGTCGACCGTCCCGGGAATCGCGCATCTGGGGCCGGACCCGCTGGCCGACGACTTCGACGTCGCGGCGCTCACCGCGATCCTCGCGGCTGCCGGCCGGGCTCAGATCAAGGGAGTCCTGACCGAGCAGGGCCGCATCGCCGGCATCGGGAACGCCTACTCCGACGAAATCCTGCACACCGCGAGGATGTCGCCGTTCAAGCCGGCCAACTCGCTGACCGACACCGACCGCGACGTCCTCTACGCGGCGATCCGGTCCGAGCTCGTCAGTGCGGTCGAACGGTCCGCCGGCCTGGCTGCGAAGGACCTGAAGGGCGAGAAGAAAGGCGGCATGCAGGTCCATGGGCGCACCGGTCTGACCTGCCCGGTCTGCGGGGACACCGTCCGTGAGGTGTCCTTCGCCGACAAGTCGTTGCAGTACTGCCCGACCTGCCAGACCGGCGGCAAGCCGCTGGCCGACCGTCGGTTGTCCCGGCTGCTCAAGTGACCGATGGACCTCACGACGGTCACCTCGAGAGCGACAGGAGCAGCGCCGGCCGGCTGACCCGGCAGCGTGGCCTCGGTAGCTCTGTCGCCGCGCTGACCCTCGCGCGGATGGTCGCGATCCTCGCCCAGTTCGCGGCGGGCGTTCTCGCGGCGCGGCTGCTGCGGCCCGAGGCCCTCGGCGTCGCCAGCGTCGGGCTGTCGGTGGGCTGGGCGGTGTCGATCGTGGCGAACGCCGGGCTCAACGTCTCCGCCATCTACTACCTCGGCCGCCGCCCCGACGACCGGACCCGGATCGTTCAGGCACTCGTCCCGCTGGCGGGCGCTGCACTCACCCTGGCGATGCTGGTCGCGGTTGCGCTGGCCCCGATCGTCGGGCGCACCGCGCTGCAGGCGCAGGGCACCGGTTCGGTTCCTTGGTCGCTGTTCGTCACCGCCGGGCTGTTGGCGATCGCGACGATCGCCTACGAGATCGCCGGCGCGACGCTACTCGGCATCAATGACCGGCGAAGCTTCGTCCTGGGCGACATCGTCCGTTCGATCGCTATCCTGCTCGCCGTCGTCGTCCTGCTGGTGGGTCCACTCCGAACTGCGACCGGCTATGTCGCCGCCACTGCTCTTGGCGTCGTCGGGCCGGCCGTCTTCCTGATGCTGCGGGTGCGATCGCACACCGGCACGCTCGCGCCGCGGTGGGATCCGGGTTTCGCGCGGGACGCGATCCGGACCGGGCTGAAGGGTCAGCTCGGCAACATCCTCACCTTCGTCAACCTGCGCCTGGACGCCCTGCTCGTCCCGGTGTTCGTCAGCCTCGACTCCGCCGGGGTGTACTTCGTCGCCACCCGGGTCAGCGAAGTGGTCGCCCAGCTGTCCACCGCGGCTGCGGCGATGCTGTTCCCGCACGTGGCCGCCAGCACCGACCGGACGAGCACCGTCACCACCCAACGCGCCGGCCGGCTGACCCTGACCGCGACGCTGGCGGCCGGGGCTGTCATCGCCACGGTGTCGGCGCCGCTGCTCGGGTTGGTGTTCGGCGCCGGTTATAGGCGCGGGACATGGGCGCTGGTGCTGCTGCTGGGAGCGATGCTGCCACTAGGTTTGGGCCGGATCCTGTCAGCAGACCTCAAAGGTCGTGGACGAGTTGGGGTGGTGTCGATCGCTGCTGGCATCGGTGCGGCCGTCACGGTGGCCGCCGACGTCGCCCTGCTCCCCCGCTGGGGCATCGCGGGAGCGGCCGTAGCGTCGATCCTCGCCTACGGCACCACCGCAGGGGTGCTCGTCGGCGCGTTCTGCCGTGGCACCGGTGCCCGGCCATCGACGCTGTGTCCGCGCCGCGCCGACGTCGCCGACCTGTTCGCACTCGTCCGTCGCCAGTTGCCGTCACGCGGTTCGGCCGGCGCGTGAGCGGTCAGCCCGGTTCCGAGCCACCGGTGGTCATGCCGCCGGCTCCGACCGCACGTCCGGTCCGGCGGGCGCTGCTGATCGCGGTCATCGCCGTTCTCCTCACCATCCCCGCGTGGACTCCGCGCTGGGACGCCGAACGCAACCATCCCGGCACCGAACTCGCCGTCAGCGACACCGCGCTGCGGCTGTGGGACGCGCAGAAGGCCGTTGACACGAAGAAACCCGCTGCGACCGTGATGCCCGACCTCGCCGCCGCCGGTGTGACGACGGTCGTGGTCGGCATCCGCCAGATCGGTGATGCCATCGCGCGCGGCCAGCTCAAGACGGTCGACGCGACTGCAGTGTCGAAGGCGAAACTCGATGCGAAGATCCCGGCGACCGGTCCTGGCGTGTGGCTCGAGTCGCTGCCGCGGGACCCGAGCGGAACGTGGCAGGTTCTGGAGCGGATGCTGCGGGCGCGGGCCGCGGCCAGCCGGACCGGTGGCGCGGGTGTCACGATGCCGGAGAAGCTGACGTCGACGAAGGTCCAGACGGCGGCCGGCTGGGTCGGCTACCTGCGATTCGACACACACCTACCCGTGAACAACCTCCCGGCCGGCTACGACCGGGACCGGATCCGTGCGCTGCTCGCCGCCAAGGTGTCGATCGTCCTCGCGCTGCCGCCGCGGTCACCTGCGCCGGTGTCCTGGCTGATCGCCGAGGTCGACGACGTCGCGACGATGGCCAGAACCACACGCGTCCTCGTCTCCAGCGGCGCGACGTTCGCCGACGAGCCGAGTACCCACACGCTCGCCACCTGGCTCGCCCGCCCCGCCCACACGATGATGGTGCCCGATCTCGTCGACGACGGTTCGGATTTCGCCCCGTACGTCGATGCGGGCAACGGCCGGACGATCCGCGCGCACCTCGTGCCGTTCGCCGCTTCCGCCGACGAGAACTCCCTCGTGCAGCGTGGTCGGCGGGCGACGAAGGAGCGTGGCGTTCGGCTCATCATCGTGCAACCGCCGGTGAGTACGGCCAGCCGCTTGCCGCCGCTCCCGTCCGCCGCCGGCCTCCGGTCGCTGGCTGCGTCGGTGCCGGTCCTGGCCGCCTGGCAGCAGAACCTGCCGACGTCGATCGGCGCGCGGTCGCCGGCCACCGTCACGGGAGTCGCGCAGCCGATGGCCGCGGTCGAGCCGGGCCTGGTCGCTCGAGGGCTCGGACTGCTCGGCGGGTTCGTCATCCTGGCGGGTGCGACGTTCGCCCTCACCGAAGTTCGGGTGCGCTGGCACCGGACCATCTACCGGGCGCTTCCACGTCCGCTCGCCGCAGTGATCTTCTGTGCGGTCTCGCTGGTCGGCCTGTTCACCTGGCTGCATCCGGTACAGATCCTCACCTCGGCGCTCATGCTCGCCGTTGCGGTGGCCGCTGCCAGTGCCGCGGTGCTGGTGGCGATGACCGGTCAGCCGGCACCGGCGAGGTTGCACGACCGGCTGAGTCTCGTTCGCTGGACCGGGTTCCTCGGGCGTTTCGTCACGGCGATCGCCACCGCGGCGGCCGGCGGCTGGGTGCTCGGCGCCATGGGGTCGTCGGCGCATTACCTGCTGCTCTCGGACGCCTTCGTCGGGGTGAAGGTGCTGCTGCTCGCGCCGGTCCTGATCGTCGGTGTGGTCGGGTTCGGCGCGGCCCGTGCGGAGATGACCTACACCGGCGAGCACTTCGTCGTCGACGCCGTCCGGCATCGGATCATCCTGGCCGCCATCATCGTCGTCGTCGTCGGCCTCGGCGTCCTCTACCTGGTGAGGTCGGGCAACTCCGGTACGGCGACCGGTCCGGAGCTGTGGTTCCGGGACTGGCTCGACAGCCAGCTCTACGTCCGTCCACGGTTCAAGGAGCTCCTCCTCGGTGGGCCCGCGCTGCTGCTCGCGCTGCGATGGCCCGGGGTAGTCGGCAAGTGGGTGTGCGCGACCATCGCCGCGATCGGCACCGCGAGCATCCTCGATTCGTTCGCCCACTTCCACGTCCCCCTGGCGGTTTCGCTGCTGCGCACCGGCTACGGCGCGGTGGGTGCGCTGGTCATCGGGCTCCTCCTGTCGATAGCGGTCCCTGCCGTCGTCGGACCGATGCGGGAGGCTCTGCGCACGCTGGAGCCGGTGGACGACGACACGGGTTCCGGCGCGTTGTGAGATCGGCGCCCGGGTGAAACTGCTCCAACTCGGCTATGCAGGTCACGGCAACGCGGGCGACGAAGCCCTTCTCGCGGCCGAGCTGGTCGCCCTGCGCGCAGCCACACCGGAGCTCGAGATCCGAGTCGTGTCGGGTGATCCGGCGACGACACGGCGGGTCCACGGTGTCGACGCGGTCCCCCGGGCGGATCCGTTCGCGTTGCGGAAGGCGTTGCGCTGGTGCGACGGGCTCGTGGTCGGCGGCGGCTCCCTTCTCCAGGACGTCACCAGCGCCCGGCCGGTCGCCTTCTACGCGGGCCTGGCCCTCGTCGCCGGCCGGCTCGGGAAGGTGGTGAGCTGGTACGCGGCCGGACTCGGCCCGCTGCGCCGTCGCGGCAACCAGGCGCTGGCCGCACGTGCGCTGGCGCGGGCGGACTACCTGTCCGTCCGCGATCCGGTCAGCCTCGCCTTGGCCGACGACCTCGGCGTCATCGGGGCCGAGCTCGTCGGGGATCCCGTCCTTGCCGGAGTGCCGGGAGTCCCCCGCATCAGGCGTATACGCACCAGCAGGCCGCGGGTCGCCGTGGCGCTCCGGCCGTGGGCCGACGACGGCTGGCTCGACGAGGTCGTCACCGCACTGAGGATGCTCGCGGACGAGATGGACATCGTGCTGGTGCCGATGCAGGCGGGCGCCGACGTCGCGCTCGCGGAGGCGGTGGCGCGGGCGATCGAGGCGAGCCGCGGATACGCCGTCGAAGTAGTACGCAACGACGGCGGCTACGTGGCAACGACGGTTGCGTTGCAGAGCGCCGACCTCGTCCTGGGGATGCGGCTGCACGCACTCGTCGCAGCCGCCGCCGCGCATCGGCCGTTCGTCGCACTGTCCTACGACCCCAAGGTGGACGCGTTCGCCGGCCAGCTCGGCGTTCGGGTCACCGCGAACGTCCCCGGCCCGATCGATGCCCACGCGCTCGTGCACGACGTCCGGTCCGCAGCGTCGATGTCCGACGTCGCGCTCAAGGAGTACGCAGCGAACGTCACCGAGCTGGCGCGACACTGCACGGTGCCCGCCCGCCGCACGGTGGCGCTGGTCGACCGGGCCGCACCGCCGTCGAGGCAGAATGAGCCGCATGAGTTCTGACGAGTACGTGCCGTTGCCCGAGATCGCCGCCGCCGACGTCGCGCCGGCCACCCACATCCTCGACGTGCGCGAGGACGACGAGTGGGCCGCGGGACACATCGAGGGGAGCCAGCACATCCCGCTCGGGCAGCTGATGGGCCGTCTCGACGAACTTCCCGCGGATCAGCAGGTCGTCGTCACGTGCAAGATGGGCGGCCGCTCCGCACGCGCCACCGCGTACCTGCTGCAGGCGGGCCGGGACGCGGTCAACCTCGACGGCGGTGTCACCGCGTGGTCGGCGGCGGGTCGTCCCCTCGTCGACGGCGCCGGCCGGCCAGGCTCCGTCCTCTGACCTTCACCACCTCGGCGGCGAGCACACCGAGAAACACCACACTGCGCACGAAATAGGGGCGCACCACCCGCTGCGGTTCGAGGGCGATCCGATGCGCCCACTCGAGGCCGACCCGCTGCATCCACTCCGGGGCCCGCGACACCTCACCCGCCAGGACGTCGAACGATCCGCCCACACCCACGGCGAGACCGACCCCGAGGTCGCTGAGGTGGCGGCCGATGAACAGCTCCTTCGCAGGCGTCGGCAATGCGACGAAGAGCAGGTCCGGCGCGAGTGCCGCGATCCGTCCGGCCACCGCCTCCGGGTCGGGCTCGAAGCCGGAGTCGAAGCCGACCACGTCGACGCCTTGCGCAGTGATCCGCGAGGTGACGGCCGCAACCGTCGAGGGTTTCGCCCCGTACAGATAGACGGTGTAGCCGCGACGGCCGGCGACGGCGAGCAGGTCGGTCATGAAGTCGATGCCGGTCACCCGCTCGGGCAGCGGGGTCCCGAGGAGCCGGCCGGCAAGCACGATCGACTGCCCGTCGGCTGTCGCCAACGTGGCGTCGGCGACGATCTCCGCCATCCGTGGGTCGCGGCGGGCATTGATCACCTTGGCCGCGTTGATTGCCACGTGCTGGCCCCCGCGGGCGTTGTCGATGATGCGCTCGGCCGCAGCCAGCGAGTCGGCCATGGTCACCTGATCGACTCCGACGCCGCAGATGTCGACCCTGCGCGGCCGACGCTCGGTATCCTCGGGCACGCGCTGACGCTATCCGAACCCGACCTGGAGGGCTGTGACCGTCGTGACGTCGACACCGGCGGCCGTCCCCCGTCTCCGGGTCGTGATCGTCACCAACCTCTATCCGTCCGCGCGGCGCCCAGGCTGGGGAAGCTACGTGGGGAGCCGGGTCGAGCTTCTGCGGGCGGCGGGCATCGAGGTCGACGTCCTCCGGGTGAACGACACGTCGAACGCCGTCGCACGGTACGGACGGCTCGCCGGACAGGCGCTCGGGGGCGTCGTCGGCGGGTTGCGTGGCCGGTTGCCCGACCCGTTCGGCGGGCTCTGGGTGACACCCGGGGCACCGGGGCGGACCGTCGTCGAAGCGCACATCGCCTACCCGACCGGGCTGTTCGCGTGGCCGCTGGCACGCTCGATCGACGCCCCGCTGGTGTTGTTCGCGCACGGCAGCGACGTCCTCGACGCCCCGTTGCGCAGCCGCGCGGACGGGCTGCTGGCGCCACGGTTGTTCGGCGCCGCCGACCTGGTCATCGCGAACAGCGAGTTCCTCGCCGAACGGGTGTCAGGGCTCGGTGTCGTCGCACCCCGGTTGGTGGTGACCTCACCTGGCATCGACTACCGGATGTTCGCCGGTGCACGCGACGCCGCGGGATCGAACGGCGTCCTGCGGTCCGGCGTCCTCTACGTCGGTCATCTGATCGCGCGGAAAGGCCCCGATCTGCTCGTCGACGCGTTGGGACTCCTCCCGGCGGCCGTTCGGCCCGAGCTGACCGTGCTCGGCGACGGTCCGCTCCGGCTGTCCCTGCGGGCTGCGGCCGCGGTTGCCGGGGTGGCGGTGCGCTGGCGCGGGGCGGTGCCGCCGACGGCGGTCGCGTCAGCGATGGCGCGCGCCGAGGTCGTGGTGGTGCCGTCCCGGATGGAAGCACTGGGACTGGCCGCGATCGAGGCGATGGCGGCCGGCGCCATCACGGTGGTGACCCCGGTGGGCGGTCTCGGTGGATTGGTCGAGGACGGGCGGACCGGCTTCGTGGCGGTGTCAGCGGAGCCGGCCGCGATCGCCGATGCGGTGGCTCGCGCGCTGGCAGTGGCCGATGACCCCGACCGGGCCGGGCCGATGCGGATGTCGGCGGACGCGACGGCGGCAGAGCACGCGGCGCCGGTCTCGGTGGCACGGACGATCGAGCTGTACGAGGACCTGCTGGCGCGCCGTGCCGTGGATGCACCCCGGTCGTGAGGTCGTTCGGATGACGCGTCGGGGCTGGCTGACCGCGACCGGGGTGTGGGTCGTGCTCGTGGCCGTGTTCACTGTGATCGCGTCGACGACGGTCGAGCCGGCCCGAGCGGGGCTGCCGCAGACGCTCTACGTGGACGCCGCGTTCGGGCACGACTCAGGCGCGGGGAGCACGCCCGAGTCGGCGTTCCGCACTCTTGACGCAGCGCTGGTGCATTTACGTGCCGGCGGCTCGATCTTGATGACCGGCTACGGAATCAACACAATTTATCAGCGTGCTGACAGCCCGTGCCTGACGGTGCGCGGCGAGCCCGGCCGCCCGGTCACGATTACCCGCAACGTTTACACGAACCGGTTGCGGCAACCGGTGCTGACGACGCGGACGAAGGTGTCCGGTCCCTTCACGGCAGAGGGAGTACGCACCTGGACGGTGCCGTGGCCGCACGACCCGCGGATGGTCGGCGGTCACGGCTACGGGTTCGTGACCGTCGGGATGGTCGCGCTCGACGGCTGGGGCTCCGCTCCGCCGGCCTCGGTCCCGCGCGCCGCGTGGTGGCGCGATGGGATCCTGCATCTCCGGTTGCCGGTCGGCACCGACCCGAACAGGTACCGGGTGGTGATCGACGACGGCCCGGCGCTCTGCCTCACCGGCGAGTCCGCGCATGTAGTGATCGCGCAACTGAACGTGGTGGGTGCGGTTCGAGCGGTCGAGGTTCGTTCGGGAGCGGTCGATGTCACGTTGGTGAACGTCTATGCGCGGTCGGTGGTGCGCGACTCGCTGGTCGCGTCGTCGGCCTCGGCGGCGGCGCCGGCACCATGACCGAGCTGACGACCTCGTTGCCGCTGGCGGCCGGGATCCTGGCGACGGTCCTCGTCGGCGTCGTTGCGGTCTGGTGGCTCGTTCCGGCGTTGCGCGCGTGGCCGCCGTCGCTCGGGTTGATGATGTGCGCCGCGACGCTGGTGCCGCCGCACGCGACCATCGCCGCCGGAATCGGCGCGGACGACGCCCCGGTGCTCATCGGCCTCGTGGTGCTGGCGATACCCGCCGCACGTGCGATCCGTGACGGCGGGTTGACGCGCGTGCCGTTCGGGATGGTCGTTGCGGTGGGGGCGACGATGCTCGCCTCGGCGATGGCAGTGTCCTCGGTCGTCAACGCCGAAGGTGCTGGGGCGACTGTCAGCATGCTGATCCGAAGCGCTGTCCGGGTGATGCTCTACGCGTCGGTGGTGGTAGCGGTTCTGGCTTTGCGTCGCAGCGGTCCGGTGCAGCGCGTGGTGACCGGGAGCATGGTCGCCGTCGCGAGCCTCGAGTCGGTGATCTCCCTGCTGGCGTACGCGATCGGGCTGCCGGCCGGCTTCGGCCTGCAACCCGCCGACGGCGCGAGCGCCCTGGTGGGGGAGATACCGGGCCGGGCGATCGGCACGACGTCGCTGGCGTCGAACTTCCTCGCTGCCGTGCTGGTGTTGACGATTCCGCTGACGCTCGGATGGTGGTTCGGCGAGCATCGATCGCGTGCCCTGCTGCGGGCGGCGCTCGCGGTGAGCGTGCTCCTTCAGATGGTCACCCTCGTCCTCACCTACACGCGGGTGTCGTTGGTGGTGACGGCTGTCGCCGTGGTCGCCGTCGCCGCGATGCGCGTCCGGGCCGTCGCCGCGGCGGGCGGCGTGCTGCCCTGGCGGCGGATGCTGGCGGCATCAGCGGCCGTTGCCGCGCTGCTCGTTCTCGTTTTCATGACCACCCCGCTCGCACAACGGCTGACGGCCGACGGCAACGATCGGCTCGCGCTCTACGACTCGGCGGTGCGCGTCTTCGTCGATCATCCGGTGGCCGGCGTCGGTCCGGGCGAGCAGGCCGACGTGACTGCGGCCGATCCGGCACGCTACCGCTCGACGACGTTCGGGGTGGCGACGGCGAACGCACACAACACCGTGCTGTTGGCCGCAGCCGAGAACGGCGTGCTGGGGTTGCTGGGTGCGGTGGTGTGCACGGTCGGCTTCGCCGGTGCGGCGGTGGCCGGCATCCGTCGTGCGGGCACGTCGCCGGTCGGGTGGGGGCAGGCCAAGGCCGGTGTCGCGGTGCTGGCTTTTCTCTTGCAGGGCATGACGAACAACCTGTACACGGTGACGTTGACAGCGACGGCGATGTTGCTCGTGCTGGCAGCCTGCGTGTGCGAACCGGCGGCCACCCCGCGGAGGCCACCACCTCTCTCGCGCAGTACTACGGAGTGACAGGCAGCTGACGGAGGAAACAATGTCTACTGCAAGGAATGCGCCGGCGGTGGAGGACTCAACGGCGGCTCGCTTTACGGTTGGCCTTCTTGAGGGCCTCGACCAGCTCGTCCTTGGTCATCCGTGAACGACCCCGGACCTCCAATCGCTTGGCCAGCTCCATGAGGTGGGCTTTCGTGGCTCTGGTGTCGACGCCCTCGGCGGTCGGGCCACCGCGACGGGCCGCGGCACCCTTGCTCGCGGCCTGGTCGTCTGACGGCCCTTTGTGCCCTCCCTCCTTCTCCTCCCAGTGATCCCCGACCTTTTCGAACGAGTGCTTCAGTGAGGAGAACGCGGTGCGATGGGCGCGTTCACCCTCGCCGTACTCCTCGACGGCAGAGTCATGAGTCGCCGCCCAGGTCTCCTGCGCCTTTGCCGGCGATCGTTTGATGGTGGCCGGCATTTCCTTCTTCGCGGGCATGCTCATCCCTTCATGGTCGGTCGTGCAGTCGGATCGTCTTCGGCCGTCTATTGCCCGGCTGGATGAAGCAGGACCTTCGTCCACCCGTCGATCCGCTTGTCGAACTGGTCGTATGCCTCGACGGCCTGCTCGAGTGGGAGTTCGTGGGAGACGATGAACGACGGCGTCGCGCGGCCGTGGATGATGAGGTCGCGCAGTTCCCGGTTGTATCTCTTCACGGGGCATTGCCCGGAGGCGATGCTGATGCCTTTCTCGAAAGCCGAACCGTAGTCGAACGCGATCCGCCCCTCCTTGGCTTCCTCGGTGGCGGCGTTGGGGTCCTTCGGGACGTACACCCCGACGACGCCGATGTGGCCGGGGGCCCGTACGACCTCGACCAGGTTGTCGAGCACCAACTCGGGGTGTTCCTCCCCGGCGGCGTCGTGCGCCTGGAAACCGACGGCTTCGACTCCGCAGTCGACTCCGAATCCGTCAGTGGCGTCCATGATGGTCTGGACCACGTCCAGCTGGGAGAAATCGACGGCCGTGGCGCCGATCCCCGTCGCCAGGGCGAGCCGGTCGGACTCCTTGTCCACCACGAAGACCTGTGCGGCGCCGCGCAGCATTGCACTGTGGGCGGCCATCAGACCTACCGGACCGGCGCCGAAGATCGCCACCGACTTCCCGGGTGAGACCTCGGCCAGCTCGGTGCCGTGGTAGCCGGTCGGAAAGATGTCCGACAACATGGTGAAGTCCGATTCGTGCTCGTTGCCCGTAGGCAGCTCGAGCAGGTTGAAGTCAGCCCAGGGAATGCGCATGTACTCCGCCTGGCCACCCCAGTAGGGCCCCATCTTCGGATACCCGTAGCCGGCGCCCGGATCACCGGACGGGTTGGCCCGCAAACAGGCCGAGGTGAATCCGGCGTTGCAGTTGCGGCAGGTGCCGCAAGCCAGGTTGAACGGCACCGAGACGCGGTCGCCGATCTTGATCCGGTCGACAGCCGCGCCGACCGCCTCGACGACGCCCATGTTCTCGTGCCCCAGCACCATCCCGGCGTCCATGTCGGCACGACCCTCGTAGGGGTGCAGATCCGACCCGCAGATGTTTGCCGTGGTGATTCGGATGACCGCATCGAGCGGTCCCTCGATCGTCGGCTCGGCGACGTCCTCGACCCTGAAGTCGAACGGTCCGCGGTAGACAACAGCCTTCATGATGGATCCTCCGGTAAAAGCACCGCGGCTCGATGAGCGCGCAAGCAGGTGCTCGTGTTTGGGGTATACCTCGGTTTCCTCCCGGCTAATCGGAGACGACGCCGACAGGCCCGATGTAGTCGCGGTGCTCGATCGAGTGGTGCTGGTCACGCCGGGAATCGGCATCTTCCTGGCCCGGCGACGGTCAGGCGCGGGAGCGCAGGTAGCGGCCGAAGTGCGGGACGGTGAAGGCGATCTGACCGCGTTCGCCGGAGTAGACGAGTCCCTTCTTCAGCAGCGCGTCCCGCGCCGGCGACAGCGACTGCGGCTTGCGGTCGAGGTGGGTGGCGACGTCGGCGGTCGGAACGGGCGCGTCGTCGACGGCGATACCGAGGTCGGCCATCGCCGACATGTACTCGCGTTCGGCCGGGGTGGCCCGTTCGTAGCGGGAGCCGAAGAAGCCGACGGCGAGCTCGTTCTGTGCCTCGGGTGCGGCCACGGCGACGTCGGCCGCGGTGATCGGGGACGTCGGGGCGCAGTCCCAGACGGCTTTGCCGTAGGCCTGCACGAAGTAGGGGTAACCGTCGGTGGCGGCATACATGGCCTCGAGCGCGTCCGGGGTGAAGTCGACGTTCTCGTCGATGGCGGGCAGCCGCAGCGCACGATCGGCCTGATCGCGATCGAGGCGGTCGATGCGGAGGTAGCGGAACAGCCGTTCGCTGTAGGACTTCGATGCGGACAGCACCGCCGGCAGATGGGGGAGCCCGGCGCCGACGACGATCAGCGGGAGGCCCTGCTGGCTGAGTTCGTGGCAGGCGGCGCACAGCGCGGAGACGTCGTCGGGGGCGAGGTCCTGCATCTCGTCGATGCAGACGGCGACGCCTCTGCCGAGCGCGGCAGCGAGACCGGCCACGTCGGTGAGGAGCTCGACGAGGTCGATCTCGATGTCGCCGGAGTCGGCTCGCCCGGTGGCCGCGGCGACCTCGATGCCGGGTTGCCAGGCGTCCCGGAGCTTCGAGCCGGCCGGGTTGGATTTGAGCGCGAACGCCTTGACCACCCCGAGGATCTCGTCGATGTGTGCCGAGTTCGAGCCGCCTCCGCCGCCGAGTTCGCGGACCGCGAGGTGCAGTGCGCTGGCCAGCGGTCGACGCAACGGCTGGTCGGGACGGGCCTCGAGCTTGCCGGTTCCCCAGCCCCGTCGAACGGCAGCGGATCGCAGCGAGTTCAGCAGCACCGTCTTGCCGACGCCGCGCAGTCCGGTGAGAACGAGCGATCGTTCGGGTCGGCTGCGGGCGACGCGTTCGAGGACGACGTCGAACGCCTTGAGCTCGCGATCGCGACCGGCGAGCTCGGGCGGACGCTGCCCGGCGCCGGGCGCGTAGGGGTTGGCCACGGGATCCACGGCGCGACGGTATCGCGCTCGCTCGGGTTGTATCGCGATGTCTAGCGCGTGTCGCAGATTCGGCCAGACGGCCCGATCGTCGACAGGCGATGTCCGTGTGGCGTCCGACATCGCGGCTACCGTCAGCATCGTGACAATTCGCGCGCGCACCGCCGCCGTAGCCATCGCCGTCTTCTGTTTCACCGTACTCGGAATGGCTGCGATCACCATCACGCCGGCGCGCGCCGCGACGGGCGACTCGATCTCGGCGTTCAAGGCCGGTTACGTCGTCACGTCGACGGGTGTGGTGCACGTCAAGGAAACGATCACCTACAACTTCGCCGGCACAGGTCGGCACGGCATCTACCGCAACCTGGTCGTTCGTGAGCCCTACGTCGACGACAGGAGCAAGGACCAGCTGTACGAGGTCGACAACATCACCGTCACCACCCCGACACCGGGCGTGAGTTCGGACTTCATGACGAAGACGCTCGACGCCGACCGGGGACGCAGCGAGAACATCCAGCTCCAGATCGGATCGACCACCAACACCCTCAGTGTCACGACCGCGACCTACGTCATCAGCTATGACGTGCGCGGGGCGCTACGGCATTTCACCGACCACTCGGAGTTCTACTGGGACGTGACCGGTAGCGGGTGGGATCTCGACTCGATCAACAACTCGTCGGTGACCGTCCAGGTGCCCAAGGGTGTCACCCAGGCGATGTGCTTCGCCGGCACGAACAGCAAGACCAGCTGCACCTCGTCCAACGTCGGATCCGACGGGGTTGCGACCTTCACGCAGACGTCGCTCAGGAAACTCGAGCAGCTCACCGTCGACGCCGGCATCACCGCCGGCGCGGTCACGAACGACGCCCCGATCCTCGCCGATCCCCCGAACTTCCTCGCCCGCAACGGCGTCGGTGTTCCGGCCGTCGTCAGCTCCGGTGTTCTCACCGTCTTCGCAGCCGCCGGCGCATTCCTGTATCACCGGCGCGGGAACAAGGACAAGCGCTTCGCGGGCATGCCCCCAGGCACCTTCCCGCCGCCCGGAGTGACTGCACAGGTCGTCGACAACGACATCCCCGACGACCAGATCGCCGTCGCGTTCTCGCCACCTGCCATCCCGGTCGCCGAGGCCGGCCTGCTGATCGACTCGACCATCGACACCCGTGAGACTGCCGCGACGCTCATCGACCTGGCCGTTCGCGGCGGCGTCCGCATCGTCGAGGAGGAAGGCGTTCAGTACGCCGAACTCGTCGACCCCCGGGTCGCCACGGTTCCGCACGAGCAGGCCCTCATGACCGGGCTGTTCCCCGGCCTCGCGGCCGGTACACGGGTGACCATGGCTCGCGGCCAGGTCGGCGACAACACCATGCTGAACGCCCACAACGCCACCGTCGCGGCCGTCCGTAGCCAGGTCGCCCAGCAGGGTTGGTACCTGCGGATGCCCAGCACCGGCCGCGGTCGCCCGGGGGGCGGCGCAGCGCGGAACCTCCTCGGCTGCGTGGTCCTTCTCGTCTTCTTCGGCTTCAGCGGGATCGCGAGCCTGGTCACGGCCATCGCCGGTGGTGGCTCACTCAAGGCGGTCCTGGTGATACTGCCGATCGTGGCGATCATCGGCGGGCTCGTCGTCATCTCGAAGATGCGTGGACGTGGCCAGCGCAGTGCGGTCGGACGTGCCGTCGACGACCAGGCACTCGGATTCCGCAAGTACCTGGCCACCGCCGAGGCCGACCAGCTCCGGTTCGAGGAGGGCGACGACATCTTCAGCCGCTACCTGCCGTGGGCGATCGCATTCGACCTCGCCGACCGGTGGCAGAAGGTGTGCCAGACGCTCGTCGCGCAGGGCCGCATCCCGGCGCAGCCCAGCTGGTACTACGGACCCAATTACTACACGAACGCGTTCTTGTTCAGCGCTTTCGCCAGCAACATGCAGAGCAGCTTCTCCCCACCACCTTCACCGCCCTCGAGCGGCGGCGGTGGCGGCAGCTCGTCGGGCTTCGGCGGGGGCGGGTTCTCCGGCGGTGGCGGTGGTGGTGGTGGCGGCGGCTCCTGGTGAATCATCCGTGAGCGGGCCCTACTCGGTCGTCTCCCTCGCGGATCGGCCGGATCTCGTCGGTGCGTTCTGGGACGTCGAGGGCATCTGGCCGCTGTTCATGCAGCAGGACCCGGTCAGCGCTATCTACTACGGGCGCATGCCGACGATCTTTCCCCAGTACCAGCACGTGATGCTCGATCCGGACGGCCAGGTCGTCGCCCGTGTCAACGCCGTGCCGTTCGCGTGGCACGGCGTCGAGAACCTGCCGGCTCGTGGTTGGGACGCCATGCTCGAGACCGCATTCGACGAACAGTCGCAGGGAATTCCGCCGACGGCCGTATCCCTGATCGAGGCACGGGTGTCGGAGCCGTTGCTCGGCCAAGGCCTCAGCGCCCCGCTCATCGCCGGTGTGCGAGCGAAGATACGCAGCCTCGGCCACGAACACCTCGTCGGACCGGTCCGGCCGACCTCGAAAGCCCTCGAACCCGACACGCGCATGACCGAGTACGTCCGACGCGTCCGCGACGACGGTCTTCCGTACGACCCGTGGCTTCGCGTGCACGTCCGGCAGGGCGCGACCATCGGCGCGGTCTGTCCGCTGGCGATGACGATCACGGGCACCCTCGCGCAGTGGCGTGAGTGGACCGGGCTCGCCTTCGACCGCAGCGGCCCGCTCGAGCTCGAGTTCGCCCTCACACCTGTTCACGTCTCGGTCGAACACGACCACGCGGTGTACGTCGAGCCGAACGTATGGGTTCACCACCACCTGACCTGATGTGGAGCCGAGACACGGCCCGGCGCGGAATGACAGCATGGGCGCATGGATCCCCGTGCCGGACTTCTCGCAGCACCTGCAGACCTCATCGACGTCGATGCCCTCACCGCTGCTTACGTCGACATCCATCCGGATCCAGACGACCCCATGCAGCAGGTGTTGTTCGGGACCTCGGGGCATCGCGGGTCGAGCCTCGACGGAGCCTTCAACGAGCGCCACATCTGGGCGATCACCCAGGCGATCTGTGAGTTCCGGGCCGGCGAGGGCATCACCGGGCCGCTGCTCGTCGGACGTGACACGCACGCGCTCTCCCTCCCCGCCTGGCACAGTGCGCTCGAGGTCCTCGTCGCCAACGGGGTCGACGTCCTCGTCGATGCGGGCAACGGCTACACCCCGACCCCGGCCGTCTCGCACGCGATCCGGCGGCTGAACGGCCTGCTGAGCTTCGGACTCGTCGACGGCATCGTCATCACGCCGTCGCACAACCCGCCCCGCGACGGCGGCTTCAAGTACAACCCGCCGCACGGCGGCCCCGCGGGTGCCGAGACCACCGGCTGGATCCAGAACCGCGCCAACGACCTGCTGCGCGAGGGCCTCGCCGGCGTCAAACGTGCGGACGCCGCCGCGATCGCGGCGGCCATCGGGACGTATGACTTCATGGGCCACTACGTCGAGGACCTGCCCAACGTGGTCAGTCTCGACGCGATCCGTGCCGCCAACATCCGCATCGGCGCCGACCCGCTGGGCGGCGCTTCGGTCGCGTACTGGGGCCTGATCGCGGAGCGGCACCGGCTGGACCTGACCGTCGTGAACCCGGAGGTCGACCCGCGCTGGGCATTCATGACCCTCGACCACGACGGCAAGATCCGGATGGACTGCTCCTCGCCGTATGCGATGGCGTCACTGGTGACCCGGATGAAGCCCGATGCGAGCGGCTTCGCGCCGTTCGACATCGCCACCGGCAACGACGCGGACGCCGATCGGCACGGCATCGTCACACCCGACGCGGGCCTGATGAACCCGAACCACTACCTGGCGACCGCGATCGACTACCTGTTCAGCCGGCGTGAGTGGGGCGCGGACGTCGCCGTCGGGAAGACGTTGGTGTCCTCGTCGCTCATCGACCGGGTGGTCGCGGGCCTGGACCGCCGACTGCTCGAGGTGCCGGTCGGATTCAAGTGGTTCGTCCCCGGGCTCGTCGACGGCAGCGTCGGCTTCGGTGGCGAGGAGTCGGCCGGCGCGAGCTTCCTGCGGTTCGACGGCTCCGCCTGGACGACCGACAAGGACGGGATCATCCTGGCGCTGCTCGCGTCGGAGATGCTCGCCGTCACCGGCAGGACACCGTCCCAGTCGCATGCCGCGCTGGTCGAGAAATACGGCGCCAGCGTCTACGCCCGCGTCGACGCGGCGGCCACCCGTGAGCAGAAGGCGCGGCTGGGCAAGCTCGCGCCGACCGACGTCACCGCCACCGATTTGGCAGGCGAACCGATCGTCGACAAGCTCACCACCGCACCCGGCAACGGCGCCCCGATCGGCGGCCTCAAGGTCACCACCGAGTCGGCCTGGTTCGCCGCGCGACCTTCGGGCACCGAGGACGTCTACAAGATCTACGCCGAGTCGTTCAAAGGCGCCGACCACCTCGCCCTGGTGCAGGAGCAGGCCCGCGAGGTCGTCTCGGCCGCGCTCGGCTGATCACCGGCTCCCACAGCCCGGCGCTCCACAGCTCGGCCGCTGCGTGCCCGCCCGGTCTGTGCCGCACCGGTAACCTTTCGATCATGCTGTGTGCGCGGTGCGGGTTCGCCAACGCTGCGGGCGCGTCTGCCTGCGCGCGCTGCGGCGGCGTGCTGACGGTGGTGCGCGGCTCCCTCGGCGCCCAGTCCGGCGGCAAGCTCGACACCTCGTGGATGCCGGCCGCGAAGCCGCGTCCGAGCCTGTCGGCCGCGGCCTCCGGCCTGACCGCCAACCAGCCGATCGGCTCGATCTGGCAGGTGCAGGCGAGCACCGCGTCGGTGAGGTCCCTCCCTGGTGCGCAAGCGGCCGCAGCGCTGGTCCTGCCGGGCGCACTGATGGCGCTGATCTACGGGATCTACCAGGTCGTCTGGCGGCGAGGCATCTTCGCCACGATCGCCGCCGACCCGATCGGCGTCGGCGATTTCACCGCTCGCCGTAGCGACAACCTCAACATCGTCCTGCTCGTCGTCACCATCGCCCTGGTCGTGCTCGCGTGCGGCGGCGCCACCTGGTGGATCCTCACGAACAAGCTCTTCCGGTCGGTCGTCGGTGTGCTCGGGTTCGCGGCCGTCGGCATCGTCGTGACCGTCGTCGCCGCGGTCATGTGCCAGGCGGCTTCGTCGTCGGTCATCGCCGCCGCCTACGTGGTGGGCGGCATCGGGTGTTTCGCGATCGCGGGCGGGCTGGGCGGCCTCGTCGCACGCGCCGTGCAGGCCGTGACCGGCGACACCCGCTGGATCCGTACCCGACGCACACCGCTCGAGCGCACCGATCCGTCCGGGCCGGGACTCGCCCCGAACGCGGTCAGCAGCCTCGTACCCGCCGCGCCGGCAGTCGCCGACCTCCGCCGATCCGGGCTGGTTCCGTCCGCGAAGCCGGCCGCGAAGGCGGACTGGTCGGCCCTGAAGAAACCCAGCTAGAACGCATGAACGACGGGCCGGTGTTCGCTCGGCGCGACATGCTTCGCCTCCTGGCCGCCGGCACGACGGTGGCGGCGGCGGAGCTGCTCGCGGGCTGTGCACGGATCGCCGGGATGTCGCCGTTCGACGACGACAAGGCGGCGCCGATGACGGTCGCCAGCTGGGTCGCGAGCCGGGGCGAGACGTACCAGATCGCCCATCGCGGAGCCGGTGACGTCCTGCCCGAACACACGATCGCCGCCTATCGAGCCGCCCTCGACTGGGGTGCGACCTGCGTCGAGGTCTCCGTCGACATCACCGCTGACGGCGTTCTGGTCTGCATGCACGACCTGACCCTGAACCGCACCACCGACGCCGAGGGGCCGGTGGCTGACCACACCTACGCGACGATCGCCTCCGCTGGGATCCAGGCGCCCCAACTCGGGCCGGGCTGGCTCGTGCCACCGCTGCCGTCGATACCGAAGCTCGAGGACGTCCTGAATCTGATCGACGGTCGCGCGGTGATCTGCATCGAGCCGAAGGCGGACGCGGCGTACAAACCGATGATCGCGATGATCGAGAAGCACGGACTCAAGGACAGCGTGATCATCAAGCTGTTCCGCGGCACCCGGCGGATCGCGCAGGCCAAGGCGGCCGGTTATCCGGTCTTCGTCTACCTGGCCAACCCCGACATGACCCGGCGGGTCCTCGCCAAGACCGCAGGCCTCCTCGACCCCGCGCGCGACTACCTCGTCATCCCGGCGACCACCGGCGACGCGATCACCTACTACCCCGACGACATCGTGCGCGCGGCGGTCGCCACCGGCGTCCCGGTGTGGGTCTACCCGATCCACCGGCGGTCGGACTTCGCGCATCACACGGCCCTCGGCGTGAAGGGTGCTGTGTCCTCCAGCATCGGATACACCACCGGCCTGACCGTCGTCAGCAGAACCGACGACTGGGCCGGCAAGAAGATCGCCGCCGGACAGGTGAGCCGCCGGCCGGACGACCCGGCCGCGGCACCTGAGTGGACCGGCGAGGACGAACTGACGCTGGCAAGCGTCGCGAAGGACCAGAAGTTCCTCATGCTCGGACAGTTCTGCCCGGTGGCGAATGCCGCCCGCACCTACGAGATCCGGTTCGCGGCGTGCTGGACCAGGCTGCCGACCACCGCGACGACCAACTTCACGCTCGCGTTCGGCCACACCGACGACAGTTATTACGAGCACAGGTACGGCAAATCCACCGGATACCACGCGATCATGCGGCCCGGTGGCAACCTCGAGCTGTATCTGCACAAGGCCGGTCAGAGCGACGGCACCCTGCTCCGGTCGGTCGCCGGACCCCCGGCGGTGGCCGGCGCATGGATGACGTTCAGCCTGGTCGTCAACGGTGACGTCATCACCTGGTCGCGTACCGACGTGCCCGAGCAGCCGTCGGTGACCGTGCAGGACTCCACCGTCCGCGGCGGGTACCTCCACATCGGACGCAGCTCGACCGACGGCCGCGGCGTGCTCGCGGTCCGGCAGTTCCGGGTGGTCTGAAGGTCCGGCGGCCGTACGCGTGGACGGCCCCGCCGGATGGATCCTGGCGGGGCCGTTCATGCGTGCTCGTGGTGGCTGTGCGGGCTCAGCCCCACATGCTCGCGTTGCGGTTCTCGGTGGTCTGGTAGTTGTCGCCGACGGTCTGCACGGTTGTGCTGGCCGCGCTGAGGACGCCGTCCATCTTGGTGAAGGACTTGTCCCATTCGCCCTGGGCGGTGAAGTAGGCCTGGCGGGCCGGGCCTTCCCATGATTGGGTCTTGTTCTTGAGGAACGACTTGAGCTCGTCGAGCTCGCTGCGCATCGCCTTGGCGACGGCTTCGAGATCCTGCGCACCCTGGTCGATGCCGCCCTTGTTGAAAAGAGTGGTCTCGGATTCTGACATGACGTATGGCTCCTTCGGGAATGTCGGGTGGGGGAGGCGGATCAGGCGCTGAGTGCGGCTTCGATGGCCGAGACGGCCTCGTTGGACTGCTGCTCGTTCGTCTCGTACTGGATCTTGGAGTGCACGAGCTTCTCGTGGATGTTCTCGAGCGAGGTGAGAACCTTCGTCAGTTCTTCGTCGTAGACCGTCATCACCTTGACGAAGGTGCCTGACGAGACGCCCTTCCAGTGTGTCTGCAAGGCCTGGCGGTGGCCGTCGATCGCGGTCTTGAGACCGTTGATCGTGCTGGCCGACTCATCGATGCGATCGGCGCTGGCCTTGATATCTCCGGCATTGTGGGTGTTGTTGCCGCTCACGGCGTAACCCTCCTGTTGGGCTTGGCGTCGATCCCGGCGCGGGATCGATGCCGAACGAGTGGCGAATGGACCTGACCTGGGCGGCGCCGCTCTGTGGCCCCGCGTCACAATCACCGTGTGCACCACCGTAGGCAAGGTGGGTGCCGGCCCGCAGAATTCGCTTGCCCGCCTGTGGATATCCCCTACGAGCCGGTCACTGGGTGGCGAATTGCAGGGCCCGGGCGGGCTCGAGCGCCGAGCCGGTGGGGATCAGGTCGAGGACGCCGGCGGGCACGCCCGTTGCGGCTGCACCGGCATAGCCGAGCGCGGTGGCCACGGAGTCGTCCGCGAGGGCGTAGCGACGGCCAGCGTCGGTCACGAGGAACTGGCCGGCTGTCGGCGTGCCGTCCGCGGCGAGACGTTGGACGAGTGCCGCCGAGCCGGCCGCGACGATGACCTGGTCGACCGTCGGCCTATCGGAATCCGTTGACCGGCTTGATGATCCTGCGTTCGTCACGGGCGTCGTCACCGGCAGCGTCGCGCCGCCCAGGCTGATCGTCGGCACGGTATCGACGGTTCCGCCGCGGTCGACGTCCTGCACGCAGACGGGTGTGCCGCCGGCGTCGGCCAGTGTCGGACGGACGGTCGGTAGATCGCCGGACCCGAGCCGGGCCGCCGATTGGTGGGCGGAGTTCACCTCTGCGGTGCTCACGCGGCGTGGAGCCGTCTGGGTGCGTCCGGGGACGCCGCTGAGGAGTGCGGCCTCGACCGAGGTGATCGGCGCCACCCCGTCGGTGAGACTGACGTAGAAGGTCGAGTCCGGTCCGGCACCGGTCGCCTCGAGGACGTCGCCCACGCTTGTCGGGGCGCCGGCCACCGTCGGCCCGGTGTCGCCCGACGAGGCGATCGACGGTGGTCGCAGGTCGGTGCCGGCCGGAATTGCGTTGAGCCAGCTCGCGGGAACGCTCAACGCCTGTTGAGAATCCAGGCCGACGCTTCGTAACGAGGCGGAGTCCGTGCGCAGCCGCCTACCGTGCCAGACGAGGTAGACACTCGACGCCGATCGAACGAGCATCCCGCGGTCACCGAGCGGTGTGCCGGTGCCCTGGCCACCGATCATCAGTGTGCTGACGTAGCCCGCGTTCGACGCTGCCCCCGCACCGACCTGTACTGGCTGGCTGCAGACCGACCACGGGCCGGCGATCAGATGCTTCACGTCGGGCAACGAGTCCGGTGCCCCGGCGATTCCGACGGTCGCACCACGGGCGGCGCCGACGAGGGACTTCCGCGCGACCTGCACGGTGGGCACGCTGGCCGTGTCCAGGAGCAGCCGGGCCGAGGTGTAGTTGAGGACAGGGTGCAACTGCTTGTCGGTGTAGATGTAGCGCGAGCCGGTCTCGCGTTCGACGATCAGAACACCTGCCCGCTGCCACTTGCTGGGCGAGCCGCCACGTACCTTGCCGTAGAAGCCCGCACCCACAAGGGCGAGTACCGCCACCATCACTCCCGACAGGGTGGCGGTCGCCACCCGGCGCATCGGCTGTTCAGGGGAGTCGGGATCCGAACCCAGCAAGGCGGTCAGGACACGGCGCACCTGGTAGCGGTACGCCTGCAGCTGGTCGCGACGGGTCTGCATCGCACCTCCTCGAAGCCTGTGGGCAACGCCGGTGGCGGCGCCGATGAGTTCCTTACGATAGGCAGGTCGGTGCGGTCCGTGCCGTTGTCCGCCCACAGCCTGGCAGGAGGTAGCGCCCGTGCTCTCGCATCCTGTGCTCGACCCCGCGACAGCATCGGGCCGCTCGGCCGGCCGCCCCGGCGACCGTCCGGGAGGGCATCCGCAGTCGGGCCGGGTCCCTCGGTCCGGACCGTCGAGACCGGCGCCGCCCGAGCGCTGGGCACGGGTATGGCGCGGTCGTCGGGCGGGTCCGGTGTCGCTGATCGGCCTGCTGGCTTGGCAGGTGGCGATCACCGCCGTCGTTCTCGCCGTGCCGCTCGCGCCCGGGTTCATCGTCCCGGCGGTGCTGGCGCTGGTGCTGGTCGTCGCTCTCACCGTCGTACGCAGCGGTGGCCGGTCGCTGGCCCGGCGACTGCGCATGCGCGTCCGCCTCGCCGCCCGGCATCGACGCATCCACCAATCTGCTTCCGCACAAGGTTTTCCGCTCGCTCAGCATGACGCGCTGGTGCCGTTGCTGTACCTGCGTCCCGGTCTGAGCGTCGACGTCGCGTCGGCGCGATCCGGTGATCCGGTCGGGGTGATCGGCGACGAGACCGGCTTCACGGCTGTGCTCGCGCCCGCCGACGAGCCGGTGGTCCCGTCGATGCGACCGACCGGCGTCGGCATCGGCACACTCGCCGACCTGTGCGATCCGGACGGTGTCGGCCTCGACTCGGTCCAGCTCGTCGTGCGGGTGCTGCCGGCCCCCGCGTCCGCGAGTTCGGTAGCCGTTCCGGCCCTCGCCCGGTCCTACCGTCAGGTCAACACGAGCGGTACGGCCGCCGCGGTGTCGTGGCTCGTCGCCATCCGGCTCGCTGCCTCGGCCGACCGGGCCGGCCTGCTCGACGATCGTCAGCCGGTGCACAGCCAAGTGAGGTCGAAGGCCGATCGTGCCACGAAGCTGCTGGCCGCGGCTGGGTTGCCGTGCCGCATGCTCGACGACAGCCAGGTGCTCGCCGCACTCGCCGGCAGCGTCGACGCCGACCGCAGACGTCCGCGCCCGGAGTTGAGCCGGGTCAGCGAATCCGGCACCACGGTCGACGTCGACGGGTGGGCGCACGCGTCCGCCTGGGTCCGCACCGCCGGTGGGGGTGCGCCCGTCGGCGCCGGCGCGCTGGTGTCCGCGTTGAGCGATGCCGACGTCTCGGCAGCCACGGTCTCGGTGATCGTGGAGATCATCGAATCCCGCCGGCTCCGGGTGTCGACGTTCGTCCGGCTCACCGCACCCACCGCGGCCGCGGCGAACGCGGCCATGAAGACGTTGGTGTCGCGCGGCCCGGCCATCGGCCTCGGCGTCGTCCCGCTGACCGGCGAACAGCTTCCCGGGCTGCTGGCCACGGTTCCCCTCGGTGGCGGCCGGTGAGGATCGGCCTGCCGGACGTGCCCGCCCACGAACTCGTCGGTGGCCGCGGAACGGCGGCGTCGATCGTCCTCCCACCCGGCGGTCTCACCATCGGCGTCGACTCCACCGGTGCCGCGGTCGTGCTGCGGCTGCTGCGGGAGAAGCCGGTCCGCGCACGCGTCCTCGCCGCCGGCCCGCTCGCGCAGGTGCTCGCCTACCGGGCCATCGCGCTCGGCGCGCGGGTCACCGTGGTCACCGATCAGGTGGCCGCGTGGTCACGGCTCGCAGGCTCGGTCCCGCGCCCGGGACCCGGCAAGGACCGTCAACCCGGCTTGACCGTCCTGCCGTCGGGCAGCACCGTATCGGCGGTCGGGACGGCGGCGTCGCCAGTCCTCGTCATCGACGCCACCGTGGCCTCGGCCGCATTGCCGCGATGGGAACAGGGACCATGGCAGACCTTCGTCAGCCTGGACACACCGGCGGCGCTGCGACCGGCCGACCTCGCCGACCTGCGCAGCTTCGACCTGCTGCTGGCCGAGCGGGTGCCGCCGTTCGTCGTCGAGCGGGTGCGTGACGCCTACGGCACCCCGTACGACCAGGCCGTGTGGCTCAGCCAGCTTCCCGCCGGCCGGATCGCGGTCGCGGTGCCCGGTCAGCTGTCGGTGGCCGATCTCAGCCTCTCCGCCGCCGAGCGGAAGCTACTCGTCAGCTGACGTCGAGATGACCGCGGACGACGCTGTTGCCGGAGTGCAACGGGTTGCCGTCGTAGGGCTCGATGGACACATCGACGAGCGGGTATTCGGCCACGTCGAGGCCGGCCGGCAGCGTGAAGGTCGTCCGGTTACCCAGCAGATTGCCCAGCGAGACCATCTTCTTCGCGTCCGGCGCCAGCAGCCACACCTCGAGGAAGCCCGACGACGAGGACTGCAGCTTGTTCACGTCGACGGTCAGCACGTCCCCGCCGCGGCCGGTGCGATCTAGTGCCGCGGTCCCCGATCCGACCTTGTCCGGAAGCGGATTCAGCTGCGTGAAGGCGACCTGATCGGTCCGCGGCCAGACGGTCTGCCACGCAACGACGCCGCCGGCACCGACGATGAGGCCGATGAAGCCGGCCGCGATCCGGGTCGGCCAGGTCGCCAGCCGGCGAACGCGACGTCGACGTCGCGTCGAATTGCCTCCGACCGAGGTGAGTGCCGACGTAGCAGGTGCGTCGTCAGTCTCCCGTGGGTCGGGTGCATTGAGTTCGGCCTCGATGCCCCGCCAGACCCGACCGGGTGGAATCAGCAGATCCCCGGGCCGTGCGATCTGTGCCTCGATCGAGGTCCACACCGATGCCGGCGGCACAACGAGCAGGCTGGGGCCGCCGAGCCTCGCGCTCACCGACCGGAGTCGACCGAGGGTGGCGGCGCAGTCCGGGCAACCGGATAGGTGCAGGGCCGCCTCGGCAGGCAGGTCGTCGCCCATCGCGTGACCGGCGAGGACGTCGTCGTCAGGATGTGACACCGTCGACCTCCAGCCTGTCTCGTAGACGCAGCAGAGCGCGCCTGATATGGCTCTTGACGGTTCCGAGTGGCATTCGCGTGAGCTGCGCGATCTCGGCGTGACTTCGGCCTTCGTAAAAAGACATTCGCACCAGAGTGCATCCGGGTTCGCCCAAAGCGGCAACTTCTTCGTCGAGTACCAGCCGCTGCGCGATCTGGTCGAAGTTCGCGTCGTCGAACGGGGGGCGCACCTCACGGCTCGCCTCGCTCAGCGCCGCGCGGCGGGCACGGGCTCGCCAGGCGTCAGCGACGACGTGCCGGGTGATGCCGATCAGCCACGCCGCAGGGGTGCCGGCGTCGCGGTTGAACTTGGCGCGGCCCCGCCACGCCGCGATGAACACCTGCTGAGTGGCGTCCGCGGCTTCGTCCGCACTGCCGAGCGAGCGGACCGCGAGCGAGTAGACCAGCGCCCCGTGACGCTCGTAGAGGCGCTTGACGACGTCGTCGTCACCCGTCGCCAGTTCAGCGGCGAGTGCCTCGTTGGCCTCGATCTCGGCGTCGGTCTGCTCGGCCATCGGGTCAGTCCACCGGCGTCGCGGTGACGACCAGGTTGTCGCGGTAGCCGGTGCTCGGATCGAACGGTCCACCACAGGTGACGACACGTAGCAACGGTGCACCGGCGCGGTCGAACACGCCGAGACCGGCGAGGTCTGCCTTCCGCACGCGTTGCACGTCGCTGACCCTATAGCGGTCCACCCGCCCCGACGCTGTGGTCACCGCGACGACATCGCCGATGCCGACCTGACGCAACCGTACGAGCGGGCCGAGTCCGTACCTGAGCGAATCGAGATGCCCCGCCAGCAGTGTCGAGCCGGTCCCTGCCCCGGTCGCCGGGCCGTACTCGTACCACCCGATGTTCGAGGGGTTCGGCGGCAGTGCCAGCAGGCCGCCCGGGCCGACGCCGATGGCGACGACGGGAAGATCAAGGCTGACCGCAGCCACCTGGAACCGGGTCGGCGGGTCTGTTCGTGGGCTGGGCGCAGCGGTGGCGGGTTCGGCGACGAGGTGGGGGAGCGCCGGTGCGGTCGGAGCCGCACTCGGAGTCGCTCCCGAACCCGGACCGGGCACCGCCGTTGCTGTGCTAGCGCGCGGGGACGGAATTGCGGTCGCCGCACCCGGCGGCGTCGTTGCGCATCCCGCCAGGAGCGCGGCGGCGACGAGCATGCCGGCGGGCAGACCCGCCCGGACCTTCGTCCGGGCGGGTCCGCTCGGGGCGGGACGGTGGTACCGGGTCAGCGCCTGGCCGTCGCGTTGCGCCGACGCGCGACGGTCAGCGCAACTGCTGCGGCTGCACCGAAGGCGACCAAGCCCCCGATCGCACCTACCGGGACTGAATGGTCGGGCTGTGCGGCAAGACCGGCCTCGCCACCGTTGACGCCCGCGCCGCCGTTCATGCCGGAGATCGTCTGGACGGCGAGCTTCAGGTTCTTGTCGGTGGCGCTGCCCCACGCGTAGACGACCGTGGTGGTGCCCTCGGCCAGCATCAGGTCGGCCGGACCGATCGCGACGGTGCTCGTGCCGGCGAGAACGACGTCGGCGGAGTAGGTACGGCGGGGACGATTGCCGAAGCCTGGTTGGGGTTGGTGAGTCCCTTGAGCAGCGCAGACTTGTTGGCGCGTACGTCGACCGCGGGTGCGGCGGCGTCATGGCGGACGATCAGCCGGGCCTTGCCGGCGGCGATCGTCGATACGTCGTTCGCGTAGACCGACGCGGTCGGCTTACCGGCCGCGGTGAGGTGCGCGACGATGGTCGCGTTCATCCCGGCGACGACCTTGACGCCGCTGGCCTTGATGGCCGGGGTGCCCGAAGGGCCCTTGCCCGCTGCGAAGATCGTGATGTCGTAGGTGCCCGCGGGAAGCATCTGGGGCTTGGTCAACGTGCCCGGCTTGAAGTTCGACAGCAGTTTCTGGCCGTTGGCGTAGACGTCGACGGTGAGTCCGGGGACGGCGTGCAGGATCGACACGGTGCCGGTGCCGGCCGCCTGGGCGGGCGCGACGAGTGCACCGAGCGTCGTCAGCATGGCGAGAGCCGCCACGGCAACGGCCGCGAGGTAGCGACGCATTTGATCTCCTCCGAGCATGCCGTGACGTGGATACGTCGGGACGCGGCTGCTCTTTGACCCCTACTTCCGGCGTGTCGTCGCGGTCGGATGCACTTACCTGGCGGGAGATTCCGACACACGCGCGAACCAGGCATCGGTTGCGTGGTGTGGTGCTCGTCGGAGCAGGGTGCGGACTCACTCCCGCGGCCGGGTGTCTTCCTGTGCGTAGTACGCCCGAACGATCACGGAGTCGCTCGAGAACGGGATGACGTACGGCTCGAACCTCAGCGGGCACTCAGCCCCGCCTCCTACCATGGCACGGTGGCTCCGGTCCGGTCGACGACGTCAGCCGCGAGAGCTCACGCCCGGCCGTCCTCCAAGTCGGCGAACCGCGCTTGAGCGCGCCAGCTGCCCGCGACGATCAGGCACTCGGCCAGTCGGCATCCCCGCGATGGGCATACAGAGTCGACGCCGCGACGGCCGCAGGCGTGGCCGTCTTCGCCTGGTGGACGCTCCTGTACGAGATCGTGGTCGCGTTCGATCTTCCGACGCGCCCGGTTGTCGTCGTGTGGCTGGTGACAGCACCGCTCGTCGCCATCCCGTTGATGCGAGCAAATGTCCGAGCGACACAGCGCGCCGAGCGCACGAGTGCGACCGTGCCGACACATCCCCGGAAGCTGCCTGTCGAGCATGGTCGGCAACGCAAGCTTCCCGTCGTCGCGGCGCTCGCGTGTGCAACGGCATCTGCCGCATTGCTGGCGACGACGACGGGGAATCTGTTCGACGTGGGCTGTGCGATCGGGTTGATCGCCATGGCCATCATCCACCGGCAGATCCGTTCACGCGTTGACTGCCCGCCCGCCGGATCCGGCGACTCCAAACCAGGGCCCCGCCTGCAGTTGTCTACGCGTCGTAGACCTCGGGACCTGATCGCCGCCCTGGTCGCGGCAGGCCTGGCGGTCGTGTCGATGTTCCTCCTCAGGACGAGTCCGGACGACGTCTATTACGTCAATCTCTCGGCATGGATCGCTGAACACGACCACGTTCCACTCCGCGACACGATGTTCGGCCCTCAGCTGCTTCCCTCGACCTACGGTGGCGGGTTCCCGATCAGGTCTATCGAGGCATTCAGCGGCGCTCTCGCCGGGCTCCTCCACGTGCGTGCCGGCACCGTGAGCTACCTCGTCATCGCGCCCCTGTGCGGTTTCGTCTCCGTCTGGGTGCTCTGGCAGCTCGCCCGCGCATGGTCGCGCCGCCGACCGCTGCCCGTCTTCACCTACTCCGTGCTGTTCGTCATCGGTGGTACCGGTGGCGCCTACCGCAGCTACTCCATCGACGGGGTGTGGCAGGGAAAGACGATGGCCCTCGCGATCCTGATGCCGTTGATCTGGCTTTACGGGACACAGCTGATGCGCACGCGGGATAGGCATTGGACGCTGTTGTTGCTCCTCGCCGGCGTCACATTCGTCGGTCTGACCTCGACCGCACCACTACTCGGCTTGGTGCTGGCAGCTGCCATCGCGCTGGCGGCCACGCTGACGAGGAGCGCCAGAGTCCTCGGGGGAGGGGTAGCCCTCGCAGTCCCGGTCGTCGTCGGCGGCCTGGCCGTCGCCCTCCTTTCGCTGCGTGTGGGTGGAACGGTGCCGACTGCGCCCACTCCGTGGTCCGCACTTCGGGTGGCCTACGGGCCCCAACCGGCTGAGCTCGTGCTCACCCTCGTCGCCCTCATGCTCGGAGCCCTGGTAGTGCAGGATGCACAAGTAGCATTGCTCATCTGGTGCGGGACGGCGGTCTCTCTCGCCGTCCTTCTTCCAGGGGTACTGACATTCGTCAACGCTGCAACGCGCTCCGGACCCATCGACTGGAGACTGCTGCTGGGTCCGTCCGCGCCCACTCTCATCGGTCTCGGCGCGGCGGCGGTCGTCACATCGACCACACGTCAGTTCGCGACCAGACCACGCGCGGCACGACTCGTCGCCGCAGCAACAGCGGTGAGCGTGGTCGCAGCCTTCGCGATCGTCGGAACGCCGGTGACGGCATCGCCGAGGCGCTTCGCGTCCCGTCCGACCTGGAAGGTCGACCCGGCGGCGTTGGCAGATGTGCGGGCCATTCTGGCGACCGATCCGAGTACGGCCGGTCCCCTTCTTCTGCCGCCCGCGGACATGTCGGTGCTGGCGATGTATACGACCCACTGGTTTGCGGTCGTCCCGCGCGGGATCTACGTCAGCGGACTCGACGAACCGACCGGTGCGACGGCCGATCGGCTCGCCCTGTTGAATTTCGTGGCTGGGCGGGGCGGGGTCAGTAGCCAGGCCGTCGGCGCCGCCCTGCGACGGCTGCACGTCACCATGGTCTGCTTACAACCTCAAGCCGCCGCCGCGGCTCGGGTCGTGCGGATGACGGGTTACTCGCAGTTCGTGCCCGTCGGTAGCCTCCTGTGTTCGACATCCCACCCGGCGTAAGTGGCAAAGCTGAGCCGCCGCTGAGATCCGCTCGTGGCACTGGCGCCAGGGCCGGTTGCCGTTGTCCAGCGGTTGTAGCGTTCTGATGCCTCGACGACTTCCTGGCCTGCTCGGCGAGCCTGTCGATACCACTGCCTCACTGAATCCTGCCAGTCTCCGCCCAACCGTCTGGGGTGTCCGCGATTTCTGCAGTTTCGTTGACCGGTTCACTGTTCCTCGGAGCCGTCATTGCCATAACCGTGGCTGCGTTCGTGCTCCTCGTACTCGGCTGGTCGGCGTTCGAGGGTCGTAGACCGGCCAAGATCCTGGCCCGAACTGGAATGCTGCTGCTGGTCAACGCCCTGGTTCTCATCACAGCGCTCACCCAGGTCAATGCGCAGTTCCTGTTCTTCGCCGACTGGACGGACCTGACCGCCGCCTTCCACTCCACGCCCACCTCGACACTCGTGAAGCGGGGTACGGCCGCGTCCAAAGCGGCGTCCCAGGCCGTAGTCGGCCCGG
>JAABUT010000523.1_pt1 | contig 59805 bp, 52 predicted proteins | sample 5559281 | NCBI WGS metagenome assembly JAABUT01 (sample SAMN10711880, study PRJNA513359) | rock metagenome | isolation source: Antarctica rocks | place: Antarctica: Victoria Land, Ricker Hills nord | collected 2016-01-04 | reverse complement strand
TGATAATCAAGCACTTATTACAAAAAATATTGGGCTGAAATGAAAGGCATTGATTTGGCTAACGTATCCTAATTTGAAAACGACGAGAAAGAAAATTTTACCCGTTAAAAATAGTATCAGGTTTTATAGCTTGTTTCTGTTTGAAAAACAATATATTGCTCTATGAATGCACATTTAAAAAGATTATCTGCCGCTGGCATGTTGGTAACACTCGGAATTATTTTCGGCGATATCGGCACTTCCCCACTATATGTTTTCCAAACTTTATTAACCGAAGGCGGAAAAGTGAACCAGGAATTGGTGCTTGGTTCTATTTCCTGCGTGTTCTGGACTTTAACTTTACAAACTACTTTTAAATACATTTTCATCACCCTACAGGCCGATAACAAAGGCGAAGGCGGGATATTTTCTTTATACGCTTTGGTTCGCCGGTATGGAAAATGGCTGGCTATCCCGGCTATTATTGGTGCAGGTACATTACTTGCTGATGGCATCATAACGCCGCCCATTTCGGTTACTTCCGCTATTGAGGGTTTGCACTTAGTACCGGCTTTATCCAAATATATCGTACCCGGAAATGAACTGATCCTCACCATTGTGATCGGTATTATTTTGCTTCTTTTCTTTTTCCAGCAGTTTGGCACCAAGGTTATTGGCTCTGCTTTTGGGCCGGTCATGCTGCTTTGGTTCATCATGCTGGGCGTTTTAGGAACAATCCAAATTGTGCAATACCCGCAAATTTTTAAGGCTTTAAGCCCGCAGTATGGTTTTGAGTTGTTAACCAACCACCCGCATGGTTTTTGGCTTTTGGGAGCGGTTTTTTTATGTACTACTGGTGCCGAAGCTTTGTATTCTGATTTGGGCCATTGTGGAAGAAAAAATATTCAGGTAAGCTGGATTTTTGTAAAAACTACCTTGATGCTGAACTATTTAGGTCAGGGCGCATGGGTTTTGACACAATCTGCCGGTACTTCTTTTAGCAATGTAAATCCGTTTTTTCAGATCGTGCCTCATGCCTTCCTCGTGCCAAGTATTATTTTGGCCACATTCGCCACCATCATTGCCAGCCAGGCTTTAATCAGCGGTTCTTTTACATTGATTAGTGAGGCCGTGAGCATGAATTTCTGGCCGCGCATAACTATCAAATTTCCAAGCGATATCCGCGGACAAATCTATATCCCGAGCATCAACTGGCTGCTATGTTTCGGCTGTATTGCTGTTTCCCTGTATTTCCGCACTTCCGAAGCCATGACGGCAGCCTATGGTTTTTCCATCACGGTTGCCATGCTGATGACCACCATTTTGGTGTATTATTTTATGCGCTACGTAAAACATTGGCCGTTGTGGCTGGTAATTATCATTTTATGTGTTTTTCTGTCTGTGGAAGGCTCCTTCTTTGTAGCCAATGCTGTTAAGTTACTTAAACGTTTGTTCTTTTTAGTGTTTGAGATAGGCTTGATTTTTACGATGTACATCTGGTACCGTGCCAGAAAAATCAACAATCGCCTGCTCACTTTTATTGATCTGAAAGATAAAATACCCATGTTTAAAGCTTTAAGTGCCGAAGAATCCATCCCGAAATTTGCCACGCATTTAATCTATCTTACCAAAGCCAACAACAGCAAACAGATTGAACAAAAAATCCTGTATTCTATTTTTAGCCGGATGCCAAAGCGCGCAGATATTTATTGGTTTATCCATATTGAACGTGCTGATGATCCGTACACAATGGAATACAGCATTGAGGAGCTGGAAAACGATAAAATTATCCGTGTAGAGTTCAGGTTAGGTTTCCGCATCCAGCCACGTATTAATGTTTTGTTTAGAAAAGTAGTGCAGGATATGGTAGCCAATAAAGAACTTGATATTACTTCTAAATACGAATCATTGAGCCAGTACAATCTGGCGGCAGATTTTCGTTTTGTACTGCTGGAAAAATTCCTTTCCTACGAAAACGAGTTTAGTTTAAAAGAAGGTTTTATCCTGAGAAGTTATTTTGCGATCAAACATTATGCGCTTTCTGATGCGCAGGCTTACGGTTTGGATACCAGCGAAACCCGAATCGAAAAAATACCTTTGGTAGTGCATCCGTTTTCAAACTTCGCTTTGAAAAGGGTTGAACCAATAGTTAGGACTGTAGGGTAAATTAAACCCGTTTTTTATCCAGATAGGCACCAATTAATTGTACGTTTTCAGCGGTCAGGTCTTCACCAGAAATTTCCTGTAGGCACCAGCCGCCGTTCTCTCTCAAAATTGTGCCGATAAAAACAGTATCCATCGTGATGCGGTACAAATCCGGTTCGATGGGTTGTGCACGGCAAATGGCATTTTTAAAAATACCGGAAATTTGAATCGCTTCCATAAGCCGCAAAGATAGCAGAATAACAAGTGCAGTTTTGAAAGGCCGGAAATCATATAAAACAAAAAATCCCCGGTTATTGGCCTTAATACCAATGTATTTTATCGTCTGATATTGTTTTTTCTTGAGGCATCTTTCGGCTTACCAATTTAATGGCCTTAACAGTTCTTGTTGTTTTCAATGATAAATCTGTTTTAATATTTCCGGCAAAACCCAACACAATTTTAGTACGGTAAAAACAGTATGGCTTTCTTTTGGATTTCTGCTATCTGTTTGATTTTCAAAATAATGTAGTGCTTTTTGGCAAAATAATAACCAAAAAATATGTGCTGCGTATAAGAAAAATGAAAATGCTTTCGCTTGAATTATAACTAAAACCATCCGAATGATTGCCGATTTTGAAGCCAATACAGGTGATAAAAGTTACCGGTTTATGCACCAGTTTTTTGAAGATCAGGCGGCGCAAACCTCTGATAATATAGCTATTGTAAAAGGAAACCAACAACTCGACTATCATACTTTAAACGAAAGATCAAATGCGCTGGCCGCAGCAATTATCAGCCAAAATACAGCTTCTCCTTTTGTGGCCCTAAGCGCAAGTCGTTCTGTAGAAATGATTATTGGCGTGCTGGCCATTTCAAAAGCCGGAAAAGCTTACCTGCCGCTCGACCCTAATTTTCCGCAGCAGCGGTTGAAACAGCAAATCGAAGACTCCGGCGTGCAATTTTGTTTATCCAACGAAAAAGAAGAAGCCTTTTTTGAGCAGCTCGGACTGCAAAATATCCGACCTAAAGAAAACAAAACGCCAGTAAACCTGAATATTGAACCCGGAAACTTGGTTTTTCTGCTTTATACTTCCGGCTCTACGGGCGCACCAAAAGGCGTTTGCATGGGCCATGCGCCAATGGTCAACCTAATCAGATGGCAAAAAAAGCAGTCGGTTTGTACCCTAAAATACAAAACTTTGCAGTTTGCGCCACTTGGTTTTGATGCTTCTTTCCAGGAGATTTTCGCTACGCTTTCTACCGGCGGAACTTTGGTTTTGATTGATGACGAAGATCGCCTCGACCCAAACAAACTGCTGCAATATATTGACCAGCAACAAATTAACAGATTATTTTTGCCTTTTGTGGCTTTACAATATTTGGCCGAAGCAGCGGTTTCGGGCAAAATTTTTCCGGTAAGTCTGGTTGAAATAATGACTGCCGGCGAGCAGTTGAAAATTACGCCACAAATCCGGGCATTTTTTAAAGGTTTGAACAATTGCAAACTGTTTAACCAATACGGGCCGACAGAAGCCCACGTAGTTACGCAATTAATTTTGGACGCTGAGCCTGACAATTGGCCCGATCTGCCAACTATCGGAACGCCAATTGATGAAGTGAAAGTGTTAATCCTGGATGAAAAATTCAATCCCGTTCCTGATGGCGAAACCGGAGAACTTTGCCTGGCCGGAGCTTGCCTTGCCGAAGGTTATCTCAATCGGCCGGAACTGACGAAGGAGAAATTTCCGACCATTTTTTACCCGATAAAAGAAGCATTGCGCATTTACCGCACCGGCGACCTGGCCAAAATACTGCCCGACGGCAATATTGATTTTTTAGGGCGGATTGACCATCAGATCAAAATCCGTGGCTACCGCGTTGAGCCGGGCGAGATTGAAACTTTGCTGAACAAATCTCCGGCTGTCAAACAATCGGTGGTAATTGCGCGCGAAGATTTGCCCGGTTTCAAGCGTTTGGTTGCTTATTTAGTGGCTTCCGGTACAGAACAGGATTCGGCTGCGTTGCGGCAAATCCTCGCCCAAAAACTACCGGATTATATGATGCCTGCCGCGTTTATCTGGCTCAAACAACTGCCTTTTACCAGCAGCGGAAAAGTGGACCGGAAGCAATTGCCTGCACCAGATTTTAACCGGCCGGAAATTTCTGCATTTTACAAATCCCCGGAAACAGAAATGGAACAACACATAGCTGAAACCTGGTCTGGATTGTTGCAGATCGACAAAATTGGTGTGGATGATCCGTTTTTTGAGTTGGGCGGAAACTCGCTGCTGGCTTTAAAAATGATTGTTGCGTTGCAGGAAACCTGGCAATATCAGCTGCCGATTGTAAAATTATATCAGTACCCAACGATCAGCGGTATTGCCCGGTTTTTGGTTGAAGGCGAAGAAAACAGGCCATTCCAAAAAAGTAGTGCTAAAAGAAGCATGGGCCATGAAATTGCCATTATCGGTATGGCCTGCCGTTTTCCGGGAGCCAATAATTTGCAGGAATTTTGGGATGTGCTCAAAAACGGCCAGGAAACTACCAGTTTTTTTACTGCGGAAGAACTTGATCCGAGCATTTCCGTCAACTTAAAAAATAACCCTGACTATATAAAAGCACGCGGACTAATTGACCATGCGGATGAATTTGATGCTTCTTTCTTCGGTATGAACCCAAAAGCGGCCGAACTGATGGACCCGCAGCAACGCGTTTTCTTAGAATTGGCGCGCGAAGTGCTGGAAACAAGCGGTTATCTGCCTGATAAATATGATGGGACAACAGGCGTTTTTGCCGGATCCGGAAACAATACTTATTACCAAAACAATGTGCTGCCGAACGCAGAAATGGTTGAGAACATGGGCAGTTTCCAGGTAATGGCTTTGAATGAAAAGGATTATGTAGCCAACCGGGTTGCTTATGAATTGAATTTGAAAGGCCCGGCCGTAAGCGTTTATGCAGCTTGTTCCACCGGTTTGCTGGCAGTAACGCAGGCGGCAGAAAGTATCCGCAACGGCCAGTGTGCTATTGCTTTGGCCGGAGCAGCGGCCGTTACTTCGCCCCAAAAAAGCGGTAGTTTGTATCAGGATGGTGCGATTTTTAGCCGCGACGGACATTGCCGGCCGTTTGATAGCGATGCACAGGGAACGGTTTTTAGCGATGGTGCCGGTGTGGTACTTTTGAAAAATCTGGCAGAGGCCGAGCGCGACGGCGATCTAATTTTTGCCGTGCTAAAAGGGGCTGGCGTAAATAATGACGGTTCGGGAAAAAGCAGTTTTAGCGCGCCAAGTGCTGAGGGACAGGCAAATGCGATTGCCCAGGCTTTGGAAAATGCACAAGTAAAAGCACGTTCCGTTTCTTATATCGAAACTCACGGAACGGCCACTCCTATTGGTGATCCGATTGAAATTGAAGGTTTGAAACTTGCTTTTGGCAGCCAAACCGATCAGCAGTTTTGTGCCATTGGTTCGGTAAAAAGTAATTTTGGCCACACTACGGCTGCGGCTGGCCTTGCCGGGCTGATTAAAACGGTTCTGGCTTTGCAGCATCAGCAAATTCCGGCTTCGATCAATTACGATCAGCCCAACCCGAACATTAATTTTGGTAACAGTCCGTTTTATGTCAATGCTTCTTTTATCGACTGGAAATCAGCGACAAATCGTTTAGCTGGCGTGAGTGCTTTCGGCGTTGGCGGCACCAATGTGCACGTGATTTTGGAGGAATATCCACAGCCGGAAAAAGTTAAAAGCGTAGAAAAACCGGCTTACCTCATCAGCTGGTCGGCCAAAACAGAAGATAGTTTACAAAATTATACCAAAAAATTAAGCGATTTTATAACTAAAAACCCGGAAGCCGAATTAGGAAATATCGCTTACACACTTCATCAAACCAGGGCAGATTACAAATTCAGGAATTTTTTGGTGGTGCATGACCGACAGGATTTACTGGAAAAATTGGAACTTGTTATGGTAAAACGTGCTCAGCAACAACTGGAAAATAGGTTGATAAAAACAGCATTCCTGTTTTCAGGCCAAGGTTCTCAAACGGTAAATATGAACCTGGAATTGTATCAGCAGGAAAACGTTTTTCGGGATGCGGTGGATGAATGCGCGATTTTATTGTTTCCGATTTTGGGTGAAGATATCCGCAACATTATCTATCCTAATACAAATAATCCGGCTTCGGCAGAAAAACTGAAACTGACACTGTACGCGCAGCCTGCTATTTTTACCATGCAATATGCGGTGGCCAAGTTGTGGGCAAGCTTAGGTTTGCAGCCCGATGCGCTGGCCGGGCATAGTTTGGGCGAATTTGTGGCGGCACATTTGGCGGGGGTTTTTAGTTTGGACGATGCGCTGAAAATAGTGGTAGCCCGGTGCAGGCTGATGCAGGCATTGCCCGGCGGAAGTATGCTGGCAATGAAGATTTCCCCCGAAAGATTAAACCTGATTTTGCCTGCGGATTTATCTGTTGCGGCCATCAACAGCCGCGACACTATGGTGGTTTCCGGTGAGGATGAAGCCATTGCATCATTTATCCGCGTTTTGGATGAACAGGAAATCCCTTGCCGGATGCTGGAAAACAAACATGCTTTCCACTCGGCCATGATGGATCCGATTTTGGAACCTTTTGAGGAAATTGTCAAAACTATCACACTCCATCCGCCAAAAATACCGTTGGTTTCTACCGTTACCGGCACCAGGATGCGGCCGGAAGAAGCCATAAATCCCGCTTATTGGTCGGGCCATATCCGCAAAACGGTTTTGTTTGCCGATGCTGTAGATACGTTGCTGCATCAGCATAATTTTTTAATCGGCATCGGGCCAGGAAACACGCTGGCGCCTCTGGTCCGGAAGCAATGTTCGGATAGAAATGCTGTATTTGCTCATGCCGAAGCACATTCGGGAGAAAAAGAACCGATTTATGGTGGTATGCTGAAGGTGCTCGGACAGCTTTGGGCAGCGGGTTTTGAACAGGATTGGAAAGCAATTTACGAAGGGCAAAACCGGCAAAAAATCTACTTGCCGCCCTACGCTTATGATTATAAAAAATGCTGGGTAAACCCGCCTGTTGCCACGGTGCTGAATGCTTCTTTTATGCCGGAAAAATCAGGAAATACGAGTTCACAAAAAATTCAAATTCAACAAGATAAAGTTCTAACGGTAAGTAAATTAACTGAACAAATCAAAGCTATTTTGTACGATGCTTCGGGGATTGAAATGCAGGAAATGCAGCCCGAAACCAGCTTTACAGAAATGGGAATGGATTCGCTTTTGCTGACACAGATTTCCATTTCCCTGACCAAAAAATTTAAGGTCCCGGTTTCTTTCAGAAATTTAAATGAGCAGTTTGATACGATAGAATCACTGGCAGAATACTTGGAAATTAAACTGCCAAAAGATGCTCTTGAGGAAAAATCAACGCCAACACAACCCAATTTAACGGTTTCTTACCGGGCTGACAATGGGACCACAGACAACTCCGTACTGGGATTATTGGCGCAGCAAGTGCAGCTTATCTCACAGCAAATCAGTTTGTTGCAAGGCAATGAAAAAACAGTGCTAAAAGAAGCATTGGTTTCCGCAGAAAAAAAACCTGACCTGCAATTATCCGCAGAAGAAGCTATCGAAATTAAAAAACCGTTTGGTGCCCTGGCGCGTATCCACCGGGAAAAAGATGTGTTAAACCCGGTTCAGCAGTCGTTTTTGAAAAACCTGATTTCGCAATACAACCAAAAAACCATCGGCAGTAAAAACCAGGCACAACAAAGCCGCGCTTTTATGGCCGATCCGCGTGTGGTTTCCGGATTTAGCCCGGCTACCAAAGAGATCGTTTATCCGCTTATCGTGAACAAATCGCTGGGCAGCCATTTGTGGGATGTGGATGGCAACGAATATATTGATGCGCTGAATGGTTTTGGCAGTAATTTTTTGGGTTATCAGCCGGAATTTATTAAAAAAGCATTGCAGCAGCAGATAGAAATGGGCTACGAAATTGGCCCGCAGCACGAGCTGGCCGCGGAAGTGAGCCAGCTGATTTGTGAATTTACAGGTGCAGACCGAGCCGCTTTATGCAACACCGGTTCTGAAGCGGTTTTGGGTGCGATGCGGATTGCCCGGACGGTAACTGGCCGCTCGCTGATCGTGGCGTTTTCGGGTTCGTATCATGGCATTGCGGATGAAGTGATTGTGCGCGGAACCAAAAGTTTGCGGACATTTCCGGCCGCACCCGGAATTATGCCGGAAGCGGTGCAGAATATGCTGGTCCTGGATTACGGAACGGATGAATCCTTACAGATTATCCGTAAACGTGCCCACGAACTGGCAGCAGTTTTGGTTGAACCAGTGCAAAGCAGACGGCCTGAATTTCAGCCTGTTGCATTTTTAAAAGAACTCAGGCAGATTACAGAACAAGCCGGTACAACATTGATTTTTGACGAAGTGATTACCGGTTTCCGGATGCATCCCGGCGGCGCGCAGGCTTTGTTTGGTATCAAAGCCGATCTGGCAACTTATGGCAAAGTAATCGGCGGCGGTTTATCTATTGGCGTGATTGCCGGAAAAAAACATTGGATGGATGCGCTGGACGGTGGTTTCTGGCAATATGGCGATGATTCTGTGCCGGAAGCCGGCGTAACTTACTTCGCCGGAACTTTTGTGCGTCATCCGCTTACGCTGGCAGCAACAAAAGCAACATTAACGTATTTGAAAGCGCAAGGCCCTGATCTGCAGAAAAAAATTAATGCAGAAACTGACCGGCTTGCAGGCTTGATGAACCAAACTTGCAGCCAGCAGCAACTACCTATCTACATAGCCAGTTTTGGTTCTTTGTGGAAGATAAAATTTAAGGAGGAGCATAAGCATAACGAGCTGTTGTTCACACTAATGCGCTTAAAAGGAATCCATATCTGGGACAATTTTCCCTGCTTTTTAACCCAGGCACATACCCCAGCAGAAATAAGCCGTATCGCGGATGTTTTTGCGGAAAGTGCCTTAGAACTGATAACAGCAGGTTTTTTAGGTTTTAATGATCGGGAACATCAGCTTAAAAAAGTACCGGTAAAAGAAGCAGCACCCATTCCCGGTGCACGGTTGGGCAAAGACCGCGATGGCAATCCGGCCTGGTTTGTACCGCATCCGGAGCAAAAAGACAAATTTTTACAGGTTAAAAAAAGCGATTTAGTTTGAACAGCGAACAGGCATATTATTTAGAACCCGTTGATTTTGACCCCTTTACAGGGCCGGAACTTGAACAACGGATAGCAATCTCTAAACCGCAAGAAGAGATATGGCTTTCCTGCGTACTTGGCGGCCCGGATGCCAGCCGCTGCTACAACGAGTCTGTTTCGCTAAACCTCAGCGGCGAATTGGATGAACAGGCTTTGCGGCTGGCTTTGCAGGACCTGGTGCTTCGCCATGAATCTTTACGCTGTACTTTTGAAAGCAATGGTACAGCAATTTTAATTTATCAAGATCAAGCTATTAATTTAATTTTCAGTGATTTATCTGATCTGGAAACAAGCGGACAGCAGGAATATATCAAACAATTTTTGCGGGATGAAGCCTTGCAAACCTATGATCTGGAAAACGGGCCACTGTTTCGGACTACGCTTTTTAAACTTTCTGACCGCGAGCATTACTTTACGTTTAGCGCGCACCACATTGTTTGCGATGGCTGGTCATTGGGGGTTCTGTTGCAGGATTTAAGCAAATTGTACTCGGCTTATCAGCAAAACACCAAACCGCTGCTGCCGCAAGTTCCGCAGATGAGCAGTTATATTGCCGAACAACTGCAATCAGCCCAAACCGAAGCGTATCAAAAAACTATCACGTTTTGGGTTGATCAGTTTAAAAATAAAATACCCGAAACGCGGTTGCCAATAGATTTCCCCAAACCGGCCACCCGAACCTATAACAGCAGGCGCGATGACTTTAAACTGAACCCGCAGCTCACCTCAGCCCTAAAAAAAACAGGTGCAAAAATGGGTTGCAGTTTTGTGGTTACGATGCTTTCGGCGTTTGAAATTTTGCTGCACCAAGCTACCGGCCAGCAGGAAACGGTGCTTGGTTTGCCGGCGGCCGGGCAGTCAGCTTTGGGTTATGATGGCTTAACGGGGCATTGTGTCAACCTGCTTCCGTTAAAAAGTATACTTCAGCCCGAAACTACTTTTAACAAGTATTTACAAATAAGGAAATCAGCAATCTTGGATGCACTGGAGCACCAGCAATTTAGCCTGGGAAGCTTGCTTAAAATGCTGCCGATTAAGCGTGACCCTTCCAGGATTCCGCTGGTTCCGGTGGTGTTTAATATGGATATGAACATGGATGATGGTGTAGCTTTCAACGGTTTAGCGCATCAATTCCATTACAATCCACGTGCTTTTGAAACCTTTGAAATTTTCCTGAACGCCAGTGGTTCTGAGCAGGACCTGATGCTGGAATGGTCATACAATACGCAGCTTTTCAAACCAGAAACCATCAGCAATATGATGGCGGATTTTGAAAAACTGCTGCAATTTGTTTCTCAGCAACCGGATCGTTTGCTCGAAAATAATGTCATCAGCCCAAAACCTGTTTCTCCCGGACAGCAAAAAAACATCGATAAAAGAAGCATTGCCGATGTGCAGGAAACTGTGCCGGCAATGATCAGCAAAAACCTTAAAAAACATGCGGTAAAAACAGCAATACGCTTTCATGATGCCGCAATCAGCAATGAAGATTTGCTGGCAAAATCCAACCAGCTGGCGGCCTTGCTGATCCAAAAAGGCGTTCGGCGTAGTGATCTGGTTGGCGTTGCGCTGGACCGGTCTATTGAAATGATCATTTCCCTGCTGGCTGTTTTGAAAGCAGGTGCAGCATATATTCCGCTTGACCCGGCTTATCCGCAGGAACGCATCAATTATATGTTGCAGGATGCCGGAGCCGGTTTTTTGCTGATCAACCAGCAATACAGCGGCCGGTTTTCTTCTTCGGCAAAAGAATTAGTGCTGGAAAAAGCGTTGGCGGAAATGGATACATGCTCCGCAGAAAACCCTGAAATCGAGGTTCATGGCTCCGATCTGGCTTACGTTTTATACACTTCCGGCTCTACGGGCAAGCCAAAAGGCGTACAAATTGAGCATCACAGTTTGCTCAACCTGCTGCAAAGTATCCGAAAATGGCCCGGGATTACTGCCGATGACCGGATGCTGGCCATGACAACTATTTCGTTTGATATTGCCGGACTGGAGCTTTTTTTACCGCTGCTTACCAGTGCAGAAATCATCTTAGCCGATACCAAAACGGCGAAAAACGGACAGGAACTGCTCAAGCTGATCACCGCTGCAAATGTGAGTTTGGTGCAAGCTACGCCAGCCACTTTCCGGCTTTTGCTGGATGCGGGCTGGACAAATAAATTGCCGCTCCGTATTTTTTGCTGCGGAGAAGCTTTGCAACCTGATCTGGCCCAAAAACTGCTTCCCTTGTGTGCCGGTTTGTGGAACATGTACGGCCCGACAGAGACAACCATTTACTCTACCGGAAAACAAATACTTGATAATGAATTGATTACAATTGGTTTCCCAATTAATAGAACACAAGTTTATATTCTGGATGAAACTTATAATGAGGTAGCTAAAGGCGAAATCGGAGAAATTTTTATTGCGGGCGATGGTGTGGCCAGAGGATATTTGAACCAGCCTGAACTAACGGCAGCACGTTTTCCTGATGACCCTTTTGAAGCTGCTTGGGGCAAAAAACTGTATCGTACCGGTGATTTGGGGCGATTACTCCAAAACGGCGAAATTGAATATTTAGGACGTGCAGACCATCAGGTCAAAATCCGTGGCCACCGTGTAGAACTGGGCGAAATCGAAGCCGTACTTTCCAAACAGGATAAGATCAGGCAGTCGGTTGTGATCGTTCGGGAAGACCAACCCGGAAACCAGCAACTGATTGCCTATGTGATTGCACCTGATGTGCACAAAAAATTGGAGCAGCAATGGATCAGCATCTGGAAAACAGCCTTAAAAGAAGTATTGCCACCTTTTATGGTTCCGGCGCAGATGGTATTGCTGGATGAGTTTCCACTGACACCAAACAATAAAATAGACCGGCAGGCTTTACCAAAACCGGAACTTTTGACCGCAAATGATGCTACAGATATTACCGCACCCCGAACTTCGATAGAAAAATTAATAGCTGATATTTGGTCTGAAGTTCTCGGCCTGCCATCGATCAGCATTTATGATAATTTTTTTGAAATAGGCGGCCATTCACTTTTGGCGATCCAGATTATGAGCCGGATCGAAAAGGAAACCGGCAAACGGCTGCCATTAGCATCTTTGTTTGAATCCTCAACGATTGAATCTTTGGCATTGCTGCTGTACCTAGACGGTAAATCCATTACCTGGGACTGCCTGGTTCCGATCAAGGCAAAAGGCAGTAAAACACCTTTGTATATCGTTCATGGTGCCGGACTCAATGTATTGCTTTTCAATACTTTAGCGATGCACATGGATCCCGAACAGCCTGTTTACGGTTTGCAGGCCAAGGGTTTAGACGGCATTGAAAAGCCACTGGATAAGCTGGAAGAAATCGCTGCCAATTACGTAAATGAAATTATCCGGCACAATCCAAACGGCCCATACGCACTTGCAGGTTATTCTTTTGGCGGAACAATTGCTTTTGAAATGGCCAAGCAATTACAGGCGACGGGCAAAAAAGTAAAAATGCTGGCACTGTTTGATTCTTATGCCCAACAAACCAAATACGCTTATCCGCTACACATCAGGTTCCTACACAAAATTTGGGATTATTGCTGCCGTTTTTTTTACACTTTCGTTTTGCTGGCCCAACAACCGGCCAATACTTTCAATTATAAAGTGCTGATGATCAAAAGGAAGCTGCTTTCCCTTTACTGGAAATTGAATACTAAAAACAAAGAACAGATTGGCTTTTTCGGTTATGCACACCGGATTGATAAGATGAACCAAAAAGCCGCAGAAGAATATTATTTAACACCTTATAACGGACAAATCGATTTGTTTCGGGCTAAAACAAGAACTTATTATATGCAAGACCATAAGTATCTCGGCTGGCGGGAATTTGCGTTGAAAGGCGTTCAGGTCCATGAAATACCCGGCGACCATAATTATATTTTTGCACCTCCCAATGATAAAGAGTTCGCCCGTGTTTTGCAGCAATGTTTAGATCAGCATAAAAACCCTGGTTATAATTAACTGGTTTATAAAGATTTAGAGCCTGTTTGAATTTCTATCATATCCTTCGGTAAAGCCAAGATCAATAATTACAATGCTTCTTTTAGGGCATAAATTTTGGTATCCTATACTTTTTTGGCTAAAGCCCTGCTATTTGCCGCCTTTTTCCACGGCCTGAAGGCCGTGGCAATTAAAACCCAATAATCATACTGACAGAACAGGCTGGTTTGTTATCGGCAGATAAGAAACCCAAAACAAGGTGGTCAAATTGCCAGGGCCTTCAGGCCGTGGATTGTAGTAACTCAGATATGGCTTTAGCCAAAATAGCTGAGAAAAAAATGCCGATGCTTCTTTTACCCTATAAAAATTGATGCCTGCGTTAATTTTCATAAAGCGAAACTCAAATGTTTACTAAGAAGTTGTTTAAACTTATTATGGAGAATACTAAATGCTTCTTTTAACCTGCTAAAATCAAGGGGTTTAAACCCCTTGCTACAAAATGTACCGAGGCTACGCCTCTCCGATTGCAGTTTTCATAGAGCCGTAGGCTCGGCCGGTTTTGTAAAAATGGGTTTCAACCCGTTTATTTGGCTTTAAAAATAAACCGCATTAAAAAAGTTTAAACAACCTCTAATTTTTAGGTGATAAAAGAAGCATTATAATCGGGTTAAATAAAATTTAAACAGCTTCTTAACTTCAACCTAAAGTTTTCGCCAAATTTTTTCTTTTGGGTTTATCTTTTGGTAATGCTGGCCTGCAGCCATAAACCGCAGCGTTTCTTTACTTCCCAAACCCAAAAAACCATGGTTTTCCAAACTGGTATCAAACAAATTTATGACCCGGTTTTGAAGTTCCTGGTTAAAATAAATAAGCACATTCCGACAAATAATCAACTGAAAATGATTAAAAGAAGCATCAGCTGCCAGGTTATGGGTTGAAAATACGATCCGCTTTTTAAGCTGCTCATCAAATTTAACCAGATCATAATGTGCGGTGTAATAACTTGAAAAATACTGATTGCCGCCCGCCAGAACATAGTTTTCAGAATATTTTTTCATTCCGCTCAACGGGAAAATGCCGGCCGCAGCTATTTTTAATACTTCCGGATTGATGTCTGTGGCGTATAAAATCGCTTTGTGCAGCAGATGGAGTTCTTTAAGCAAAATGGCAACAGCATACACTTCTTCACCGGTAGAGCAGCCGGCGTGCCAGATGCGGATCAGTGGAAATTGGCTTAGCAAAGGCAAAACCTCGTTTCTCAAAGTCAGGAAAAATGAAGGGTCACGGAACATTTCCGTCACCGGCACCATCACTTCTGCAATAAACCGGTTCAAAAACCCGGTATCGCTTCGGATTGAATTTTGAAAAGCAGCGAAACCTAAAAACGGACTTAACTGGAAAAGCCGGTTAATGCGGCGTTGCATCATCGGCTCGGAATAGCCCGAAAAATCATAGCCATACACCTCAATCAGATCGTTCAGCACCAAGGCTATTTCTTCTTCCGTCAGTAAAAGCATTCGGGTTTTGGGTCGATAAAAGAAGTATTATGAAAATTGAATGCTTCTTTTAGCACATCATTTTTATCGGTTTTGATCGTAAAGCCACACCCGTAAAAGCGAAATCAGCTGATCTACATCCACCGGTTTAGAAATATAATCCGATGCACCGGCACGGATACAGGCTTCCCGGTCGGCAGGCATCACCTTGGCTGTTACGGCTATCACCGGCAGGTTTTTAAACCCCGGATGCTGCCTGATCTCGCGGATACTTTCATAACCGTCCATCTCCGGCATCATCATGTCCATCAGCACAATATCAATTGGGTGCCCGCTGAGCTGCTCAATCGCTTCCCGGCCGTTGGTTGCTGTAATCACGTTCATTTTATATTTTTCGAAAGACCGGGTCAGCGAAAAAATATTGCGCACATCGTCATCGGCAATCAAAATAGTTTTATTTTTTAGCACTTCGGTTAATGAGCCGCTCTTTTTAACTGGCATAAAACCAATGTTCTGCGGATTTTCTTTGTGCTCCATCACGTGCAAAAAAAGCGCAACTTCATCCATCACCCGTTGATAAGATTGTGCTGTTTTTACAACGATAGAATCTGCAAAGCGTAAAATCCGGTTTTCTTCGGCAACAGAAAGATGTTTTCCGGTAAACACAATGATCGGAATCCTATCCAAATCCGGGTTGTGCGTTATTTTTTCTAAGGAATCGTAAATGGTTTTGCCGGATACGCCCATATCCAAAATCACACAATCCACTTCCCTTTTTTGCAGTGTGCCAATGCTTTGGTCCACGTTACCAGAAATTTCTGAAGTGATGTTGAAGCTTTCCAGAAAATAAGACAATGCCTTGGCGTGCTGCTGGTTATCTTCCAAAATCAGCACTTTTTTCGGACTGCGCAACATGGCAGCTTCCAGTTTTTCAAACAATTGTTTCATTTGCTCCACGGCCAGCGGTTTATTGATAAAATCGATGGCACCTTTCAGTAAACTTTCTTTTTTTACTTCCAATGACGACATGATGTGCACCGGGATATGCCGCGTTGCCGGGTTGCTTTTCAGCTCTTCCATCACTTCCCAGCCGTCTTTTACCGGCAATTGGATGTCCAGCAAAATAGCCTGCGGATTATATTGCTGCACCATTTCCAAACCCAGGTCACCGCGCACGGCAACAATGCCTTTATAACCTTTTTCGTGGGTAAATTTTAATAAAGCATTGGCAAAAATCGTGTCGTCTTCAATAATCAGGATCAGCTTATCACCTGCGGTCAGCGCATTCCGGTCGTCTTTAATTTCAGCCGGTATTAAATCCGTCAAGTGTTTTGTACGAATATTGGAAACTGGCAATGCTTCTTTTACAGGTGTTTTTTGATTGATCAACGGCTTATCAGCCATCTTTTCAAAACCCAACACACCAGGGTTTTTTATCGGGACAGATAAAATAAATGTACTTCCTTTTCCCGGCTCACTTTCCAGTTTAATTTCCCCTTGCAAAAGTTCCGCTAATTTGCGGCTGATGGACAAGCCCAAACCAGTGCCGCCAAAATTCCGCCTCGTCGAGCCATCAGCTTGTTTAAATGGTTCAAAAACCAAGCCCTGGTCTTCCGGCGAAATCCCGATCCCGCTATCAGCAACTACAAAACGGATATAGTTTTTATTTTCATCAGGTTCAATCTTCAAGCTAACTTCGCCTTTTGCGGTGAACTTTAAAGCGTTGGAAAGCAGGTTTTTTAAAATTTGTTCCAGCTTAGCTTTGTCGGTTTCAATTGTTTCTGATAATTGCAAAACGGTGGAAATATTCAAATCCAGCTTCTTTTCTTTAGCTACGGGAGAAAACAAACCTTTCATTTCCGACATGATTTCGCCGATGGTTATCTGCTCATATTCAGCATCCATTTTACCGGCTTCTATTTTTGACAGATCCAGGATTTCATCAATTAAATTCAGTAAACCTCGCCCCGAACTCAAAATCACACTGGCAGATTCTACTTGTTCCTCCGTCAGGTTGGCTTCATCATTTTCTGATAAATACCTTGATAAAAGCAGTATTGAATTTAAGGGTGTGCGCAGCTCGTGCGACATATTGGCCATAAATTCTGTTTTATATTGCGTGCTGATCTCCAGTTCTTCTGCTTTTTGCTGGATCTCCTGGTTCCGTTCCACAATCATCTGGTTGCGCTCTTCCAACAGCTGGCTGCGTTCTTCTAAAACCTGGTTAGATTGCTCCAGTTCTTCCTGCTGCACGCGCAATTCCTCGTCAGTTTGTTGCAGCTTTTGCGTATAAGCTTCCAGTTCGGCGTTCATGTTTTCGAGTTCGCGCTGCCGTTTTTCCAGCTCTTTGGCCTGTGATTGTGTACGTTCCAACAACAGTTGCAAGGCTTCATTTTTTTGGGCCGAGTTGAGCACAATTCCAATATTAGGTATCATCCGCTCCAAAAACTGAATACTTTTATCCGCATAAATTGTGGTTGAAGCCAGCTCGATCACGCCCAAAGTTTGGCCTTCATAGCAAACCGGAAAGGCCACCACATCCGCCGGTTTGATCTCGCCGCCGGCATATTTCAGGTTGATACTGTTTTTATCAATGTTTTTTTGGCGTACCATTTTCTGGCCGATGGCGCATTGGCCGCTCAAACCTTGTCCCAAAACAATTTCATGCTCCGGAGCCGATAAAGCATAACTGCTTTTTAAGTGCAGCAAATTTTGATCAAGCAAATAAAATGCACCGAGTGAACTATCAGAATAAACAATCAAATACTCCAGGATGGCTTTGGTAAGATTTTGCAAAGGCTGCTCACCCAACATCTCCGTATTCAAGCCGTTTGCACCTTTTTGTATCCACTCATTCTCAGCCAAATTGCCAAAAGCATATTCCAAAGAACCGGCCATTTTATTCAAAAACCCGGAGAGAACACCTAAAGTTTCCTGTTCGGTGCCTGTCACGCGGGTTTTATAATCCCCGCCAGATATGCGGCCGGTAATATCCTGCACAATCTCTAACCTTCTGGTCATCTGCTCTTCTTTTTCTTCTAAACCGATACGCAGTTTAATATTTTCCTGATATTTTCTGCGCAGTTTCAGGTAATACCGAACCGCAATCAGCAGAGAAAGAATATTTGTCAAGATAATAATCAGCGGCGTGAAAGCGATTAAAAAACGCTGCATGGCTGTAGATTGAGACAGAACCGCTTTTTCCCGGTTTTCCATATTGAGCACCGCCTGGCGCAACGCATCCATTTCAATTTTTCCTTGTTTCAGCTGCTCAACACTAACGTTTTTTCCGGAGCGTTTTTGATCGATCAATTGCCCCAGACGTTTTAACCTCACATTTATGGCATTTTGTAGCTGAACCAGATTGGCTTGCTGCGTGGCATCGGCACCGGTGAGCTGCTGTACTTCTTTTATCGCACTAAAAACCTTTTGATCAACACCAATGTACGGCTGTAAAAAAGTCTCCTCACCCGAAAGCAGAAAACCCCTTTGCCCGGTCTCGGCATCTTTCATAGTTGAAATAATAGATTCCAGCTTATAGATTACATTGTTATTCTGATCAACGTTTTGCGCATTGGCCAGCAAACTTTGGATACTAATGTAAGAGGCAACCGAACTGATGATAACCAACAGCAGGGACAGCCCGAAACCTATTTTTAAATCACGGTTAATTTTGGTTTTCATGAAACCGATATATTTTTAAGTATTTGAACTTTGCTCCTGATAAACCGGCAGTGTAAAATAAAAGGAAGAACCTCTGCCCGGCTCGCTGTCTACACCATAGCGGCCATGGTGCCGTTTGATAATTTCGGCACAAATGTATAATCCCATCCCGAGGCCCTGAAAACGGTTGGATGACTCTTCTACCCGATAAAATTTGGTGAACAGATCGGCTTGTTTATCTTTTGGGATCCCAATTCCGGAATCAGTAATGTTGATTAGAATCTCATCATCAGAAAGCCGGGACACATCAAATAAAATCTCAGACGAGTTGGGCGAATATTTGATGGCATTAGTTAAGTAGTTGAGGATCACTTGTTCTATGCGGAGCTGATCGCCATAAATTTTTGCATTTGCCAGTCCGGTTTTGATAATGGTATGGCTTGGATAAGTTTGCCGGATAATATCAACCGCGTTATCAATAATCGGGTCTGCATCGTAAACACCATTTCTAAAATCCAGTTTTCCGCTGGTGATTTTTGAAGTATCCAGCAAATCGTCGATCAATATATTCAGCTTTTCCAATTGCTGGCGCGTGCGGTCGAGGTATTTTTTAGCATCCTCTTTCAAATCACGGTCAAATGAACGTTCAACCATTTGCATGTAACCTTTGATAGAGGTCAGCGGTGTTTTCAACTCATGGCTGGCCATCGTAATAAACTCATCCTTAGTTCTTTCTGCCTGCTTTCTAAACTCGATCTCTTCTACCAAAACCTGCTGCATATTTTGCAAAGCAGTGGTTTGTTCATACAGTTTGATATAAGTTTTTATTTTGAGGATGAGCACATCGGGATCGAACGGTTTGACCATATAATCCCGGCCGCCGGAAGCATAACCCTTGCTGATGAACTGCTTGTTGACGTTTACAGCAGATAAAAAAATGATCGGAATATCTTTGGTTTTACTGTAGCCCGAAATGGATTCTGCTACTTCAAAACCATCTAAACCTGGCATTTGAACGTCTAAAAGGACGAGGTCATAATTGTTTTTAAGGACTTTTTTTAAAGCCTCTTCGCCAGACAAAGCAGAATCAACTTCAAATTGGTGTTTATCAAGGATTCTTTTTAGCGCAATTATATTTTCATGCTTGTCATCAACTATTAATATCATGCCATCTTTTATATGAGATCAGGTTAAATTATGAACATATTTTTTTACGTAAAGGCTTTATAAAATGATTAAAACTGTTTTTTTAAAAACGGAATAGTTATCTCAAAACCTCATTTCTTTTCAACATTACCCTGCGGAGGCAAAACAGCTACATCGCGCTCTACTTCTGTTTGCTGCACGTGTACGGCATAACTGGCCGGTGCTATTTTTATCCCATAAAATTCAGCATAAGACTGTGTAAACTCAGCACCAAAGTAAAGGATGGCAGCTGTATAATAAACCCAAACCAAAATCACGATCAAGGAACCCGCTGCACCGTAAGTAGAGCCGGCACCGGTGGTAGATATATACAAACCGATACCAAAACGGCCGATCATGAACAAAACAGCAGTAAACAAAGCACCTGAACGCACATCCTTCCAGCCGATTTTCACATCCGGCAAAACTTTAAATATGACGCCGAAAAGAATTGTAATCACCAAAAAACTAATGATTATGTTGATAACCTGCACAAATATTACAGTAATATCAGGCAGGAACCGGGTGAGTATTCCGCTTAAAGCAATCACCAAACCATTCACCACCAGCGAAACGATCAGTAGAAAACCTAAAGCCACGATCAGGGACGAAGACAGCAAACGATCTTGCAGGAGTTTCAACCAGCCACGTTTTGGTTTGGCCTTTACCTTCCAAATCATGTTGATCGATTCCTGGATCTCTACAAAAATACTGGTTGCACCAAGCAGTAAAACCACACTGGCAATTATAACAGCAGATGTTGTTTTGCCCGACAAGCTTACATTTTTAATCATGTCTTGTACCTGTTTTGCAGCCTGGTTTCCTACCAAACCATTGATCTCCCCAAAAATTTTATCATTAATCGCATCCTTGCCATAAATAGCACCGGCAATAGAAATGAGCAGCAACAACAGCGGGGCCAGTGAAAAAACAGTGTAATAAGCCAGCGATGCACTCAGCTTCAGACCTTTATCATCCAGAAAACCATTAAAAGCACCCGACAGTATTTTGAAGCCGTTTTTGAATGCTTCTTTTGTGAAGTATTTTTTCATTTGTTTAGAAGTTTAGTTCCCGGGATTTGCTTTGCGGCCAAATTTACAATAAACCTGATAACGGCAACCGGCTATTTATTGTTTACCAAAATTCTGATAAAGTATTAACTTTAAACACGCAGCTGATGCTGTTTTTACCGGCATAAAATTGGTGAAAGCAACAATTACGCAGCCTTATTTTTTTAGAACCACTCAATTTTATGTTGATAAAAACAGCATTTTCTTTTTTGCTTAGTTTGATCGTTTTCAGCTTTGCACAGGCCGCCGAAGTGCATTTGAACCAGTTTATGCTGAAAGAAAACCCATTTGCAAAAGATGAAGTGGCGGTTGTTGCTACAGATTCTGCCGGAACGGTCCAGGAAAACATCAACGGTTTGTTCCGCTTTACGGTCAACGGCTTTCAGGAAGAATTAAAATTTGAAAACGGCACGGCTTTTTATCACCATAAATTAGAAAAATCAAGCTTTTTGTACCTAAAACACAAAGACGAATATTCCGCTCACGCCAATTTATTTTATATTTACAAGCACGATTCCAAGCTTGATCCTTACAAAATCAGCTGGAAAGTGCTGGTTGCCATTCCGGTTATCCTAATTTTGCTGGGCTACATGTTTAAGCGGTTTATCATCATCGCCATCCTGATTTTCTGCATTTTCAGTTACTTTAATTATCATGGCGGCATGAGCCTGAGTACGTTTTTTGAAACGATTTTTGATGGCTTGAAACACGTATTTTAAAACGGCATCCCGATACCAAAGTTTAGCTGCATGAAACTGTATTTTTCGCCGTTATTGTTGTAATAATTATTTTTGAAGGTTCCCGAGCTGAACAGTTCTCCCAAATGATTCACCAAAACCCATTGATCGCTGCCGCTAAACTGCGGATCTTTGAATTTAAAACCAGCATCCAACCGGAAAACGAAGAAAGTTAAATCCAGCCGAATACCGGTGCCGATGCCGATAGCGGTTGTTTTTGCCAAAGAATCCAACGTAAATTTGCCGCCGGGCACTTCATCTTTCAAACGCCAAACGTTGCCAATATCACTAAAAAGTGCCCCTTTCAGCTTTGATCCGAAAAAGTTGTCCGCTATTTTGTAGCGGTATTCTGTATTGGCCACGATTTTTACTTCGCCAAATTGATCTAAATATTTGAACCGGGCGCGCTGTTTATCGTCAGGATAATAAGTAGCACGGTTAAAACCGCCCGGACCAAGCGTGCGCGGCAGCCAGGCACGCATATCATTGGCACCGCCTACATAAAAATTTTTCTCAAAAATCAGCTGGCTACTATTGCCGTAAGGAACGCCCAAACCAGGGTTCAGCCTGAAAATAAACTGTTTTTCGCCACCCAGGCTTTTGTAAAAACGCAGATCAGCTTCACCTTTAATATATTGCGAAAAAACCTGTCCAAAAATAGTACGCTGGCCGAGTGTGTCTTTTTTTGCACCGGTTATTTTGCTGATCAAAGCCAGGGAATTGCCGCCCAAATCTATACTTCCCCTAAAAAATATAAAGTTTTGATAACTGGTTAGCAAGCTGTAATTGCGCGAGTAAGTATATTGGCTACCGGCTGTAAAAACGGTGCGGCCAATCAGATAAATATATGAATAACGGTTTTGGGCAAGCAGATACTGAGCAGCCAGCGGGTTAATCCTGCCGGTAGAAAATTCAATATTTATCGGGGTAAAAGAATGCAGGCGGCGGTTATTTTCGGCCCAATCGTAGGTAATCGAATTGATGATACTTTTCCGGGCCACCAATCCGTTCTGATAAAAATACTGAAAATTGGAAGCGAAAGTGGTATGCGGAATGCCGAACCGACCTAAATTATGGATATTAAACGGCGAAATAATGCCGGGATAAACCAGATTTGCCCCAATTTTAAAATCCTGGTTTTGGATTCCGTTGTTCAGCACGGCCTGTTGCTGTGCGTTATCATACAAAATGCTGTAGTTGAATTTAAGCTGCAAGATTTCCGCTCCGCCAAAAAGGTTTCTGTTGGTATAAGTATTGGCCAGGTTGAAACCATAACGCCCGCTGTTAAAAATTAATTCGCCTTCTACGCGGTTAGACATTTTTTTCAACGGGATCAGTTCGATTTTCGTATCCAGGCGGTTGGTGCTGTCGGCCGTTTTTTGATAAGACGGGCTTGGCACATTTCGAAAAACATTCAATTCGGATAAACGCGTAGTGGTTAAAGTTTGATTATCAATGTTATAGATCTGCCCTTTTTTTTGAAAGATATAATTGACAATGGTTTGAGGTTTAAATTTCCCCGAAAAATCTACAAACCGAAACTGTGAATCTAATTGCAATGTATCAGCCTGGCCACGTTTGCGCCCGGAGCTTCCGGTAACGGAAATTAAGGTATTATTGATCGTAAACTTGCTGTGCCCGTCTTTTTTTGCCGGATTATCTACCACCAAATCCACATCTACCAAACCTTTGTTCAATGCCGTATCCACCGAAAAACCAATGTATTGCCGGTAAAAATCGTAGTAACCGTTTCGCTTCATCAACTGATAAAACTGTTCGCGGTCATACGCCAAACTATCTTCATCGTACCGTTTTCCGGCCTTGATATGTGAGATCAGGCTTTTGTTGGAATGATATAAACCCACCAGTTTCGGATCAGCAATACTATCCCGAAACAGTCGCACTTTAAATAAAGTACCTGGCGTAACATTAAAAATCAGTTCTGCTTTTTTGTCTTTAATTTTAATCTCATCTGCAACCGACGCTTTCAAAAATCCTTTGTTTTGCAAATACTTTTGTATCTGGAGCCTGGAGAATTCCACCAGATCACTGTCTAAAATAGCCGGTGGTTCGCCAAAAGCTTTTTTTCCGTTTTTGCTGAAAAGATAATACAATTGCAGGTTTACCGCGCTGTTGGGTTGCTGCTGCTTGTCAACATAATTTTTGGCTGGTTCAGCAAATTCTTCTGCCACACCTTTAATCGTGATCTTTCGCACCAAAGCCTGGTTGGCTTTCAAACGGCGTGTTAGGCTACATCCCGAAACCAGGATCAGGCTTAAAATACTTAAAATTGTAAACAAATAAAGTTTAGCGTACACGTATGGTCTCAAATCAGATCTCTTTTTTAAAATCATTACAACAAAAGAAGCACCGGAAAGCGCATGGCTTGTTTCTGGTGGAAGGGCTGAAATCTGTTACAGATTTTTTGCAATCCAATTTTTATACGATAAAAACAGTATATCATACAGCAAATTCGGGATCAAAAATGCTGAAAGTTTCGGGTAATATAAAGTTTCAGGAAGTTTCTGCCCGGGAGCTGGAAAAGATCAGCAGCCTGAACACGCCGCAAGAAGTAATTGCGCTGGTAGAAATACCTGATTATCAGGGACTAAAACTACAAACTTTGGCCGGAAAATTTACGCTGATGCTGGACGGCGTGCAGGATCCGGGAAATCTGGGTACGATCATCCGCACGGCAGACTGGTTTGGCATCACGCAAATTATCTGTTCTGAAGATACAGTTGACGTTTATAACCCAAAAGTGGTACAGGCCACTATGGGTTCGCTTTCGCGGGTTGCGGTGGATTATGCCGACCTACTGTTTTTACTGCCTCAAATTGAGCAAGCGGTTTTTGGGGCGATGCTGGACGGCGAAAATATTTATCAAATTGATTTCGGTACAGAAGGTTTGATTTTGCTTGGAAACGAAGGCAATGGCATCCGGCCGGAAATCCAACCGCTGATCAACAGAAAAATTATGATACCACGGGCGGGAAGAGCTGAATCTTTGAATGTAGCCATTGCAGCAGCTATTTTTTGTAACGAAATCAGCAGAAATGGGTTGAAATAAAAATTGACCGGCAACAATATTTTACTATTTTTGCAGGCTTAAAATAAGGTCGGGTGGCCGAGTGGCTAGGCAGAGGTCTGCAAAACCTTTTACAGCGGTTCGAATCCGCTCCCGACCTCAGCAAAAAAATTAAAAAACAAAGATCATGGGTGTTACGCGTTTAAAAAGAAAAGATAGAAAAAACAAAACTGTTTCCCGTTTGGAAGTACAGCATTTAAAATTAGCAACTGATTTGGAATTAGGTTCCCGTTCTGTAGAACCAAAAAAAAGTCAGCTGGTAAAAAATAACGAAGCGATCCGTATTGCTTTGGGCAAATAAGCTTCTTTTAGCACGATAAAATATAAATCCCGTTTGCAGTTTTGCAGACGGGATTTTTGGTTTTTGTTATTCCAACGATAGGAGGAATCTTCTTCAAAGCGAAAGAGAAACTTGTATTGTTTAAAGAATATCTCTCCCTCCGGTCGAGATGACAATATGTAAATTTTTAAGCTTTATTACGCAGCAAACCTTTACAAATCCGCTTCACCAATCCTGGCCCTTCATAAATAAAACCCGTATATAATTGGATCAGCGAAGCACCGGCCTCCAGTTTTTCCAGCGCATCTTTTGCCGAATGAATACCGCCGACACCAATAATCGGAAATGCTTCTCCGGATTTTTCTGATAAATAACGGATCACTTCAGTAGAACGATCGGTTAACGGTTTGCCGCTCAATCCACCGGTTTCATTTTTATTTTTTGGCGAAATTAATCCCTCGCGGCCAATAGTCGTGTTTGTCGCAACCACGCCGGCAATACCACTTTCAATCACAATTTCTACAATATCGTCCAGCTGTGCATTGCTGAGATCAGGCGCAATTTTAAGCAAAACCGGACGCGAAACCCCATTCTTATTGTTCCGCTGCTGCAAAGTTTGCAACAACATTTTTAGCGGTTCTTTTTCTTGCAGTTCGCGCAAACCAGGCGTGTTTGGCGAACTCACATTCACCACAAAATAATCTACCACGTCAAACAAGCGGTCAAAACATTTTATATAATCGCTTACCGCATCTTCATTGGGCGTAGTTTTATTTTTGCCGATGTTTCCACCGATAATCAATTTGCGGTTTTGATTTACATTTTGCCGGTAAAGTTTAATCCGATCTGCAACCACTTCAACGCCCTGATTGTTAAAACCCATCCGGTTAATCAATGCCTTGTCTTCTTTCAGCCTGAACATTCTTGGTTTCGGGTTTCCGGCTTGTGGCAGCGGCGTAACGGTGCCGATCTCCACAAAACCAAAACCGAGATTGGCCATTTCACCCATCATCTCCGCATTTTTATCAAAACCGGCAGCCAAACCAACCGGATTTTTAAACTTCAACCCAAAAACTTCCCGTTCTAATACCGGATTTTCTATGCTAAAAACAGCACGGTTCAACTTAGGTCCGCCGGGAAAACGATTGAATACTTTTAAACCACGCGTAACAAAATGATGGATTTTTTCGGGATCAAACTGAAAAAAAAATGGACGGATAAGTTTGTACATAAAAGCAAATGCTGTTTTTAGCAGGTAAAAATCTTAATGCAAAATCTTGTAAATCAACTCTTTCATCAATTCTCCATGACCGGCGGTGGAATCCACGCCTTTGCTTCTCAAATCGTATTCGCGCAGGTAACTGATGATCTGCATGGTTTTGCCGAAGTTGAACGTTTTGCCGGCCTGCTCAAAATCACTTACACGATATGGGCTTACGCCTAATTCTCTGGCCACATTTTGAGGTGATTTATCTTTAACATATTGATAACGAAGCACTTTTGTAAAGTAACTATTCAGCGTTCCCAGCACTACCACAAACGGATTAGATTTCGGGTTGGCTTCAAAATAATTGATGATTCGGTTGGCCTTCACCACGTCTCTCCTGCTCAGCGCGGTTTGCAGTTCAAAAACATTGTATTCTTTGCTGATGCCGATATTATCCTGCACATGTTGCGTGCTAATTTCCTGTCCGGCTGCCACGTTCAGCATCAGTTTTTCCAGCTCGTTGGCAATTTTAGAAAGATCATTTCCCAGATATTCTGCCAGCAAAGCCGCAGCCTGCGGTTGTATCCGGTAGTTTTTTGTGCCGGTAAATGTTTCTATAAAAGCCGGGATTTTATTGTCATAAAGCGGCACAGATTCAAAAACCAAACCATTTTTTTCAATAGCTTTATACGTTTTTTTGCGCTTGTCAAACTTGCCATATTTAAAGCAGAAAACCAGCACGGTACTTTGCAACGGGTTTTCCAAATAAGCCAGAAACGGGTTGATGTGCTTTTTGCCCTCTTCCTCACTTCCCCACTTCATATCCTGTGCTTCTTTTACCAGCACAATTTGGTAATCGACCATCATCGGATAGCGTTTTGCCGCATTTAAAACGGCCATCGTTTCGGTATCTTTGCCATAAAAAACCGTTTGGTTGAAGCCGCGTTCTGCTTCGCTCAGCAATTCATGTTCTATATAATTGCTGATCTCGTCAATAAAAAAAGGTTCTTCTCCGTGCAACAAATACAACGGTTTTAGTTTGCGGTTTTTCAGGTCTTTCAGGATGTCGGCTGCAGTCATTTCTGCTGTAAATTTACAAATTCGGTTTAGGTTTGATGCAGTTTAATCCTGATTTTAGCTGCATGGAACTTTTTTGCCCGCTCAATCTGCCGCCTTATCCTTTTAAAATTACGGAGCAAAACGGGCAATATTTTTTGTTTGACGACATCCGCAAAAAAACAATATTGATCACACCGGAAGAATGGGTACGCCAACATTTTGTACAATATTTAGTGGCACAAAAGAAGTATCCCAAAACATTGATCCAATTGGAAGGCGGCCTGAAGTTGAATAACTTATCTAAAAGATCTGATATTTTGGTTTACAATTCCTCCGCAGAAAAAATTTTATTGGTTGAATGCAAAGCTCCAAGTATAAAAATTACCCAAAAAGTTTTTGATCAGATTGCCAGATATAACATGGTGCACCAGGTGCCGCTGCTGGCGGTAACAAACGGCCTGGACCACTTTTATTGCAGGATTGATTTTGCAGCCGGGAAATATTTTTTCCTGGATGAACTGCCTGATTATTAACGCATTTGAGAGAAATATTTGTAACCCACCAGCCAGGTTTCCGTAGAAATGGAAAAACGTTTACTTGTATGACCAATCAACTAAACTTCGGCCACCAAAGCTCAACTTTAAACTGGACAAAGCTCTGGCTGTGGAGCAAAATATTCCTGCTTTGTTTAATTGCTGCAACGCTGTTATCGTTGGTTGTAACTTTGTCGGCCATGTTCTATCTTTCCAAGATTGCAATTTTATTACTATCCTCAGTTGGGTTATTTTTGCTGATAATTAAAAGAAAGCAAACACCTTTTGTTAAAATTGAAGATCGGCAATTGCAGTATTTTTGCGTGGTTAAAAAAGAAATTGTAACCATTCCGGCGGATGAGATCATCAAAGTTACCACGCAATTTTGCGAATTGCAGATCCATACTTTAAACCGCACGCATTGTTTAAACCTCAACCATATCAAAGAAGAAAAACAACGCTGGGAAATAAAAGAAATGATTAGAAAACTGGCCCCGGAGAATGGCAACCGAGTGGTAAATTTTTAGTTTCGGGATAATTTTGAGCAAAAGTTCAACACCAATTTTTACCCGATAAAAGAAGCATCAACTTCAATTTAGTTTCGGGATGATTCTGAGCAAAAGTCCAACACCAATTTTTACCCGATAAAAGAAGCATCAAATTAAAATACTTCGCCCAGATTTACAAATAAACCGTGCGAACCGTTTTGCCCGATACCATAATCGATACAAATATTGGTATCAGAACGTTTGTTGAATTTGATCCGCAAACCTGGCCCGTAACCAGGTTGTATGGTTTGAAAACGGTTGGCCGGATAATCTGTAAAACTTTCGCCATTCATAAATAAAACGCCTCCCAATAAACCATTTTTGGTAAAATCAACGCGATATTCTGCTTCTGCATAAAGCATATCGGTTCCGCGAAACCGGCCTTGCACGTAGCCTCTGCCGGTATTTCCGCCCGTATCCCAGCCGACGCTCGGCAAATCAAAATACGGCGGATGTCCGCTCAGCGTAAACACATTTAGCGACCAGAAAGCCAGCAAACTTTTCCCGTTTTCGGACAAAGGAATGTATTTACGAAAATCAAATGTTAAAGACCGCCATTGTGTATCGCTGCCCAATAAGGTCAGATTTGGCCGGTAAATAAGGTTGGCATAAGTACCGCTTTGCGGATTGATAGAACTTTTGCGGTTATCGTACAATAAATTATAAGTGATGCCCGAAGAAACAGATTTGGTTGTTTGCCCATAATTCTGATAACCGGTAGTTTCCTGCATACTTGGCCCGTTTTGAACTATGTTAAAATGATAATCCAGCGCGTAGCCAATCCCGCCGTAAAAGTTTTTGGCGAGTTGCTTTAAAACCGTTTCGTAAAAACGCAGGAAACCATACTTAACCGGGTTTAAATTATCCGAAGATGTTGCACTGCCCAAGCCATAAGTATTTTCCGGAAATTGATATAACCGCCAGTCGCCCACCAGGTTATACTTATTATTTTTTGTCCAGATATTGGAACCAACCCGAAAAGTAAGCTGGCTACGCTGATTATAACCCAGATTGGAATTGATTGATGATAAATTTTCGTGCTCTTTCTGTTCTGCAAAAAACGCCACATTGCCCGTTAATCCGGCAGCAAAACCGGTAGAAAGCGTATAACCGGCCGAAGGAACGACAGAAAAATTGAACTGTTTTGGGGTTGAAAAAACGTCTTGAGTCCCTTTTTTATGAAAAATCTGATGGATCAGGTCCAGAATATCTTTTTGTTTTGCCAAACTATCCTGCAGATTTTTAACTGAGTCAGAAACAGCTGCTGTGGCAGGATTTCCGGATTGGGCAAACATTTTTCCCGCAAAAGCAATGGAGAAAATACTACACAGGATAACTTTTGCGGGTATCGTCATCCTAATTTTTGTTTGATAAAAGAAGCATTGTTTTCAGACGGGCAAGAAGTATAATAGTTTAATAAAATTAAAATCCGGAAAAAAATTCTTCCAGCGAACCAAAATATGCTGTGTTCCAACCTTCTACAATATCGTCATAATCTTCATCCGGAATGTTGGTATGTTTCAGTTCTGCGGAAGTGCCGTGCTTATCGGGATGCAGCTTGATGGTAACAATGGATTCGGCTTCCTGTTCGCCAAAATACCATTGCTGTACAATCTTTTTTCCTACTTCAAATTCGAGGTTTTTTCCCAGGATGCTGCCTTCCCACAAAGAAAATTCGGTGTCAGGTTCTGCAACCATTTCGGCTGGCTCGCCCGTCCAGATTTCAAGGCTGACCGGGTTTGTCAAAGCCAGATTAACTTCTTCAGGAGTAGCCGGAAGCAGATAATACTTTTTATAATCTTTCATTTCAGGGTTCAAATTCCAGGACGAAGAAAAGCAATTAGCTGCATAAATGTGCTTAATACAACTGCGGATCGATGTCTTTGATCAGTTTATCCAGTTCGTGGCCGCTCTCTTTCAAAAACTCGATGGCTTCCACAAGCGTTTGGTCCGCGTTTACGGCCTGGTCCAGCACGTTGACCAAACCCAAAATATTGGCCAGCGGTTTGCGGGCCAGATGAAAGTTTAAATAAGCTACTTTTTTGAGCTGGCGGTTTTTGGCTTTCAGGTCAATCCCTTCCACAAAAGCATCTTCCAGCATATTGCGGTACAGCTTTTTCTCGGTAATATCCGTCATTGTAAAAAGCCTTGCTGCCTTTCCCTGATACAAAATCGGCGTAATCACCGCTTCAACAAACGTGATTTTTCCTGTTTTGCTGATCAGGCCCAATTCTTTTTTAAATTGATTTTGTGTAGATGATGCTTCTTTTATCAACCCAAAATCCTGCTGTTTTTGGGCGTGTAGAATAGTTTCTACAGCTTGTGGCAATATTTCAGCATTACTATAATCCGTAATTTTAATTGCGGTGTCGTTGATCTCCAAAATCAACCTGCAATCGTTATCTGCAATCAACATTGGCTGGTTATGGTTCACAAAAAAGTTTTTCAGGCTTTTATCTTCAAAATCTAACATCGGGTTTGTACACATGGCTATAATTATACAGAAATAATAAATACTTTTGGAACAGTTATTTTCTTCAAAACAAATATATCTTTAAAAAACTGTCCTTTAATTTAAATAAATTTTTTAGCTGACTTTATGCTTTCAGTTTTAAATCTGATTGCGTTTGTTTATCATTTTGCAATATCCAGGCCAATTTATGTACGATAAAAGAAGCATCTAAATTTTAGGTTTGATGATGAATGAAGTTTTCCTAACATTTTGTGTGAAGGTTTTGTATTTTAAGTTTACGGCCTGATACTTCTTTTATAGACCCAAAATCAGTACCGGTCATCAGCGACAAAACAACGATCACGGCATCAAAAAACCGGTTTTAATTGAAACAAACTAAATTAAACCTGCAGAAAAAACTATTTGTAAAAACAGTATCTTTGCCCGGCAAATAATCACCCCAAAAATTGTTTGCTATGCCATTTGACCCTGCCAAATTTGTTGCCGAAGGTTTAACTTATGACGATGTATTGCTCGTTCCGGCCTACTCCGAAGTTTTACCGCGCGATGTAGATACCAAATCTTTCCTTACCCGAAAAATAAAACTGAACGTACCGATTGTTTCTGCGGCGATGGATACCGTTACCGAAGCTGCCATGGCCATTGCCATTGCACAAGCCGGCGGCATCGGGATGCTGCATAAAAACCTGAGCATTGCCTTGCAAGCTGATGAAGTACGCAAAGTAAAACGCTCGGAAAGCGGCATGATCCAGGATCCGGTTACGCTGAAAGTGGATGCGGTAATTGCTGATGCGGTGAAGATGATGAAGGAATTTAGGATCGGCGGCATCCCGATTGTGGATAGCGACCATAAACTAACCGGCATCATCACCAATCGCGATCTGCGTTTTCAAAAAGACATGGGCATTCCGGTTCGGGACGTGATGACGAAGGAAAACCTGATCACGGCACCGTTGGGAACAGATTTAACGCAGGCTGAAGCGATCCTTCAAAATTATAAAATTGAAAAACTGCCGGTGGTTGATGCCGATGGCCGTTTAACCGGTTTGATCACTTTTAAAGATATTCAGAAGTTTAAAAACTATCCGGCTGCCTGCAAAGATGAGCACGGCCGTTTGCGCGTAGGTGCAGCGGTTGGCGTAACGGCCGATACGATGGAGCGCGTGGATGCGCTGGTGAAAGCTGGCGTAGATGTGATTACGATTGACACAGCGCACGGCCATTCAAAAGGTGTAATTGAGCGGCTAAAAGAAGTAAAAGCTAAATATCCTGATTTGCAGGTGATTGTAGGCAACGTAGCAACCGGCGAAGGCGCAAAAGCACTGGCCGATGCTGGTGCGGATGCCGTAAAAGTGGGTATCGGCCCGGGTTCTATTTGTACCACGCGGATTATTGCCGGTGTTGGCGTGCCGCAATTATATGCTGTTTATGAGTGCTCTAAAGCTTTGGAAGGTACTGGCGTGCCGGTAATTGCAGATGGCGGTATCAAGCATACGGGCGATATCCCGAAGGCGATTGCTGCAGGAGCAAGTTCCATTATGGCTGGTTCGCTTTTTGCCGGTGTGGAAGAATCTCCCGGAGAAATTATTATTTATGAAGGCCGCCGGTTCAAATCTTACCGTGGTATGGGTTCGATTGAAGCGATGGAACAAGGCTCGAAAGACCGCTATTTCCAGGATGTAGAGGATGACATCAAAAAATTGGTGCCCGAAGGGATTGTCGGCCGCGTGCCGGTAAAAGGTAGCCTGGCCGAAGTGATGTACCAATACATTGGCGGTTTGCGCGCCAGTATGGGCTATTGCGGTGCGGCCAATATCGAAGCTTTGCAGAAAGCTAAATTTGTGCGCATCACTTCTGCCGGTATCCGCGAATCACATCCGCATGATATCACGATTACGAAGGAAGCACCGAATTATACACGGTAGTTTGATGCTGTTTTTATAAGGGTAAAATTGGATTGGGTAATTGGTACACTTTTTTGTTGGTAAAAGAAGTATGATACTTATAACCTGATAATTATTATCTTGCATAAATGTTACTGAGAACTGAAATCGAACAAAAGCTAAAGGAAATTAAACCTATTTTAGCGGAACAATTTTATGTGAGTGAGATTGGTTATTTCGGTTCTTACGCTATGCAGCAACAAACCAATCAAAGTGATTTAGATTTGCTAGTTTCTTTTTCTAAACCCGTTGGCTGGTCGTTTTTTACTTTAGAAAAGTTTCTGGAGCAAGCGTTAGGCATTTCAATAGACCTTGTTACAAAAGATGCACTGAAACAGCAAATCAAATCCGAAATACTTAATCAGGTAATTTACATTTGAAATTTGCTGAAAGAAATTACTTATTGTACTTGGAAGATATTTTGCTTTCAATGGAACGGATACAAGAATACATTTCTGAATTAAACTTTCAGCATTTTAAATGGGACTATAAAACGGTAGATGATGTAATCCGAAATTTTGAAATCATCGGCGAAGCTTCAAAAAATTTATCAAAACCAATTAAAGAAAAATATCCATTTGTACCTTGGGAAGAAATGTACCAGTTAAGAAACCGTATTTCTCATGAATATTTCGGCATTGATTACGAGATCATTTGGGAGATAGCAACAGTTGAGTTGCCTGTGAATCAGCAACAGATCAAAGACATTTTATCTATAGAAAAGACGAGTTAAGTTTAACTCGTCTTTTCTATTAATTTTATCAGATACATATTTCTTTTAAACCAATCCCGCCAAACTTTCGTCCAGCATCTTAATTTTTGCTTCGGCATCCGCTTTTTTCTGCTGTTCGTTGGCCACAATCTCAGCTTTGGCATTTTGCACAAAACGTTCGTTGGATAACTTGGCCGTTACCGATTTAAGGAAACCTTGCAAATAATCCAGCTCTTTTTGGATGCGTTCACGTTCTGCTTCTATATCGATTTGATCCAACATTGGAATATAAAATTCATGACTTCCAACAACAAAACTCATTGAGTTTACAGGTTTCTCAGTTGTAAGAGAAAAGTCTGAAAGATTAGCCATTTTCTTTATAAAATCTTCTACAATTGTATAATCTTCTAAAGATGAAGCATTAACATGAAGATGAAGTTTTTCCTTGGGTGAAATTTGTTTTTTGTTTCTTATGTTTCTAACCTCAACAACTATTCCTTGGGCAATCATAAAAGTGCCCTCACGTTTTTTAATAAAAGCAAGGTCCTCCTCATTATCGACCCAAAGCATTTCACTAACAGGATAATCTGACACAATACAACAGTCGTTTGACGATCGTGCTTTAAATAACTGCTCATCATGCCATAATTCTTCTGAAATAAATGGCATAAATGGATGGATTAATTTTATGATAATTAAAAGAAGCTTTTTTGTTTCCTCATATGTCTCGTAGTCAATTTTTTCACCAAATGGTGGCTTGATTGCTTCAAGATACCAAGAGCAAAAGTCATCCCATATAAGTTTATAAATTGCTATTAAAGCATCAGATAATCTGTAAGACAAAAAATAGCGTTCAATTTCTTTTAGAACAACACTAAATCTATATTTTATCCAAAGAACTTCAAAACGAATTGTGGAAGATTGAGGTTCCCAATTCGTTAATTCAGAAGTTTCGCCAGGATTGTAAAATAAAGGAATTGATCCTAGTTCGTCAGCAACATGCCAGGAACGAACTAAGTTAAAAGCATTCCAGATCTTATTGGCAAAGTTCCTTCCTTGTTCGCAATGGCTTTCGTCAAACATCAAATCATTTCCTGCCGGAGAAGAAAAAAGCATTCCAACACGCACGCCATCTGCGCCATATTTCTCAATTAAATCCAACGGATCTGGAGAATTACCGAGCGACTTAGACATTTTCCGTCCCAGCTTATCGCGTACAATTCCTGTTAAATAAACATTTTTGAACGGTGCTTCACCTTTAAATTCATGTCCGGCCATGATCATCCGCGCAACCCAAAAAAACAAGATTTCTGGTGCCGTAACCAAATCATTTGTTGGATAATAATATTGCAGATCAGCGTTGCCCATACTGTTTTTACCACTAAAAAATTGGGGATCAAAAACAGAAATCGGCCAAAGCCAAGATGAAAACCAGGTATCTACAACGTCTTCTTCCTGTGTTAATTCATTAGTTGTGAGTTGTGGGTTGCCAGTTGCCAGTTTAGCTTCGATTAATGCTTCTTCACGAGTTTTGGCCACCACGAATTGTCCGTTTGGCAAGTACCAGGCCGGAATTTGTTGTCCCCACCACAACTGCCGACTGATACACCAATCCTTCACATTTTCCATCCAATGTTTGTAGGTATTAGTGAATTTTTCCGGGATCAGTTTTACTTCTCCATTCAACACGTAATCTAAAGCCGGGCCAGCCATTTCCTCCATTTTGCAAAACCATTGCATAGAAAGTTTTGGTTCGATCACCGCATCTGTCCGCTCCGAGAAACCAACTTGGGATTTATATTCCTCTACTTTTTCCAGGTTTCCGGCTTCTTCCAGCAGTTTGGCAATCTCTTTTCGCGCCACAAAACGGTCTTTGCCAACTAAAATTTTTGCTTTTTCGTTTAGTGTTCCGTCATCGTTTAAAATATCAATAACAGGCAAATTATGCTTTATGCCGAGGTTATAATCGTTCAGATCATGCGCTGGCGTAACTTTTAAACAACCTGTACCAAAATCCATTTCCACATAATCATCCAGAATAATCGGGATTTCGCGATTGATCAACGGGATCACCACTTTTTTGCCGATAAAAGAAGCATAACGTTCATCATTCGGATTGATGCAAATTGCCGCATCCGCCATAATGGTTTCCGGGCGCGTGGTAGCAACGGTGAGGTAGAAGGTGGAAGGGTTAAAGGTAAAAGGTTGAATGCTGCCGTTCTCCCCTTCCACCTTTTGCCTTTTACCTTTTTCCTCTCCAACAACCTCATACCTAATATAATACAACTTTTGGTTCACTTCCTTGCGGATTACTTCTTCGTCAGAAACAGCGGTTTTTCCCTGCGGGTCCCAGTTGACCATGCGCACGCCGCGATAAATCCAGCCTTTTTTATACAGATGAATGAAAGCATCGATCACACCTTCGCTCATCTCCGGGTCCATGGTAAATTTAGTTCTGTCCCAATCACAACTGGCTCCCAATTTCTTCAGTTGCTCCAGAATGATGCCGCCGTATTTCTCTTTCCATTCCCAGGCGTAACTTAAAAATTCTTCGCGCGAAAGGTCTTTTTTGGCGATACCGCGCTCTTTCAGCATCGCCACAACTTTTGCTTCGGTAGCTATAGAAGCATGGTCTGTTCCCGGAACCCAGCAGGCATTTTTGCCTTGCATCCGCGCTCTTCGCACCAAAACATCCTGAATGGTGTTATTGAGCATGTGACCCATGTGCAACACGCCGGTTACGTTTGGCGGCGGGATCACGATGGTGTAAGGCTCGCGATCATCAGGCACGGATTTAAAAAAACCATGATCGAGCCAATATTGGTACCATTTATTTTCAGTTTCCTTCGAATTATATTTTGTAGGGATTTCCACGCGTCTGTTTTCAGCTTAAATAAAATACAAAAATAGGTTTTATGCTGATTTTTTTGATGAAATCTGATTTGGAAAAAAGGTCGATAAAAGAAGCATCTGCGTAGAGAACAAAATTTGCATCAACCTATAATTTACCAATCACAATATTTTTACAATTCAAAAAAACGGATTGTATTGGTTTATTCTTCTTCCAACAACAATTAAATTAACATAAAATATTAATTATCAATAGATTATGAATTAATACAGATTTTAGGCAGATAAAAACAGTATGGCATTTTTCATCATACTTCTTTTACGATACTTTTTTTATTTCCTATATTTAACATTTAATTAAAACAGAAATTAATTTTTAAATGATGAAGTTGAAGTATTCAGGATTAGTGATTACGGGCGCAGTTTTGTTTTCGATGAATGCGATTGCCGGCATCGAACCGGTAAAAGGCGGAAAACCCGTTCCACCCAGAAAATTTATTGACCGTGCTAACATGGATCTTGCGGTAAAACCGGGAGACAATTTTTTTGAATATGCTAACGGGACTTGGCTTAAAAACAATGAGATCCCGGCAAAAGAAACCCGTTGGGGAAGTTTTAACGTGCTGCGCGATTTTAACATCAACGCTGTAAAAACATTGCTGAACAAAGCAGAAGCTGATAAAAATACAACGCCGGGATCCATCGAAAAACGTGTTGGCGATTTTTATGCGGCTGCAATGGACAGTGTAACGATCGAAAAATTAGGTTATACGCCTATCAAACCGGAACTGGACAAAATCAGCCGGATTTCTGATTTAAACGGGGTTTTAAATGAAGTTGCCGTGATGCGTACTACCGGCATTGCCTCGCCGCTGTTTGGTTTTTATATCGGCCAGGATAGTAAAAACGTGAACAAAATGATTGTGCATTTGAGCCAGGGCGGAACATCTTTGCCCGACCGTGATTACTATCTGAAAAGCGATGCACGTACACAAAAAATCCAGTCGGCGTACAAAAATTATATCGTTGCCTTGTTTACTTTAACCGGAACTGATCAGGCAACTGCCCAAAAAAATTCCGAAACTATTTTTGGCATTGAAAAAGCACTGGCAGCGGCACAAATGAGCCGGGTTGAAATGCGTGACCCGCAAAAAACCTATAATAAATTTGCAGTTACCGGTTTCAGCAAAACAACCCCTGATTTAAACTGGATGGATTTAATGGCCAAAATGAAAGTTACAGGCCAGGATTCCCTTTTGGTTTCTAACCCAAAGTTTTTTGCTGATGAAGCTGCTTTGATAAAAACTACCCCGGTAAGCGATTTGAAAACATACCTGCAGTGGAATGTGCTTAAAGGTTCTGCCTCTTATTTAAGTTCTCCTTTTGTAAAAGCACAATTTGCTTTTGGCCAGGTTTTATCCGGACAAAAAGTACAAACACCAAGATGGCAACGGATGTCATCTTTGACAGATGGCGCAATTGGTGAATTGCTGGGACAATTGTACGTAAAGGAATATTTTACACCGGAAGCGAAAGCACGGATGACGGAACTGGTTGCAAACTTGCGTAAAGCTTTCGAAATCCGAATCAATAAATTGGATTGGATGAGCGATGTAACCAAGAAAAAAGCAATTGATAAACTGCATGCTTTTACGCCTAAAATTGGTTACCCTGACAAATGGAAAAACTATACCGGTTTGGTAGTCAACAGAAATACTTTTTTTCAAAACGTAAAAAATTCTGACATCTGGGATTATAATGAAATGATCGACAGGTTAGGAAAACCGGTTGACCGTTCACTTTGGGGAATGACGCCGCCGACGGTTAACGCTTATTACAATCCGGTAATGAACGAAATCGTTTTCCCGGCTGGTATTTTACAGTTCCCTTTCTTCGACCCAAAAGCGGATGATGCCGTAAATTATGGCGGAATTGGAGCCGTAATTGGCCATGAAATGTCGCACGGTTTCGACGACCAGGGAAGCCAGTACGATAAAGACGGAACTTTGCGCAACTGGTGGACTGCCGAAGACCGGAAAAAATTTGATGCCAAAACAGCCGCTTTAGCCAAGCAATTCAGCGATTATACCATTTTAGACAGCACCCATTTGAATGGAAAATTGACTTTAGGCGAAAACATTGGTGATTTGGGCGGCTTAAATGTAGCTTACACGGCTTTCAAATTGACCAAACAAGGCCAGGGCAATGAAAAAATTGACGGCTTTACACCAGACCAGCGTTTTTTCCTTTCCTGGGCACAAGTTTGGAGAGGTAAAATCTTACCGGAATCGGCTGCGCAGCAAGTTGTAGTTGACCCGCATTCTCCTGAGCAGTTTCGGGCTATTGGCGCACCTGTAAATATGGATGCCTGGTATGCTGCTTTTGATGTAAAACCCGGTGATAAATTGTACAAAGCACCAGAAGACCGGATTCGGATTTGGTAGGTTTTTAAGGGAAATTATATGGGTAAAAGAAGCTCGTGATCGTAAGGTTGCGGGCTTCTTTTGTTTATAAAATAATTTTATTAGATTAGACAATTAAGGATATTTTAAAAATTTATAGAGGCAGTGAGAATACTAATTTCTAAGATTGCGAAACTTTTATACAAGGATAAATATTATCATTTGCATATCAGACTTAAAAACGAGTATCTGAAAGTACAAAGCAATGAAAATTTAAGTTTTGATATACTATCTAAACTTTTGATTTCTGGTGAAGACCATAGATTTTTATACCATATTGGCTTTGACGTTATAGCAATTTTAAGAGCTTTAAGAAACAGGATTTTTCTAAATAAATTTGAAGGGGCAAGTACAATAGAGCAACAATTAGTTCGAGTGTTAACAAATGATTATGAAAAGAATTTACGGCGAAAAATCCGGGAAATACTGCTTTCTACAACATTAACATCTTCAGTTCCAAGGAAAGATTTGCCAGCAGTATATCTTAATGTGGCTTATTATGGAAACGGTATGAACAATTTGTCACAGGCTTTACGAAAAACATCAGTGAAAAATATCAGTAAAATTTCCTTAGACGAAGCAGCAGAAATTGTTTCAAGAATCAAATATCCAGAACAAAAAAACAAAAGTACAAAGCGACTCACTCAGATTAGACTAAGAAAAATGCACTTAATTTCTCTTTATAATAAACACTTAAATAAAAGGATCATTAAAATCTATGGTTAACATATTAAACTATTTTAATCTATCTGAACCATCAGAAAGAATTACCAATATTTACGCTACTCCTGATGATTTTAAAGATTTTTATCATGCAATAAGTGAAAATGAAAAAAGGTCAGTAATTAGGCATTTTATAATTAACAATGTTCCTTATGCTTTCAAAGAAAAGCCGATACTTTATGAGCAGTTAGTTCAATATCTTGCTGATAAATTACAAATTAGCACTAACGATATTAAATTAATCGGTAGTGCCAAAACAGGCTTTTCTGTAAGTCCATTACCTGATTACGGTAGAAGATTTGGTCAGCATAGCGACTTAGATTTTTCGATTATTAATGAAGATATTTTCTTTTCTCTGGAAAGAGAATTTAATAATTGGGCTGACCAATATAATAACAAAACAATTTTTCCTAATAACGCAAGACAAGAGTCATTTTGGAATAGTAATTTATATGAAGTTCCAAGATATCAACTTAAAAATGAATTTATTGATACCTATAGAATTCCAAACTGGTCTCAATTTTCAATGGCAAAAAATATAAACAATAGTCTTGCGCTTATTGCAATAAATTTAAAGAACATTCATTCACTTGAAATTAAACAAGCATCTGTCAGAGTTTATAAATCTTGGGGTAGCTTTTCAAGAAAAGTAAATCAGAATATTGACATTGTTATGAAAAAAACTAGTTAGGAGTTCTACTAGTAATCATTGTTAAAATAACTATCTTAATTTAATGGAAACAACAATAAAAATAAACACCGATCAATTAACAGTAGATATATTAGAAAGCATCAAAAAAATGTTTCCGCATAAATTAGTTGAAATTACAATTCAACCTGCGGATGAAACAGAATATATTTTAAGCAATCCGGTTTATGCCCGAGAACTGGAGGACAGAATTGCGGAGTACGATAAAAAGAAAGAAACCATAAGCTTAAAAGCAGATGAATTATTATGAGGAACATTGAGTTTGTTCCTAAAGCTTTTAAAGAATATTTAAATTGGATTGAGACTGACAGAAAAACGGCCTTAAAAATCGGCGATTTAATTAGGGATATTTTGCGTAATCCATTTGAAGGGTTAGGAAAACCGGAAGCATTAAAACATCAATATAAAGGATTATGGAGCAGAAGAATTGATCAGGAACATCGGCTGGTTTATCGTGTTACAGAGCAGTCTATTATTATTTTTTCCTGTTATTCGCATTATCATTAATTGTTGCTTCATGCTCCGACTAACACGAACCGCTGATGGTTCCAACACTATTTTTAACTCTGAAATTGGTGAAAACTATCATTCCAAACACAGTGCTTTACAGAAAAGCCGACACGTTTTTCTAAAATCGGGATTGCAACATTTTATATCGATAAAAGAAGCATCATAAGTTTTTGTAACTTTAAAGTAGAATAAAATCAGTACAATTATGAATTACGGCCCAATCAACATAGACCCTGAAACCATGGGCGGAACACCAGTTTTTACAGGGACAAGAATTCCTGTTCAAACGCTTTTTGATTATATCGAAGGAGGAGATGATTTGAATGAGTTTCTGGACGATTTCCCTACGGTTTCAAAAGAAACGGCCATACAAGTTTTAAACATGGCAAAACAAACATTAACAACCGAAAAAACGCTGAATGAAAATTTTACTTGATGAAAATTTACCGAAGAAATTAAAAGCTGATTTCGGGACGGAACATGAAGTAAAAACGGTAAGGGATATGGGCTGGTTAGGAAAAAAGAATGGTGAACTTTTAGGTTTGATTGTTTTTAATGGCTTTGATTATTTTGTTACAATTGATAAGAACCTGCGCTTCCAGCAAAACTTGGATCGAATCGAATTAAAAATATTTTTGTTGCTTGCCAAAAATAACCGAAGAGAAACCTTACAAGTTTTGGTAGAGAAAATAAAAGACAGAATTAAAGAAGGTAGTTTGCAAAAAGTAAACGAAATTGTTTGACTTATTCTGGTATTAGATTTTAAAAGCAAACCCATTTCCCTTCTTATGCTCCAACTCATCCAAACCGCCGATGGCTCCAACACCATTTTCAATTCAGAAATCGGCGAAAATTACCATTCCAAACATGGAGCGTTACAAGAAAGCCAGCATGTATTTCTAAACTCGGGATTGCAACATTTTATATCGATAAAAGAAGCATTGGAAGTTTCGATATTGGAAGTTGGTTTAGGCACAGGTTTAAACTTTTTGCTTTCTGCAGATTATTGCACGCAAAATCAAATCAAATTGGATTATGTTGGGATTGAAGCTTTTCCATTAAATACTGAAATCATTAGCCAAACCGGTTATCAGCAATATATCGATCCGTATTTATGGGAAAGTTTTCTGGGCATGTATCCTTCGTGCATCAACCATAAAATCAACATAAATGCTTTTTGCAAATTGGAAATGGTACATACAGATTTGCCCAATTTTGAATCGCCGCAACTGTTTGATGTGGTTTATTTTGATGCTTTCGCGGCCGTCCATCAACCCGAAATGTGGGGCGAAGAAGCTATTGCACACACGGTTTCTTTTTTGAAACCAGGCGGCATATTCGTTACTTATGCCATCACCGGAAACTTGAAAAGACAATTGAAAGCTTTAAATTTTAAAGTTGAAAAAGTGCCCGGAGCAGCGGGAAAGCGCGAAATGCTGCGGGCAACCAAAGTGTAATGCTTCTTTTATCGGCATAAAATTAGTTAAAATATGACTTTAAATAGATGTTGTAACATTTATTTGGATGTATAATTGTTCTTCTTAATAAAAACAAAATGAGCTTACTACAAGATTTAAACTGGCGCTACGCCACCAAAAGAATGAACGGACAAAAAGTTCCGCAAGAAAAAATCGATTATATTTTAGAGGCAATCCGCTTAGCTGCAACCTCTTACGGTTTACAGCCATTTTCGGTTTTGGTGATTGAAAGTGAAGAACTTCGCAAAAAAATACAGCCAATTGCTTACAATCAGGCTCAAATTTTTGAAGCATCGCACTTGCTTGTTTTTGCCGCCTGGAATGATGTTACCGAAGCACAAATTACCGCTTACATTAATGATATTGCCACTACGCGTGGTATCCCGGCCGAAGCTTTACAAGGTTTCCACAACACCATGGTAGGCACTCTGCAACGTTTAACGCAGGAACAACGCTTTACCTGGTCTGCAAAGCAAGCGTATATTGCTTTAGGAACAGGCTTGGCTGCGGCGGCAGAACAAAAAGTTGATGCCACGCCGATGGAAGGTTTTGATGCTTTGGGTTTAGATGTTTTGCTGGATCTGCAAGCCAAAGGTTTGCGCAGTGTGGCTATTATGCCTTTAGGTTATCGTGATGAAGCGAACGATCAGCTGGCGCATGCCAAAAAAGTACGCCGCACTAAAGAAGAATTATTTATAGAAATGGCTTAAACTAATTTTGCCTGATATTTAAAAATCCTGATGTTCAAATAGCATCAGGATTTTTTTGTTTTGAGAGGTTTCTATCTTACTGTTTTTACCAATATAAAATCAGCGTTATCAAATAAACTTTATTTTTGCTTTGAAAATAAAATTATGGCTTTACCTATTCCTCCTTCAACCCAAACTCCGGCTGCTGCTTTTGAACGTTTGCTTACTGTTTTAAATGACCTTCGCGAAAATTGCCCTTGGGATAAAAAACAAACGATAGAAACGTTGCGTCATCTCACCATCGAAGAAACTTATGAGCTGGCGGACGCCATTTTGGAAGGCGATCAGCAGGAAATAAAAAAAGAATTGGGCGATATGATGATGCATTTGGTTTTTTATGCGCGGATCGCATCAGAAAAAGGTGATTTTGATATTACCGATGTTTTAAATGGTGTTTGCGAAAAACTGATCCACCGCCATCCGCATATTTATGCCGATGTAAATGTAAACGATGAGCAGGATGTAAAGCGCAACTGGGAACAATTGAAGCTGAAAGAAGGCAATAAATCGGTTTTGGGCGGCGTTCCGGCTTCACTTCCGGCGTTGGTCAAAGCTTCGCGGATACAGGAAAAAGCGCGCGGCGTGGGTTTTGATTGGGAAGATAAAAGCCAGGTTTGGGATAAAGTAGAAGAAGAACTGCAGGAGTTTAAGGATGAATTTAATACGATAAACGAAGCATCCATTAACCAAGAAAAAGCTGAGGGCGAGTTTGGGGATCTGCTTTTTTCGCTGATCAATTATGCACGTTTTATCAATATCAACCCGGAAAATGCGCTGGAAAAAACGAATAAAAAGTTTATTAAACGTTTTCAATATCTCGAACAAAAAGCAAAAGAAAACGGCCGGGAACTGCAGGATATGACGCTGGCGGAAATGGATGTCTATTGGAACGAAGCTAAAAAGGTTTAGGTTGGATGATGCTGTTTTTATCGGCATAAATTCAATACCACTCAAACATCAGCAAAAACTCTAATTTTCTTAACTATATTTATACTTCAAAGTAAACGCAGGATGGAAACATTATTAATACAACTTACCAATCATAAAGCCATCGGACTTTTACATGAGATGGAAGCACTCGATTTAATTAAAGTGCTGGAAGAGAAAGTACCTCCAAAAGAAAAAATTTCTGAAAAATATGCTGGTAAATTACCTTCCGACGTAGCAGATGAACTAAGAAAACACGTAATTCAAAGCCGAAATGAATGGAACGACCGCAATATTTGATAGACACCAATGCAATAATTGATTATTTAGAAAATAAATTGCCTGCTTCTGACTTAGCATTAATGAATGAAGCTTTAGATACGAAATGTAATGTTTCTATCATTACTAAAATAGAAATATTAGTATTTAACACAACTGCTGAACACTATCTGTTATTAGAAAACTTCTTGAATGATGTTGAAATTATTGACCTGACTTCAGCAATTGCAGACCGTACCATTGCTGTTCGTAAATTATACAAAATCAAACTACCGGATGCTATTATCGCAGCAACAGCTTTAGTATATGAACTTACTTTAGTTACGAGAAATGTAGTCGATTTTAAAAGGATAAATGGTATTAAAATTATTGATCCTCACCAACAATAATTAATAAGAATCTACATTTATGCTTAAAAAACTACTCCTCCTTACTGTTTTTATCGGCATAAATTCAACAGCTTTTGCGCAGCATAAAAACAAAAAAAGTAATTCAATTTACTTTCCGCCTGCCGGAAGCTGGACACATCAAACGCCACAACAATTAGGTTTAAATGCAGATAGTTTACGTTTGGCAATTGCTTTCGCTATTAAAAACGAAGCGAAAGAACCGCGCAATATGGAGATTTCGCAAGCACTTTCCTTCGGCAAAGAACCTTTTGGCGAAGGGATTGGCCCTTTTGCAGAACGCGGTGATCCAACCGGGATCATTATTTATAAAGGATATATTGTTGCCGAATGGGGCGAACCTTTGCGGGTGGACATGACGCACAGCGTTACCAAAAGTTTCCTTTCTACAGTTGTAGGTTTGGCGGTTGAAAAAGGCCTGATAAATAGTGTACAGGATTCAGTTTACAAATATGTGCCGCCGATTGAAATTTATAACCCAACTCAGATCAATCGCCCGGCAGAAGATTTGGGCAAACCGCAAATGCTGTATCCTTTTGCTTCTCCGCATAATAAAAAACTGACCTGGGACGTGATGCTGCGCCAAACCAGCGATTGGGAAGGCACACTTTGGGGGAAACCGGATTGGGCCGACCGTCCGCAAGGAAATGCCAGCGAATGGATTAATCGACCAAGAAACGAACCCGGAACAGTTTGGAAATACAATGATACACGCGTAAATGCGCTTGCACTTGCGGCAACAAATGTTTGGCGGCAACCGCTGCCAAAGGTTTTGAAAGAATATATTATGGATCCGATTGGCGCTTCCAACACCTGGCGCTGGTACGGCTACCGTAATTCCTGGATTGTGCTGGACGGGCAAGCGGTACAATCCGTAAGCGGCGGCGGCCATTTCGGCGGCGGCATGTTTATCAACGCTTATGATATGGCACGTTTCGGATTGCTTACGTTGCACCGCGGCAATTGGAACGGCAAGCAACTAATTGCCGAAAGCTGGGTAAAACAAGCATTAACCCCAACTACGGCAAATACCGGTTATGGTTACATGAATTGGTTTTTAAACACCGATAAAAAGTTGCTTCCGCACGCGCCAGCCTCAGCTTTTGTACACATCGGCAACGGTAACAACATCATTTACGTTGATCCGGAGCATGACCTGGTGATGGTTGTCTGCTGGATTCAAAACCAGGCGATGGACGGCGTAGTTTCAAAAGCACTTGCTTCTTTTAGCAGGTAAAATTTTTGTATCAGTTCTGTATTATAAAAAGTATAATTTTCATACTAACTTTATACTCAACCTAAGCCGCATTTTATCATAAAAACCTCAAAATCATTCAGATGTTAATAATTGATAATACTTCTTTTATCAGGTAAAAATCTAATAAAATCAATCCAAACTATACTGTTTTTAGCATATGAAAATTGCCGTTGCTTCTCCCCCGATCCCAAATTCTTTGAAAGATGGATTATTTTGGTTAGAAAAGTTTTCTGCGGAAGCTGCTGGTCAAAATGCCGGATTGATCTGCTTCCCGGAAAGTTTTTTGCCGGGCTATCCGGGAATGCCTTATCCGGCAGAAGACCGGAAAGAAACCAACCTGAAAAATGCCCTTGAAAAAGCATGTACAATAGCTGCAAAAAACAAAATTGCCCTAATTGTGCCGATGGATTGGCACACGGATGCCGGCTTGATGAATGTTGCACAAGTGATTGATGCGAATGGTGAAGTTTTAGGTATGCAGACTAAAAATCAGCTTGACCCAACAGAAGATGAAATTTGGGTTGCCGGTACAAAACGACAATTATTTACTATAAACGGTTTAAATTTTGGCATCAGCATTTGTCACGAAGGTTTCCGTTATCCGGAATCCGTGCGCTGGGCAGCACAAAATGGGGCACATATTGTTTTCCATCCGCATTTTTCCGGTGGAGATGAAATGGGAATTGTTTTAGAGGATTTCTTCCATAAAAACAATCCATACTACGAAAAAGCAATGATGATGCGGGCCTTGGAGAATACAATCTATTTTGCCAGCTCAAATTACGCTTCAAAATTTACGGAATCTGCCAGCGCAGTTTTTGCCCCCGACGGAAAATGTATCGTAAACGAAGCATACAGCAGGCCGGGTATCATCACCGCGGAAATCAACTTAAATATCGCGACTGGCTTGCTGGCGAAACGCTTTAAAAAAGAGCTTTATACCAATTAAAATTACATTAAGATATTATGTTAATAAAATAATAACCTTTTCACAAAATTTCTATATTTGCCAACCGCTTTTGATAAGTTGGGAAAAACAACATGAAAAAATATTTCATACAATTGCATCTCCATCATCATTCATCCCAAGTTTGATTTGTTTTTGCACGAAATATTAATTCTTTTTTTGTTATCCAACCCATAATCCTTTGAAACCACTTAAAATAGCGATCCAGAAATCTGGCCGCCTCAACGAAAAATCTGTCGAGTTATTAAAAAACTGCGGATTATCTTTCGAAAACTATAAAAGTTCGCTCATTTCGCCGGTTTCTAATTTTCCGCTGGAAATTTTGTTTTTGCGCGATGATGATATTCCGGAATATGTGCAGGACGGCATTGCGGATTTAGGGATTGTTGGCGAAAACGTAATCCTGGAAACTGAAGTAAAAGTAAGCTATCTGCAACGCCTGGGCTTCGGAAAATGCACGCTAAAAATAGCATTACCCAACAACAGTGAAGTAGAAAATTTAAGCCAGCTGGAAGGAAAATCCATTGCTACTTCTTATCCTGTTATTTTAGATAAGTTTCTGAAAGAGAATAATATAAATGCTGATATACGCACCATTTCCGGTTCTGTGGAGATTAGCCCTGGTTTGGGTTTAAGCGATGCCATTTTCGATATTGTTTCTACCGGAGGAACGCTAAAAAGCAACGGATTGAAGCCTTTTGCCGATGTTATTTCTTCGGAAGCCATGTTGATCGGCAGAAAAGGTGAAGAAAACAATGAACATGTACAGGAACTGATCCAACGTATTCAATCGGTTTTGCGCGCCAAGGAAACGAAATATGTGGTGCTGAATGTACCGGAACATTGTTTGCCCCAAATATTGAAATTGCTGCCCGGCGTAAAAAGCCCAAGCGTAATTCCATTGGCAGAAAGCGGCTGGGTTGCGGTGCATACGGTAATTCCGGAACGCGATTTCTGGAACAAAATCAGTGAATTAAAAGCGGCCGGCGCACAAGGGATTGTGGTGATGCCGATAGAAAAAATTATTCTGTAATACTGTTTTTAGCAGGTAAAAATTGATACAATGTTAAAGGTTTATAATTACAATGAACTCAGCAAAAACGAAATTGAGCAGCTCACGCTGCGCAATACGGATGCAGGAAACGACATTCGGGAAACGGTAGAAAATATTTTATTTAACGTAAAGGAAAACGGTGATCAAGCTTTACGAGATTATGCTTTGCAGTTCGATAAAGTAAGTTTGGATGCTTTGTTTACCGATGAAAAAGAAATAGCTGAACTCGCCAAAAATATTTCTGAAGAACAAAAACAGGCGATAAAAACAGCATACCAGAACATTTATAAATTCCATCAAACCCAATTTAGCTCGGAACAAAAAGTTGAAACCATGCCCGGCGTTACCTGCTGGCGCGAATTGCGGCCGATTGAGAAAGTCGGTTTGTACATTCCAGGCGGCACGGCGGTTTTGCCAAGCACGCTTTTGATGCTCTGTATCCCGGCGAGAATTGCAGGTTGCAAGGAAATTGTGGTTTGCTCGCCACCGCAAAAAGACGGGAAAATAAATCCTTATATTGCTTTTGTGGCGCAACTTTTAGGCATCAAAAAAGTGTTTTTGGTTAGCGGTGCACAAGCAGTTGCAGCGATGGCGTACGGCACGGAAAGCATCCCAAAAGTGGACAAAATCTTCGGACCGGGAAATCAATATGTTACCAAAGCCAAAACCATTGTCCAGTCCACAACGGTTACGGCGATTGATATGCCGGCCGGACCATCAGAAGTTTTGATTATTGCAGACGAAAGTGCGAACCCGGTTTTTGTAGCTGCCGATTTACTGGCGCAGGCAGAACATGGTGTAGATAGTCAGTCGGTTTTAGTTTCTACTTCACAAAAACTAATTGACGAAACAATTTTAGAATTAGAAAAGCAATTACCGGTTTTGCCAAGAGCAGAAATCACCAGAAAAGCAATTGCCAATTCGTATGCTGTTTTTACCGATACTTTTTTGGAGGCGATGGATTTCAGCAATCAATATGCACCGGAACATTTGATACTTGCAACCGACAACTGGCAACAAATAACTGAAAGAATTATCAATGCCGGTTCTGTTTTCCTCGGAAATTTAACACCGGAAAGCGTAGGTGATTATGCTTCGGGAACCAATCATACTTTGCCCACAAGTGCTTATGCCAGAGCTTATTCCGGTGTTTCGGTAGATTCTTTTGTGAAAAAGATTACCTTTCAGCATTTAACGCCGGAAGGTTTGCAGAACATCGGTAAAACCGTTGAAATTTTGGCGGAACTGGAAGGTTTGCAGGCGCATAAAAATGCGGTTTCGGTACGACTGGAAAATATATAAAAGGACATTTCTCCAACTTGTCATTCCGACGACAGGAGGAATCTTCTTCAAATAAGAAAGAATAAAAGAATAGCAAGTTAAAGAAGATTTCTCCCTTTGGTCGAAATGACAGAATAGCGTCGAAACGATTGGAGAAAAAACATATCATCATGAGTTTCAATCTCCAAAATCTCCTTCGGGAAAATATAAAAAACCTCAAACCTTATTCTTCTGCGCGGGATGAGTTTCAGGGTGAAGCCAGTGTTTATCTGGATGCGAACGAAAACGCGTACGGTTCTCCGCTGGATGAAAATTTTAACCGTTATCCGGATCCGCTTCAGTTTAAAGTTAAAACAAAAATTACGGCCATAAAAGGAGTACCGCCGCGCAATATTTTTTTGGGAAACGGTAGCGACGAAGCAATTGATATTTTGTTCCGAAGTTTTTGCCGACCGGGGATTGACAATGTGATTTTGGTTCCGCCAACTTATGGCATGTACCAGGTTTCGGCAAATATTAATGATATTGAGGTTCAAAATATTCCGTTAACTACTGAATATCAATTAAATCTGGAAGGAATTGCAGAAGCGATCAACCCAAATACGAAACTGATTTTTGTGTGTTCGCCCAATAATCCAACCGGAAATTCGATGAATCGGGAAGATGTAGAAACGCTGCTGGCTAATTTTAGCGGAATTGTAGTGGTTGATGAAGCGTATATCAATTACAGTCGGCAGAAAAGTTTTATTCAGGAACTGACCGAATACGGCAACTTGGTAGTTTTGCAAACACTTTCTAAAGCCTGGGGTTTGGCTGGTTTGCGCATCGGAATGGCTTTTGCTTCCGAAGAAATTATTGAAGTTTTTAACCGTGTAAAACCGCCATACAATATCAACGAAGCTTCGCAAAAACTGGCTTTACAAGCTTTGGATAACATTGATCAGGTGAATTTATGGATTAAAGAAACGCTGCTGGAACGCGATAAATTGGTGCTGGGCTTAAAAAACCTGAGTTTTATTATCGACATTTATCCTTCAGACGCCAATTTTATCCTGGTAAAAACAGTATCGCCAAAAGCCATTTATCAGTTTTTGGTAGAAAGAGGCATCATCGTTCGTGATCGTTCTAAAATAGAACTTTGCGAAGGTTGTTTGCGCATTACTGTTGGAACGCCGACAGAAAACATACAATTACTAAACACTTTGACTGCCTTTAAAGCATGAAAAAAATATTATTTATTGACCGCGACGGAACACTAATTTCTGAAACTACAGATGAGCAGATTGATTCGTTTGATAAGCTGGAATTTTATCCGAAAATGCTGCAATACTTACCCAAAATTGCCAAAGAACTTGATTTTGAATTGGTTATGGTAAGCAACCAGGACGGTTTAGGCACTTTCATCTATCCTGAGCGCACTTTTTGGCCGGTTCAGAATTTCATTATTCATACCTTAAAAAATGAAGGTGTTGAATTTTCGGATGTGGTGATTGACCGGACTTATCCTAAAGATAATGCGCCAACACGCAAACCCGGAACTGCATTACTGACCAAATATTTTGACAGGGATGAGTATGATTTGAAAGGTTCTTTTGTGATTGGTGACCGTTTGAATGATGTCATGCTGGCAAAAAATCTGGGCGCAAAAGCTTTGTGGTTAAATAATCAGAATAATTTGGGTAGAAATGAATTTTCAAGACTAAATCCTGAAGAATTAAAACCTGTAATTGCTTTAGAAACCTCCGATTGGGAAAATATTTATGAGTTTTTAAAATTAGGCCAGCGAGAAATTGAGCATCGCCGCAAAACGAAAGAAACCGATATTTTTATCAAACTAAACCTGGATGGAAAAGGCGAAGCCAAAGTTTCTACCGGTTTGCCGTTTTTTGACCACATGCTGGACCAGATTGCCAAACATGGCAGCATCGATCTGGAAATTGAAGCAAAAGGCGATTTGCATATTGACGAACATCATACCATTGAAGATACCGGAATTGCTTTAGGTGAAGCTTTTGCACAAGTTTTGGGCGATAAAAAAGGCATCAGCCGTTACGGTTTTTTGCTGCCGATGGATGATTGCCTGGCACAAGTTGCGATAGATTTTGGCGGCCGGAACTGGATAGTTTGGGATGCTGTTTTTAACAGGGAAAAAATCGGGGAAATGCCAACCGAAATGTTCCTTCACTTTTTCAAATCATTTTCGGATGCGGCAAAATGCAACCTCAACATCAAAGCAGAAGGCGAAAACGAACATCATAAAATAGAATCTATTTTTAAAGCTTTTGCAAAAGCGATAAATATGGCTGTAAAGCGTGATGTTGATAATATGGTTTTGCCGAGTACAAAAGGAGTTTTGTAGGAAGCTGTAAGCAATAAGCTTTCAGTAATCAGCTCTGTGCAATTTTAATTATAGTACGTTTACAAAAAGCTGAAAGCTGATGGCCGACAGCTAAAAGTAAGCGATAAGCTTTCAGTAATCAGCTCTGTGCAATTTTAATTATAGTACGTTTACAAAAAGCTGAAAGCTGATGGCCGACAGCTAAAAGCTAATACAATGATCGGAATCATACAATACGGTGCCGGAAATATTTTCTCGTTAACAGCCGCGCTGGATCGTTTGAGGATCGAGCATGGCATGATTTCGCTGGAAAGTGATTTTGAACAATACGACAGGTACATTATTCCGGGTGTTGGCCATGCTGGTGCCGCGATGGAAAAACTGGAGCGTACAGGTTTGGTCCCGGCTATCCTAAAAATTACGAAACCGGTTTTAGGGATTTGCGTTGGAATGCAACTGATTACGGCTTTTTCGGAAGAAGGAAATGCAGATTTGCTCAACATCATTCCGGTAAAAACGTTACGGTTTAAAGAAGAAGCCGGTTTAAAAGTTCCGCATACCGGCTGGAACCAGGTTTATCCGAGAGAAACGGAAAACCTGTTTGAGAATATCAACCCGCAGGCATATTTTTACTTTGTCCACTCCTATTTTATCGAATACAATAATTTATATACATTAGCATCAACCCAATACGGCGTTCAGTTTTCGGCTGCCATAAAAAAAAATAATTTTTACGGCGTGCAGTTTCACCCTGAAAAATCCGGCAAGGCAGGCGAAACGCTGTTAACCAATTTTGCTCATCTTTAATGTTAAAACACAAAATGTATATTATTCCTGCCATTGATATCCTGGACAAAAAAGTAGTCCGTTTGCGCGAAGGCGATTATCAACAGGTAACTAATTATGACGTTACGCTGGAAGAAATGATTGAAAAATACCAATCCAACGGAACAGATTTTATCCATATCATTGACTTAAATGGCGCAAAAGGTGATTTCAGCAATCAGGAATATCTGGCTAAAATCATTCATAAAACAGCCATGAAAGTGCAGTATGGCGGCGGAATACGCAGCATTGAAAAGATAAAAGAGCTGCTCGAAGCTGGCATCCACCGGGTAATTGTGGGCACGCAAGCCATTACCAATCCAACTTTTTTGGATGAGCTGAGTACTTCTTTTATCGGCATAAAAAACTGTGCAGACCATGTTGTCATTGCCATTGATGTGTTGGACGAAGTCATAAAATATTCCGGCTGGATGGAAAGTTCTCCGGTAAAACTGATAGATTATATAGATCGTTGCCTTGCTTTGGGCTTTTTCAGGTTTTTGTGTACCGATATTAATAAAGATGGGAAATTAGGCGGAGCCGCAGTAGAACTTTACGCAAAATTACTGGATCATTCTCCTTTTATCAAACTGATTGCTTCAGGTGGTGTAAGTTCGATGAGCGATATTGAAAAGTTGAGTGAAATTGGTGTAGAATCCTGTGTAGTTGGAAAAGCGATTTATGAAAACCGGATTTCGGTGGAAGAAATACAGGAGTGGAATTTGAGGGCGATGGAAACGCTATGAAGGGCAACCTTGCTAAACGCATTGTCCCCTGCCTGGATGTAAAAGATGGCCGCACAGTAAAAGGAGTAAACTTTGTTGATCTGCGCGATGCCGGTGATCCGGTAGAACTGGCTTGGCAATATTCGCAGCAAGGTGCCGATGAACTTGTTTTTTTGGATATTACGGCAACGCACGAACGCCGGAAAACGATGGTGGAACTGGTAAAAGCGGTTGCCCGAAACGTGAATATTCCTTTTACAATTGGCGGCGGCATAAATGAAATTGCAGACGCTGATATTTTATTAAATTCTGGTGCTGATAAAATTTCTATCAATTCTGCAGCGGTTCGTAATCCAAAATTAATTGATGAACTGGCTAAAGCTTTTGGTGTGCAGTTTGTGGTGATTGCAGTTGATACGCGACATGTTGGCGATCAAAATCTGGTGCATTTGAACGGCGGACGTATTGCAACCGAACTCGAAACTTTTACTTGGATAAAAGAAGCAGAAAGCCGTGGTGCAGGTGAAATCCTGCTGACTTCCATGGATCACGACGGTACGAAAGCGGGTTTTGATTGCGCGTTTCTCAAACAAATTAATGATCAGATTAGCATTCCGTTGATTGCTTCCGGCGGTGCCGGAAACCAGCAGCATTTTGTAGATGTGTTTCAAAAAGCTGGCGTTGATGCTGCTTTGGCTGCTTCGGTTTTTCATTATGGGGAAATTTTGATCCCGGATTTAAAGCAGACGCTGAAAAATAATCAAATAGAAGTTAGACTATAAATTCAATCCAATGCTTCTTTTAGCAATAAAAAAACGATGAACTTTGATAAAAATACAGGTCTCCTTCCCGTTATCATACAAGACCACCAAACTTTAGAAGTGCTGATGCTGGGTTACATGAACCAGGAAGCGTTCGATAAAACTTCCGCAGAAAAAGTGGTTACCTTCTTTTCCCGTTCCAAAAACCGTTTGTGGACGAAAGGCGAAACCAGCGGCAATTTTTTGCATGTAAAAGAAGTATTTTTGGATTGCGATCAGGATACGATTTTGATCAAAGCAAAAGCCGCTGGGCCAACTTGCCATACGGGTTCGCGTAGTTGCTTTCAAACGGAACATAACCAGAATTTTATTTTTGAACTGGAAAACATTATTCGTGACCGCTACGAAAATCCGCAGGAAGGTTCGTACATCAACAAAATGCGCAAAAAAGGATTGAACAAAATTGCGCAAAAAGTTGGCGAAGAAGGCGTAGAAACGGTAATTGCTGCTTTGGCCGAGACAGAATTTGACCTGATAAACGAAGCATCTGATCTGGTTTTTCATTTGTTGTTTTTGCTTCGCGAGAAAAACCTCAGTCTGGAAACTATTGCGAAGAACTTAGAAAGTAGGCATAAATAGTAATTTTTGAAAAAGAAGTGTATGCTGAAATCGTTCTATTTTATATTTTTTTCGACAACAATCATTTGGAGCGTTAACGCATCTGCACAGTCAAACTTACTCAAAAATCAAATTATTGAAATTACAAAAGAAGCCAAGGGAACGGTTGGGGTTTCTGTGTTGAATATCGAAACGAAAAAAAGCATTTCATACAACGGAAACCTGCATTTACCCATGCAAAGTGTAATGAAGTTTCCGATTGCAATTACGGTTTTGCATGAGATTGATTTAGGGAAATTTAAAATAGATCAGCTAATCCACATCAGCAAAAACGATCTACCAAAAACTTACAGCCCGCTCCGGGATAAATATCCGGAAGGAAATATAGACATTTCAATCAAAGAATTATTAAGTTATATGGTCTCGCAAAGTGATAATGATGCTTGCGATATTTTGCTTAAAACACTCGGCAGAACATGGAATGTTGAAAATTATATACATAGTTTAAGTATCAAAAATATTGCTGTAAAAGCATCAGAATTTCAAATGTCACAAAACTGGAACGTGCAGTTTACCAACTGGTGCGAACCAGTAGCGATGACACAATTATTGAATATCGCCTTTCAGCCTAATTTTCTTTCTCAAAATAGCCATACGTATTTGTGGCAAATGTTGAAGGAAACGATTACCGGACCAAAACAGATCAAAGGGTTGTTGCCTGTAGGAACAATTGTAGCTCATAAAACCGGTCGTTCCAGTACTAACGAACAAGGCATTACGGCAGCTACCAATGATGTGGGCGTTATCAATTTACCAAACGGCAGGCACCTTGCAATAGCAGTTTTCATCAGCAACTCTCCTACTGATCTCGCTATTCGCGAATCTATTATTGCACGTATTGCCAAAGCTGCTTATGATGATGCTTTAAATTGATGTTATGATTGTCAAAAAATCCGCAGAACTTCCCGGCCATAATAACCCAATATTTGCTTTGGCCGTTTCGCAGAAACCCGGAATTATTTTTACAGGCGGAAACGATAAAGGCGTGGTGGAATGGAGCCTGGAAAACAACGCTTTTATCAAGGTGATGTTTCCGGTGGCTACTTCGGTTTACAGCATTCATTGCCCGGAAGGTTTCCCATTGCTGTTTGCCGGTTTGCGTAATGGTGAGGTTTTGGTTTTTGATTTTATTCAGCAGAAATTACTTCCGCCGCTGCAACATCACCAAAAACCAATTTTTGATATGCAATCCGTTCCTGAAAAAAAAGAATTGCTGATGGCCAGCGAAGATGGTTCTGTTTCGATATGGAACCTGGAAGATCTAAGCTTGATCCATACGATTCCGGTTTCTGCGGATACGGTGCGCTCAATCAGTATTTCAACCCAAAACAAACAAGTTGCTTTTGGTTGCCGTGATAACAGCGTTCGAATTTATGATCTGGAAGATTATACACAAATCAGGACTTTAAATGATCATACTTTGCCCGTTTTTTCCGTTGCCTACGCTCCTTCCGGTAAATATTTAGTTTCCGGTTCGCGAGATGCACAGCTGAAGATTTGGGACAGCAAAACTTTTGAACTCATCAAGAATATTCCCGCACATTTATTTGCCATTAATAGCATTGCTTTTCATCCTACTGAACCTTATTTTGCTACGGCAAGTATGGATAAAAGCATCAAGATCTGGGGTTCGGATGATTTTAAATTGTATAAAATCATCAGCCGGGAAAAAGGCTTTGCAACGCATCATTTATCCATCAATAAAATTGCCTGGAGTGCAGATGGCAGCCAGCTGGTTTCCGTGAGCGATGATAAACTGGTAATGGTCTGGGATTTTTCATTTTAAACCCGGTTTTTACATGCTTCTTTTAGCAGGTAAATTTCTTCCGGTTTAATTTATTTTATCCTAAACAAACTGATTGTTAGGAATGTTATAAACCAAAAACACAGATATTAAAATAACAAACGATGAAAAAATTAAATGTATTATTTTTAGCAGGTTTTACTGCATTGTCATTCCAAGCGTGTAATAGTTCCAGCAAAACCAACAGCATGGACATTGCAAAGGATTCTAATTCTACTAAAGACACTTCTGGTATGGTGTCATCAACAGACACCACTGCAAAAATGTCTGGTGCAGCAATGAAAGTGGATAAAGACGATGCAGATTTTGCAGTTAAAGCCGGAAATGGCGGAATGGCCGAAGTAGCAATGGCAAAATTGGCGCAACAAAAAGCAACCAATCCGGATGTAAAAGCTTTTGCCGCAAAAATGATTACCGATCACACCAAAGCAAACGATAAGTTGATGGCTTTGGCAAAACAAAAAAACATTACGCTGCCAGCAACAGTAAGCAACGATGAGCAGAAAGAAATGGATGACCTGAGCAAAAAATCAGGAAAAGATTTTGATAAAGCTTATGTAAGCGAAATGGTTGACGATCATAATAAAGATGTCAAATTGTTTGAAAATGAAGCTAAAGACGGAAAAGATGCTGATTTAAAAGGATTTGCCGCAACTACGCTTCCAACGCTTAAAATGCATCTATCAATGATAAATGCTATTGATAAAAAAATGTAACCATACTTCTTTTATCACTATAAAAATGGAACATCTTTAGGTTGATGTTCCATTTTTTTGCCTTAAAAGAAGCGTTTGATAATGCGCAAACGATGCGTGTATTTTTTTTGCTCCTCAGAATAAATCCCCTGATCGTCAATCCGGTCAATTTTTACTTTGCCGGAAGCATGGATAATTTGTTCGTTGTTCAGCATCAAGCCAACGTGAACAATTCGTCCGGCTTCATTATCAAAAAAAGCTAAATCGCCGGGCAAAGCTGCCTGCAAAAAATCAACGATCTCTCCTTGTTCCGCTTGCTGCCAGGCATCTCGTTTCAGCTGAATATTTTGCGAACGATAAACAGCCTGCGCAAACCCGGAACAATCAATACCGAAATGCGTGCGGCCGCCCCACAAATACGGCGTGTTTAAGTAAGTTTTGGCAAAATCAATCAAACCGTATACTTTAGGTTGAAGCTGATTTTGAAGCTGAAATCCTATCGATCCAAGTGTAAATTCATCATTTTCTAAACCCGCAATTCCGCTTCCTACTGGCAAATACAATAAAGAATTGTCTGCTTTTTTGGAGATAATGGTAACTGGTTCTTGGGTAAATTGTACTGTTTTTAGCAGGTATTTTTCGTAATCTTTTTCATCAACCAAAACACTTTGAATAGCCTGGATATAACCTTCGTAATGATCGCTTTCCATTTTGATTTTCAGCCAGTCCAATTTAGTTTCTAAAACCATAAAATACTCACCAAAAAGCAGTTGCGAAACTTGTTGCGAACGATGTGCAGGTTCTTCCCGCAAAGGCACAATTGTCAGATTAATTAAACCGTATTGCATTTTTTAACTATAAAAAAAGGGAACACAAACATTGCGTTCCCCTCCGATTTCAATTGTAATAATAATTATCCTTCCATGTGCAGCCAGGCTTTTTTAGCCAGCAGTTCATCCTTGCTTTCGCGCACATCTTCATCATCCACACAGCAATCAACCGGACAAACAGCGGCACATTGCGGTTCGTCATGAAAACCCACGCATTCTGTACATTTATCAGAAACAATGTAATAAACTTCATCAGAAATGGCAGCATTTGGTTCTTCTGCGTTCAAAGTAGAACCATCACCAAAATCTATAATACCTTTTAAACCAGTTCCTTCAGAAAATTTCCAGGCTGCACCGGCATCATAAATGGCATTGTTCGGGCACTCCGGCTCGCAGGCCCCGCAGTTTATACATTCATCAGTAATTTTAATCGCCATAACCCTATCTTTAAAAAGCTAAATGATACATTTGCTTTACATCAATCTTTGATGTTTAACAATGTTTTGCAAAGATAACAAAAATTGCATTTTCAAGTTTTAACCCTTTGCTATTTATATGTCAGAATTGATTAAAATAAACCTCATAGAAACCTTGTCGGATTTAGGAAAAGAACTGTTGAACCCTTTTGCAGAACTCCTGCAAATCATCGATCAGGAAAAACAATACAACGCTTGGTTTACGCCGGAAAACGTGCTGCAAGCCGTACAGGCCATCGGCAAAATGCTAAACAGAACTGATCTGGAAAAATGGCTTCCGCAAAATAATGACACTGTTTTTACCGGCAAAAAAATTGGCTTGGTGCTGGCCGGGAATATTCCGCTGGTGGGTTTTCACGATGTGCTTTGCGTGTTGGCTTCCGGCCATTTTGCTTTGATCAAAGCTTCTGCAAACGACTCAAGGTTAATTAGTTATATTTTAAAAAGATTGATTTTACTTGAACCGGAATTTGCAAACCGATATGAGTTTACCGAACGTTTGGTTGGTTTTGATGCCGTAATGGCCACCGGAAGCAACAATACGTCGCGTTATTTTGAATATTATTTTGGCAAAGTACCCAACATCATCCGCAAAAACCGGAACAGTTTGGCCGTACTTTCCGGGAATGAAACTGAAGAAGAACTGCAAAAATTAGGACATGATATTTTTGATTACTTTGGATTGGGATGCCGCAGCGTTTCCAAGTTGCTGGTTCCGGAGGGTTATGATTTCGTGGAATTATTCCGGGCGATAGAATCTTTTCAACCCATCATCAATCATCATAAATACAATAATAATTACGATTACAACAAATCCATTTACTTGGTTAACCAGGCCAAACATCTCGACAACGGTTTTTTATTGCTGAAGCAGGATGAGAAAATTGCTTCGCCGCTGGCCGTTTTGTTTTATGGTTTTTATGCTGATCTGGATGATGTAAACCGCCAGTTAAACCAGCAAAAAGAAGCCTTGCAATGCGTGGTAAGCCAAATGCAAATTACTGCAGATGTGCCAGTTGTGGGTTTTGGTGAAAGCCAGCGGCCTAAACTTTGGGATTATGCAGATGGTGTGGATACGATGGCTTTTTTGCAATCGATCTGAAATTTAGGTGCTAAAAGAAGCATCGGTTTAAAATCGAAATCAACCGGAAAAAATCTTACATAAATTTTAACTTTGGCAGCAGATGTACATTATCAAAGTAAAAGGGGTTGCCAAAATACCGGATTATGTGCAACTTAGAGATGAGCAGTTTACGTTGCTGGCTTACTTTCGAGTGGACAGGCCGGATAAATCTTTGGATAAACTGGGCCTTTCTGACAAAGCAGAACAAATTATGAATATTGTAAAAGACCTGCCATTTGGTCAAATCTTAAAACTGGAACTTTAAAAAATGATTGGCAATACCGTCATCCAACTTCAAAATACCGACGTTTTTCAGCAGAAACATTTAGTGCTTTCTGATGTGAACCTGGAAATTAACAAAGGCGAATTTGTTTGGCTGATTGGCCAGACAGGTTCGGGCAAAAGCAGTTTGCTAAAAATATTATATGGCGATTTGCACCTCACCACCGGCGACGGACATGCGGGCGGTTATAATTTAAAAACGCTGGCGAATAAAGAAGTGCCTTTTTTACGCCGGAAATTAGGTATCGTTTTTCAGGATTTCCAGTTGCTTTCTGATCGGACGGTAGAAAAAAACCTGG
>JAABUT010000522.1_pt1 | contig 59925 bp, 64 predicted proteins | sample 5559281 | NCBI WGS metagenome assembly JAABUT01 (sample SAMN10711880, study PRJNA513359) | rock metagenome | isolation source: Antarctica rocks | place: Antarctica: Victoria Land, Ricker Hills nord | collected 2016-01-04 | reverse complement strand
CAAGTAGACCTTCAGAGTGAGTTTTCCATTGATATTTCCGGGCACGTCGTAAAAATGAATAGTATATTTGGTGGTTGGGTGCCGGGAAAATTTGTGAGTCCGGCTTTTTTTGCTACCCGCGTGGGTAGGTATCTTCGATGCGGATTTTAGTTCTGTAGCCCTACCCTAAGCTGGCCCCACACCTTTTTGGGTAATGTAGTTTCTAAGCACGACACTCAGAAATCTGAGACAATTTGTTGCCAGATAATAGTTCAAGCAAGTTGAAAGTATAGCAACGACTTCCTGCATAGATTCATGGCTGAAGGGTATATAGAGACTTCTGTCCAGTAAGTCGTGTACTAACATTTTCATACCTTAGAGTAAGTATCGTAGCACGATAGCTCACGTTCATCACCAGGTTAAACCACCCATCCGGTTCCCATCACGCCAATCTTTTGGTCGTTCGAATCGACTTCCAGATATAGAATTGGGCAACATACACACATACCCACCTTTCCATTGTTCAAGTCTCAGGCTTGTAAAACATTCGTCCGTGCTTTTTTTTCTTCTTCAAGCCTGACCAGAAACATTTCGATCTCATCTATTTACTCAGTATAATATTCAGTGGCTCAAAGCGAAAAGTCTTGAAGTTCTTGAGTAGCTTCTAAGGCTTCTCTTTGCCTAGAAAATTGCCCGAAGGTGCTAGATACGTCGGCGCAAACACACTAAAATGTACAACCTATAGATCCAAATGAGACCAAGCCCGGTAGTACAATCATGCAGGGAGTATTGAAACTCTGAGGCTGATTAGGTATCTATACGGTATCTAGCGAATCAGCAGGCTGCTTTTGCACAGGATTGACGCGTATGCACGACGGAGATGTCAGCCTCATCTTCGGGCCTATCATCATAGCCTCACGCTCAATTGCCTCGCACAAGCAGGACCCCACCCTAAGATTTCTGTTATATGTACATACTCTGGATCTTTTAGCCAACGATGGCGCAGAATTCAAGTCACTGCGTGGGATTTCGGAATCTCTTTCTGCAGGATCTGGCCAGCGGGCGGATTCCCGAATTCTATTTGGAAGAGAATGATCTTCCACCATGCTCAGCTATCAATACTAAGATCAGCAGCCTTCCTTCCATGGCGATGCTAGTGGCTGCATTTGTTGATCTTCACAACATCAAAAACCCTCTCACATCTTTCTTTAATTTCCCATCTCTGTATTGCTTAAATCTGACGACGCTTTGATATGACCTGTTTTTCTTGCTGAATCACGTTAGGCGATAAGATCATAAAATGGATCCAATTGTGGTATGGTGGGCAATCTTGATCGCTTTTACTCCGATTGAGATAGTCGCGCAACTAACTTCTCGTGTGTATGTACCATATCTCTCTTGCTAGACTGACTGGTAGCTAGCAATCTACCCTCTCAATCGAACTTCTTCGTCCGTTATTACAGCGCCTCCGCTAATGACCGGAACGACAAACGGAAACTGGAACTGCTCACCATGTGCAATCAATGCAGATGCGGCTCCATTTGGAGGCCTTCAACAGGTACTTTGGTACAACGAAAGCATCAGTCTGACCCTCGACACCGTTTCGATATATGTGACAACATACAACGAATCGAATGCCACGGCGATTACAAGATACTCTACTATATATGGTGACGTTAGTACCTTGAATGTCGATAACATACCAGCTGCGCAATCAATTTACAGCAAGAACATAGAGTTTGCCATAGCTCAGTATCAAGGCGGAGGAAGCGTATTCCTGGCAAGGGGAAGAGACGGTAGCATTGGTTCGATGACATCTTACGGATGGCCAACGCCTTATGTCCTGATTTCGGCTGTTGCGTACACAACCACAGTGCCATATAGCGGGTGCCCCTCAGGGCTACAACCAGTGTCGAGGAGTGTGCTGGCTGGCTACGATTGTGGCTGTATCTTGGATGCTGGCCCTGCCGCGCTCTTCAATGGGGCCCCTGTGGAGGGAATACCAGGTCTCAGCGCGACCGAAATCCGTCTACCATCGAACTTCTACCTTCCCATATCATCAGCGGACTTTAATTTCCCTCTCCTTGAAAGTGGTATGCTTGATGAATTTGCGTTTCTTAACATGACCGACCTGTTATCTTGGCTGGTGAAGCAACCGTGGGCTACAACTCTGTTGCCGCCAAACTTGCGACATTGCGTTCTGACAAACGGACCTCAAGGGCCTCCCGGTGTCAAAATTCCAGTTTCTGCTCTTACAAAGACAGTTGTGACCACCACGCAAGGCGTCAATTCGTTGGCTCTAGCTCAGCGGAACATAGTACCACGAATGCCCTGCCAGGTCCAACGCCCACTCCAATCCCAACTTCGACTCCTACACTAAGTCTAAGCACGTCTCCGAGTACAACCTTCTCTCCAAAAGGAAGCTCAGACGTGCCGAGCGATATGTCCTCTAGCAGAGACAGTAGTACTGTCATCATCAGCGGCGATAGTACTGTCCTCAAAAATGGTCGTGAACCTACAATCTCGGTGACCACTTCAGTAAGTTCTCAGAGCGCCGACCTTGCGGCACAAATCAGTGATGCTCCAGTCTCGGCAAGCACTCGAATATCCATCGTTGCGATCAACAGTGAGATATACTCCCAACCCTCATCAACTTCAGCCCTGGCTGTACCAGCTACACAGGCGGTAGTAGCAAGCCAAACTCTTCTTCTCCCATCTTCTGCAGTCTCTCAGCTTGTCGTTGCAGGCACCACACTGACCGCCACTGGCCCTGCTGCTACTATAGGAGGTCAGGTGGTATCTCTTCAGTCAGGCGAACTCGTCGTGGGCACCTCAACCAATTCGTTCGCTGGCCCTGGGGGCCCAATTCCTGTCGCAACCGTTGGTGGTTATGTGGTTCACTCGTCGCCAGAAGATGGTGCCGTTGTTGTTGCTGGCACTACAATGAACCCAGGCGCTTCTGCCGTGACCATCGCCGGAACCGCAGTCTCGTTGGGTGCCTCCGACCTCGTGATCGGACCCAGTACAATCGCGCTTGCTTCCTCTCCCTTGAACGTTATTTATGCCACATCACCTCAACCGATTACTTCCTACCCAACTGAAGTCATGACATTGGGCCATACCATCACACAAGGTGCTCCCGCCATCACCATCTCAGGTACCGCTATCTCCCTGGGCTCTACAGGCCTTATGATAGGGTCTAAAACTGTTTCCCTTCCTTCCTCTCCCCTGAACGTTGTTCATACCACATCACCTCAACCAATTATCCCCTACCCATCTGAGATCGTGACATTGGGCCACACCATCACACAGGGCGCTCCCGCCGTCACGATCTCAGGTACCGCGATCTCCCTGGGCTCTACAGGCCTTTTGATAGGGTCTAAAACAATATCCATTCCATTCTCTGCCTCACGCGCCGTCTTTGCCATCGCAGGCCAAGTCATCACTCCTTTTGCCAACAGTGTCGAAATCGCGGGGCAAACAATATCGCAAGGCGCTCCTGCCATTACGATGTCGGGAACTGTCATATCCCTTGGCCCCTCAGGCCTTGTGCTAGGCAGCTCCACCATTCCTCTGCCCACCCAAGGCCCCTCGTCCACCTTTGTCCTCGGTGGCCAGACCTTCACCGCCAATGGGGCTGCAATAGCTATCGGCGGCACAACGCTGACGGAAGGTGCTCCAGCGGCTACAATCTCCGGCACCCCTATATCTTTAGGCCCCTCAGGAGTAATAATTGGCAGCAGCACCTACGCCCTCCCCACATCCCTCCCATCAAGCGTTCTCATCATCAATGGTGAAACCTTCACTATCAACCCCACCGACGTACGAGTGTCCGGTTCCACGCTCGCAATGGGTGGGTCCGCAATCACTATCGACGGCACGAGGATGTCGCTCGGGACGGCCGGGTTAGTCGTTGGGACTGGTACAATCCCTTATGATGATGCAGCGTCGTTGCAAACGACACAGGGGATCGGAAGCGCCATAATGGCGGGATTCGGCACGACAGCTGAAGCACTTTCCTCAACGGCAACGGGAGCGACAACGGGCGCAACCGCGAATGGAACTGTACCCGGCGAGACTGTATATCCGCCTATTTTCACGGGAGAATCTATGAAAATGAGTCTGGATTCGTTGTTTGTGGCTATTGCGATGCCGGTGATGGCTTTCATGGTCTCTTTAGGAGGATGAGGATGAGGGTGGGGGGGAGTAATATGATTGAACGGTTTGTGTTTATACACGAGAAATGATGGTGCCTTAGAGATGGGAGAAGGATGGTGGAAAAAGAAAAAGATATATAAATCAATAAGATTATAATTGACTTGCCCCTTGGACCAGGTCACACCCACCACACCCACCGAGCCCACCCCAACCCACGCTACCAGCTAAATCTGACAACCCCCTGCACCATCCTCCCCCCATTCACCTACCGCCCCCTTCATCCTCACCCCCCCACCACACAAACCCATCCCCTCCCCACTCAACCAACCCTTTTCGCATAAGGCATATAAAACCTGCAAGGGGCGGGTACGCCAAGAAGGTGCCGTTCCCAGGTTCAGGGGCCCCTGATCAAGAGTTTTTGCACAGTTGATGTCGACAAATGTTTCATGTGCCGGCAGGTTAGCGTGGCTAAGTCACGTCCGTGACCTTTAAAAAAAGGGCTTGGGCCGTGTCGGAAAATCGAATCGATGTTATGTATGTCTGTCTGTCTCACAGTTGTAGGAACATAGAGGTCTTTGGACTCGGTAGGAGGTGGCTCGATTGAGAAGCTCGGCTCTGGGAACGGTTGGTCGGCCGTGTTGGGTAGTCAGTCAGTTACTCATGTTAGGAGATTGGGGGAGTCGTTGTTAGGGATGTGGTAATTTTGGAAGCTTGCGAGGAGCGGAGTGTGGTATGTATATGTTTCATCAAACCGGTTGTAAAGATACTGGTTGTGAAACATGTCATGCGGATGATTGAGTTGCTGTTGGCTTGCCTGATGACGGGGGGAACACAAGTACTTGTTTTTTGAGTCCTGAATCAGATGTTGTATTTGAGGGTCGCAGTGGAACGACAGAACAAGAAATACGGTGTACTTGCTAAGGAAAACTAGCCTAATTAAACATTCTAAAAGCGCAGTCGTATGTAAATTACTAAAGAGGTCAGCGCATACTAGAAGTATCAGATCTCTCCAGCCTAGATGTAGAACCATCAATCTTTCTCGCTTTCGAGGGTGGCCGGCCTTGGCTGGATTTGCTCCCTCATGTGGGAAACCTATGCTGACATTCATGGATATACGTCCTGGGTCAGTTAGGAGAATCTTGTAACTTTACTGTAGGTCTTGGACAGGTTAGGTTCGAGGGTTTGTCAGAAGAAGATCCGGACGCTAGCCCGCTTAGTCATTTTCCGCCCTATGACATCGACGTCGACATCTGGCGCTAATTTTAGGTCCATCAGATTTACAATGTCAAGACGAATCCCAAGTAATAGCAGGCGCTTCTTCGCCGCCTTTCAGCAATATATCTCTTCCGCCTCCCACAAGCCATTCCAGAACCCAATAGCTTCTCTACGCCCTCAACGCCAACCTGCTTCCAGTGCGCAACGATGGCAGACGACCTCTGCCAACCCCCGCAAAGAATCCCTTAGACCACAGACATTCTATGAGATATTTCCGCAAACAGTACCTGAAGGTCCTCCCCCTCGAGGGCCGTTTGATATAGACCCTCGCCAGCTAAGGAAGGAATTTCTGCAATTGCAAGCACAAGCTCACCCTGATCGGCACCAAGGCGCGGACAAGGCCCGCGCGGAAGGAGCTTCGGCTCGGATAAACGAGGCATACAAGACCTTACAGAACCCATTGTTGAGGGCTCAATATCTACTCTCATTACGGGGTATTGATGTGGCAGAGGATGAGACCGCAAAAGTGGAGGATCCGGAATTGCTGATGGAAGTTCTAGAAATGAGAGAGAATATTGAGGCGGCCGAGGAGGCAACGGATTTAGAACCATTGAAGGAAGAGAACGAGAAAAAGATAGCGCAGAGCGTGATGATACTGGATCAGGCGTTCAAGAGCGACGTTATCGATGCAGCAAAGGAGGAGGCTGTCAGATTGAGATATTGGATAAATATCAAAGAATCTCTAGATGCGTGGGAGAAGGGGAAGCCGGTTGTTCTCATGCACTAAGAAAGGGCTCGGAGAAACACTCTTTTTGTCAGCATTGCTGAATTGAAGCCTACATTCTCTCCATGTTTGGAATAGAAGAATATCTTTTTTATACACTTCTTCACCTAATTTTCTCATTTACAACAGCACATTAGGAACATGCCTTGAATTCGTGCTACAGATCATCTATTCATACTCAATTGGCTCAGGCTAATTGATCGCAATCCGCTTGAGGCATGCTAGTCTCTGTAAGCCATATCAAGTGCATAATGCGGTTTGTAAGTCATCGAGACTACTGTTGCCTGTAGGATTTTATAATCGATACCGTGAGTATCTATCCTGTAACTGCTTCACTATACAGCTGAACTATAAGACGTGTTTTTCCTAGGCTGAAATAAGAGTAACCCTCAAGTAGCTTTTCCAGTGCATAGATTATCAAAGCACTTAAGCTTTCAGGGTTAGGGTTACTGGTCGTTCAGCCTTGCAGGGCGTGGATTGAAAGTCCTCGGTTCATCTGGTAGCGAACACCTCTCATCAAGCCAACCTGGAACAGCTTGCTTTGTATCCTCTGGTTTCTGCTAAAGTTCAGACATGAGACGCCGTACAATACTTCTGGCGACCGCTAGCCTAGCATACAGCAGCCCCAACGTATTTAGTGTCCATGATGACCTCCTCGCTTTTCCTCAGGTAGGCTAGTCAAAGCTCCCACGGATCTTGCTAATGGTCCCTACAGTATGAAGTTATATTCTCCGATACATTCATATCCGACACAGACACCGAATCACGATTAGCATACGTGTCGAGCTCTTCCGCCAGCGCCCAATCTACATCTACAACAGCACAGGATGCTGCCCGCTCGCAGGAACCTGTAGGGGAGATCTCGAAGAGTCGGAATCATGACAGCGGCTCAGCTAGTAATGACTTTTATATCGAGAGCTCGATCGACTCTTATGAATCCATGATCCTCCATGGAAAACCATACCTGTGCGCCATCCCGCACGTCGAGATTGCCCAGAAGAATGAAACAACCATTGCGCAAAGTAAAGCCGAAGAAGAAGCCGAGCTTGCCCGCGCAACAGATCGCGGCTGGGAACTTCTCAAAGAGATGGAAGGAAATTGCATGTTCTACATCTCCGGCTGGTGGTCATATTCCTTCTGCTACAACACTAATGTCAAGCAATTCCATCAACTACCCCCGGGCCAAGGCGCCCCCATATTCCCTCCCATTGAGGACCCAGCGACTCCCTCCTATGTTCTCGGAAAATTTCCCACCGACATGATATTCCCTCCTTCGAAACAAGTCTCCGACGGTAGCTCTACCAATAGTAATCCCTCCGAAAAACCCCCTATAACCTCCCTCCAAGCAAAAGGCGAAGTCCGCTACCTCGTGCAAAAACTCTCCGGCGGCACAACCTGCGACCTTACTGGCCGCCCCCGCAAAATCGAAATCCAATTCCACTGCCACCCCCAATCCGCCGACCGCATCGCCTGGATCAAGGAAATCTCCACCTGCTCCTACCTCATGGTCGTCTACACCCCCCGCCTCTGCAACGATGCCGCCTTCCTCCCCCCCCGCGAAAACCGCGCAAACCCCATCACCTGCCGCGAAGTCGTCGCCGAGCCCGACATCCCAGACTGGCAAGCCCGCCGCGCCGCAGACCTGGCCGGCAAACTCGTCAACTCCGGCACCCCGTCCGGCCGCCCTATCGTCGGCGGCATCGAAGTAGGTGCCATGAACCACGTCGGCAAAGAAGGCCAGCGCCTCGAACCGCCCGCCAATATCCAATCGGGCTCCGGCGGCAACGGCAAAGTCGAACTCCTCGCGAAACAAGACCCCAAGGAGAAAGGGGGGAAGGTGCAAAGAGTCAGCGACGAGGAATTGAAGCGGATGGGCCTGGAACCGGCACTGGTGGAGGGGGCGAGGAGGGAGCTGGCGGAGGTGGCGGGGGGGAAGGGGTGGAAGTTGGAGGTTTTTGATGGTGTGGAAGGGAGGGAGTTGAGGGGGGTGGTTGAGGGGGAGGATGTGGATGGGGAAGGTGAGGGGGACGGTGGGGAAAATGGGGAGGGGGATGGGGGGGAGGAGGAGGTGGGGAGTGAGGAGGTTTACAAGGATGAGTTGTGAGATGATTGGGTTTCATTGTGGTCGTTTCATGCATTGGAGGTGTTTGGGTTGGAAGATGGCATATATCGTTTCATATCACAGCATCGAGCGAGGAAGAGCTGCATCTGCTCACGCACGTTTCAATTATTATTCAACCTCCCAGTCCTCCTTCTCTTTCATTCCGAGAATTCCCCATTTCACTTCCATCATTCCCCCTCCACCCTCCTCCACAAAATCCCCCAAACCCCTCCCCCCACACCCTCGCGGAACCCCTCCACACCATCGACACCATCACTGCTCTCGATCTCACCCCCCCCCCCCCCCCCCCCCCCCTTCAAACTCCCCCATCGGATAATTGAGCCAATCTCGCCACGCACTGGTACAAGCGCGAGGGAGCGTAGCTGCGCGGCGCATGCGGGGTGCTGCTGAGAGAGCTTGAGGGCGTCGTGGAGGTGGGGGGGTGTGGGAGCGGAGTGTGCAGGGGTTACATGGGGCAGCTTACGACACAGATCGGTGCGGGGGTGATTCGGTGTGTGCTGTGCTGTGCTGTGCTAGGAGGGGGCCAAACGAGGTGTGTCAAAGCGTGCGAGGGCGTGTTGCGCGATGTTGCTATATAGGTACGCGGGTAATCTTATCTTATGTATCTGCCTCCAGGGTAGAGTACGGAATCCATGGGCCGGATCCGCTGTCTGTCTGAGGAGCAACGAAACGAGCATGGGCTGCGCCGCCGCGCCGCGCTCCTTTCCACAGCGCCGAAGATCATCCATCGCAGCGCTGCGACCTGCGCATATGGGTTGCGTGTGTTTTCCACCAAGGCAGGCAGTGTGCGGGCGCGCACTGCGTACTTGATGGTGTGGTCAGGGGTTGCTGGGGTATGTAGATCTGTGCGCTGTGCGGTGGGCTGGGGGAGTGGGGGTGGGGGTGGGGGTGGGAGATTTGCTTGTGGGGGTTGGGGAGGCGGTTGTGGTGGTGAGGCGGTTGTGGTGGATTGGATGGGTTGGATGGGTTGGATGGGGGGAATGTGCGTGAGTGGGGGGAGTTGGGGGAGGTGGTTGGGTGCTTAGAGAGGTGGGGGGTGGGGAGGAAGGTTTTTGTCACGAGCCAGGAGGGGTGGGAGGCGCGTTGGGGGTGGGTGAGGGTTGTGTACGATTCTTGATTGGGGAGGAGAGGGTTGCTGAGAAAATTCGCGGGTATGTGGAGAGGGCTCTTGGAGAGGATGGGCCGGTCGATAGGATGATGCTGCGCGAGCTGGACTTGAGGGCAGAGATCATTAATACCCTGAGCTCGAGAGCTCATACCAGGGTAAGTCCTTGTCTAGATATAAATTCTTGCGCTCGTGGTATGCTGCGTCTCGAACTTACGTCTGGTAGGTTTCATTGGGCAGCGCTACAAAGCCTACCCATACTCGATCAGACTTGTCTATCCGGCATCTGGAAAGCGCTTCGATCTGTTCCTAGTGATATAAGGGGATATGGCTGACAGCGCTCTGGAAAGGCTAACGCTGCAAGAGCTGGCCCGGACGCGATTGGCGATGCGGCCATTAGCCCTGCTCACAGCTGCTCATGCACCTTTGAGTGCGGGGGATCTGGGGCATGCGTTGGCGATGTTGGACATGCTTGACGTGGATGGGGAAATGGTGAAATTTAGTAGAGAGGAGGTTCCGGATGCGGGAGCGATTAAAGAGTGCTGTACAGGTTTTATCGCTATCGATCTAGGAAGTGGGCTTGTTACAATTGCGCGAGGTGATATATCGCAGCAGATGCGCAAATAATGGAACGACTTATTCGGCCCGGAAGAGACGGTCAGGGTTGCGAGGGTGTGCATGGCTTAACTGTCACTCAGTGTTTTCTCAACCGGTCCTTGTCCTGATAGAGAGACCTTTTGCGGCCAGCTTGAAGAGTACCATTCCCTGGATTACGCATCACAGGTCTGGGGCCGTCATGCACGGGAGGCGTTGTTGCTTTCGAGGAACAATGCCGGAGATGTCAATCATCTGCTAGGAAAGCGAAAGCAACCTCGAACCGGCTCTTCAGGTTTCAAACATCCATCCTGAGATCCGCGAGGCGTTACTTCGGGGCAAACGGCGAGGGCTCGTCCTCCGTGCGGAGGGGTACCAGAGCGTGTCCTCGCTGCAAGTGGTTGCTCGGCATGGACTCACCGTAATTGTGCAGGAACTCATAACGAGAAGCCCAGAGACGGTCTCCAAGCAGGACTCGCACGGCGTGTCAGCATTGCATGAAGCTGCGCAGGTTGGATGAGGGGATCTGGTGGGATTGTTACTGAAAGACGGAGCACAGCCCTCTTGGACAAATTATGAAGAGAAACCACCTCTCCTCCTGGCAGCACTTAATGGCCACACTCACATTGTTTCCATTCTCAGAAGCCACAGCAAACCCTCAGAACTCGAAGAAGCTCTTTGCGACGCCGCCGGGGCTAGCCAAGCAGGCGTTGTAGAACACCTACTACAGGTCGGCATCAGCACAAATTCTTCAAAAACTCAACACCGGCACCGCTCCTCGCGGTTGGCAAAGACCACAAGGCGATTGTCCGCCTACTGTTGAATGCCAATGAGAGCCACAGCTGTCCTGATCATTCACCGAACGATTTCATCCCTCTTCATCATGCTGTTAGGCTCGGTCAAGTGGATATCGCAGCCCTCTTGCTCGACTACGGCCTCAATATCCAAACCCGCGACGCTCTCAAGCGGACAGTGCTTTTTGAAACACTCAGCACGCCTGATCTCAGCGGCGCAAACTTGTTGCTTGTGCATGAAATTAACATCTTTGTGTGTAATTACATGGGAAACTTCGTTTTGCACCAAGCAGCAAGGAGAGGTTTTGTTCAGCACTCTTCACTCTTCCTTGATCAAGGCATCAAGTCTTACGTCTGTATTCCAGGAGGCATGACGCCTCTGCATCTTGTGACGAAATGCGGACATTATGAAGTTGCGGACCTTCTTGTTCGAGAACTCTTGTACCACGATGAGACTCTAGATTTTCAACAGCAAGGATCGAAGTGCTATAACCAATATTATTTGAAGAGCCTGGTCATGGAGAGACTGTAAGATTACTGAGGGCGAGAGATGAAAGTGAAGGACCAATCTGACTTGATAGAACCAGCTGTTGATTATGGACCTTGATACGGATAGGTGTCTACTGCTTGCCTCGAGTACAGGTACCTTGTGCCTGTATGAATATAGCGTGAGTCCAGAATAGTAAATAATGCACCATGCTCCATTCAACCCAGGTGGTAATCACAGAAACCCAACATAACGGTAGAAAGTCGAGTTTTCACTCCTCAACCTCATCTCTCCTCAGACCATTAATAGCCCTCCAGGTCCCCCCACCAGACTTTCGGACCGCAACGCTGTTCTCAAACAAGCAACCACCACATCGCCGCCTTGCGCATTTCTTGCATATCGTCCGCTGCGAAAAGCTACGAAGCTCGGATGAGAGTCAGTATCAGCTGCCATAGCGCGATCCAACGAAGAGCTACTACCCGAGAACTAGGTCCTTCGAGTCGTATTGGTCTTGCTATGACGGTTCTGTCTCCGAGACCGCATCCTGCTTCGCTATTGGTAGTCTGTCGTGAGTGCTGTGTATATACTACGGCAATGATTGAGGACTCTGCATCTTCCCCTAAAGAAAAAATGCCGGATACAACTTCTGATGATTACTGCCTTGGTTTGTAGCATGCAGATATCGAAAATATCTTCCAAGCTCACTCTCGTAGTCGTGTTATGAAAATGATTAAGGCTATTAGACCGTAGTGGGCTCGTTGGGGGGTCATATAGACGCTTTGGTACATAGCCGAGTAAATTGTTGGGAGATAAGTTAGTCGGTGGTGATCACATTGCGGTAATACATCGTGCGTCAAGTATGATTTGATGTGTATTCATCAATCTTTCAGTAGCAGAATTGTTAATGACGCAGATCATGACCTTCATTTGCGATCTGTGAAGAGAGAAATCATTGACTTTCAAGTTCTCGATTCGCATTGTGCATGAAGAAAATGACGACTTCAATCTGTCCTGAAAAGACCTCTTGCTTCTGGTTCTCCAGTCTTAGAACCTAGTCTTTGCTCCAGCCTCCTCATCGTCAGTCACTGGAGTGTTTGTATTATTCGAGTGCTTGAATCTTTCGACGCCGTTCTTTGTCTCTTTTCCCCGGCAGTTACTCCGGAATCATGGTCTTGCAATATAGAAATAAATATATCCTCTGAACTTGAAAACTGTCCTAGATTTGCCTCTTTCCTCTTTCCTCTTTCCTCTTTCATTTTGTCAAGACATATTATCTCTTTCGAACCACCACGCATTACGCAGGGTCTGCACTGTTGCGGTTATCATTGCGGATCTGACTTGCTCTTCCATCCTCTATGCTCTCTGAGCTGGCGCTGGAGAAACTCATTAAGCAGATTATGACGTTATGGACTCCCACTGCTGACGAAACGCCGAGAAACAACCCTTCCGATCAAGAGCAATATTTCGACAAACCCCATTTCGGAGGTTTGGTTTCTTGCTGGTCCCATTCGCCCAGGGCTATAAAAAGGCTAGTGCCATCATCAAGGCCGCTACATATTGTTGCGAGTTGGCGATCTTAATTCAGCAATGGTTCGTCTAGCCAGGATTGCCCGTGCACTTGACCAGATTGTCATCAATACGAGTCACCTAAACTCTGCTGATTCAGCTTCGCTGTTCCAGACGAGCTTGCCCGGCACAATCGGCGTAGAACCAGCTAGCCCTATTGACTTTGATAAAGCGCCACATCAAGAAAGTCTTTTATGAAGTTGGGATAGAGGATAAGTCTAATCTCATCACGCTAATAAACTTCGAGAGCGTTGGATCGCAAAGGTTTGCCTCTCGCTATAGTCGGTATCATGGCAGTTGATGAACTTGATGCGGTTTCTAATCGCCATTGCAATAGCTACCTTGTTGTTGCAGACTTGAAATGGGAAGGAAGATGCAGCTTCTAGTGACTCAAAGAGAAAGTTCGGCCTTGGAAACATATATATGAAAGTGTTGTAGTTATCGTAGATGTAGTTAGTTCTCTTTCGGTGTTGACGGCTGGGTGGTAAAGATGATCGATAATACGGCGCGGAAGGTACAAGAGATGGGAATGGATGCTTTAAAAATGTCGAGTATTGTGCAACGAGTCAAACTTCAAGCCTGAAAATGGTTCTTTGAAGCTAAGTTAATTTAATGGCGATACTGGACGAAGACAGACAGGTGTGACGGAGCCTACGATCTCAATAGTTTTTGCTATAGAATGTAGAAATGACAAGGACAGGGTTGAACTCTTATGAAGCATTCAATACTTCGAAAGTCCATTCGAATACCTGAATTAAGACAAAGTAATACTCTAAGCCAGCGTTATACCAGTTGAATTAACCACAGCATTGAAGCAGAAAACCAGTCAAAGGCGAGGCGAAAAGTGAACGATTCGACGACTACTCCAGTTGACAGTACTCCGAGTTGCCAAAAGGGAGCACATCACCGATATGCCAAGCGCATCAGAAAGCCGAAAAAAATAAATGGTTTAGCCGCGCAAATGAAAAAACCTCACAATATCGATTCGAGTGATGAGCGGTGTAATGATTGGGCACTTAGCGAACATCGCGTACTGAAATAGAAAATAGTGTCATTGCCCCCCGGAAAAATCAGCTATGCAAGGGTTAGGGTTAAGCCGCGGCGTGAAACAGAGGTTCCACCGAGGTTGACCCGAACGCCAGGAGATTCTTCCAGTGCCGTGATGATTTTGTATATATTCCGTTGTTGATACAACTAGAAATTAAGGCATTTCCTGTCATTCTAGTCTTCACAGACAGCTATTCAAAGCCAACTGCACAATAGTGTCCTTTCATCTCACCCTTTCTCGTCATGATGTACATATCGAGTCTTGCACTTTTCTTGCTTGCAGCTGCTCCGGGCCTCGCTTCAATCACGTGCCTCCATCCGTCGGCAACAGCGACGGCACAATGGACTAATGCAGACAACCAGCTCTGTACCTGGACTGGGACTGTGGGAAGTAATTTCGGCACCAATGCTGTGACTGGCGGAGAGTACGTTATATATATCCCAGTGAGACCGAAGCACTTGGATCTTGCTGACCTTCATTTAGGTATAGCTGCAATGGCCGGTAATGAAGCCGCCTCTTCTCGCAGAAGAAGATGCCATTCTGACTCTACGATCTTCCAGATGTGGTGCCGGATGCACAGGAGCAGCGTTCGGGAATGTCTAGTGAATCTTCCTAGTATCTCATTCGGTCTCTGTGAATTTGCTAAAGCTGCTTCATCAAGCACTCAAGATTGTTTCTCCCACGATATTTGCTCCTGGTTCAACAATGCCAGTGGCGGAGCTAGGTACGGTGAATCGCTCTTTGATAGCTAAGGCCTAAAATCCGAATCTTTGGGTTGGTACTGACCAGTTTCTGTTCGTAGTGACCCAAATTGTGGAGCGGCGTTTGATGCTGCGATTGATGACACCACCTTTGGCGCTGTGGCTGGATGTTCAGCGACAAACCCGACAGATGTCGCACCTATGGCACCTGACGTTCAGCCAGTGTGTACTTGAATATAATTCTGACATTTGGAGAGGATATATCCCCATTAGTAGGAGACCTTTAGCAGAATCTCCATTCCTACCGAGTTGGTTAGCATAGCCGGCGGGTCGTCAAGGTTCGACAAAATCGAAGGGCGCAGGATAGTTGACATTGCTCGGTCATAGCTGTCTCGAGACTGAAGCGATGTTAAAACGACTCTCTTGTGTTTCTTCTGCGCATAGTTCTAGTAAAGAGTGGTCTAATACCAAACTTTCTCTTCTCATGTTGTGGTGAAGCACAACAAGTGTCAACGTTATTTGCATTTCAAGAATGTATATCATTGCGCTAGAAGACCTGAGGCACGCAAGTCGAGTCTGTGAGTACATGAAGGTCAGAAGGAGTATGTGCATGTGTATATATTGGTTGAACTACTCTAGAAAGTAGGAACTAAAGGAGGTGAAAACTCTGACTCCCGCGCCCTATAGGGCTAAGCGAGATTGCCAACCACACAGGGGTAACAGTATCCAACAGAGTCGAATTAGACAACAAGCTGTATTGATGAAGGCATGAGAATACGACTCGGTCTGTCAGGCAAAAAATTGCCGTGTTGGTACCCAGGGCGCCATGGTAGTGAATAGCTCCTGACTTGGAAAGGAACAAGAGACATGTTGTAAAGGGCTTCAACTACCGGTATGCCCATCCGACTTACTGCACTCTCAACATGTTTTCGGGCTACTAGGTACGGAGTGATTTATGGTTCCGTCGAGTTTGCGCACTGTGCGATAGGCGCTGCATGTACGGACCGTTGCATGCATGCCCGATGGAAAAGCCGCCGCGCGGATAAGGTGGTGGTCACCGCATAAGTGGTGTAACCTTTATATCAATCGATTCTCGAGATTCGCCATCTCAGGCCCGTCCCGAGTTAATGGTTCCAATCGCTCTCGACATCTTCACACGCTCTAATGGAACACAAGCGGAGAAAGATGTCTGACGCACCACACATGTTCAGAGCTTCTACCTTATGAACTTGCCATCAAGTCCCGTCCATGATACCGAGATTAAGCGGCTGCATTGGAGTCACGACATTGGTTGTTGTTACCTACCCGCGGAACGTCTGGGGTTTGGCCTAGCCTCGTGGTATACCGTAGTCTATTGGAGGAGTGTTGACGGACGTTGTCGATCGAGGTTCTGCGGAGTTCTAAAGCATGAGAACAAGGGTTCTTCCTCAACCGTCAGACTTGAGTGCTGACACCGGATTCGAGCAACAGTACGGTGATAAGGACAAGAGGATGTGTGCATAGAGACTGAAGGTCTACTCCACGATCCAATTACTGACGACGGCGCAATAGCGGCGACGACAAGACAAGGTCATGGTTCATCATAGCCAATCCCCCCCCCGCGGGATAGTTTGATTCAGGAAGGCCAGCATGCAGCCTATTTTCTCTCTTAGTACCTGCTGAAACCTTGGATGGTACATTGTGTCCCTCATAATGAAACGATACGTATATTCGTACCTCACTCTTGGATTGCTTTGAAACTTACCACGCCTCGTTGTTCGCTATTTGCGGAGATTATGACGTCATTGTAAGGAGTGGCTGACGGGGCTGATGTCCTATGTACCAAGGTCCAACGACCTTCGACACTGTACAGACATGACGAGTTGTTATTGCGAGCATGCTGAAACGAAGGATTAAGGAGGATTACAACGATAGTATCATCTCTACGGAATACGGCGTATCACATTGGTACATCAGATGGGAAAAAGACATGTTGTTAATTTAGGGATGTTCCGGACAGAGATCCCCCGCCTATGAGCAGCGCCCCGCGGCTGACTCACCTTATCTCCTTCCGCCCCAAGATAGGAGTACGTAGACACGTAGAGTACTTCCGTACGGAATACTGAAGTACGGTATGGTATTCTAAAAGGTAGTCACACGTCATACCATACCTTACTGAGAATCACCCAAATGAATGGCTTTACCTTTACCTTTTTACAGGTTACCTTCTCCACTTACATTGCCTTGTCCTTGGAGCGCTCTGTCCCCGTCCAATCACCGATTCTCTCTCTGCTGGTCCGTCTCATGAGTGACGGGAAAAGGGTCCGGGGCGTTGATAAATATTAAAGCTCGACGCTCTGAGAGGTACGAAGGACGAGGGGGAGCTAAGTAGTACTCGTACTAACTTAGTAGAGGTAGCCAGGGAGTGCCACAACTCTAAATCCTTTCCGGGTGGCATGGGCGGTTTCGACTTTACCTTTATTCCCGCTCCCTGGCTATGCAACTTTGGTTCGGTGGCAGCACCTTGGCGACGATGACGTTCCAAGGCGTTCCAGGTTTTTCCTTGGTCGCAACTAGTTACCCTAAAGCAGTAAGGTACGGTATACTACTTTAGGTACCTAAGGTAAGTTAGACGTCGCCAATGTCCCAATGTCCGATACGGTACGATACGACGGTGTACGGTGGAAGTTTCGCGCATCCTGATATCGCCATCGGCGGGCAACACGGCGTGATTGGCCAAGACAACAACACGGTCGAATATGAAAACACCGTCGCTCCGGATGTGACGTTGGCGGATGTCGCTCCGCTTTGTCCCCATCCAATCCAAACATTACCGTTAAGATACCTTACCTTACTGTTACAGTAGTGAAGCAGCAATAATCCACAGGAGCTGGCTGTACCTTCTATTCCCTTCACCCACAAACCACGTGCTTCGCCCCAACACTTCTATTCACTGCATAAAACGTACCTTCTATAAATTTCTCGGCCCATCTCCCCCCCATCCCCCCCCCAACTACAAAACTCCAGAGCAGCTTCGTCTTGAACCAAGAAGCAAACACCCACTTCGACAATTGAAGGCTCTTAATTCCCTCCTCAAAAGCCCCGAACACATCACTGTCCATTCTCTTTCTCTTTCTCTTTCTCTTTACCTTGCAACTCATACCTAGTATCATCTACCTCTAGCCGTCTCCGCCGAACCCCAAGATGCAGTACTTGATACTGTTTGTCTGCCTCTGGTAAGTTTGCCCAAGCATCCCCATCCCGATCCGAAACGACTTCCCGACTTACCATCCTCCACAACAACACAGGCTCTGGCGTTACACTCGCACCATCGTCAATATAGTGGCCGCTTGGACCTACAAGCCAATTCGCCCTCGCTTCCCACCTAGCTTTACCTCCAAAGATGTTAGCGTGATCATTCCGACTCTTGGGGATAGCGACGAATTTCGCCGCTGCATCCTGTCCATTGCAGCTTGCAATCCCAACACCATCATTGTTGTCACCCCCAAGAACAACGTGAACCGCCTTCAAAAGCTTTGCGAGAGTCTCAGTCTCTTCCACGTCAACGTCCTTGGAGCGCCCAAAGCAAACAAGCGTCTCCAGATGATCCAAGGCCTCAAGGCAGTCCAGACAGCCATTACGGTTTTCGCCGATGACGATGTCTTCTGGCCGACAACATTTCTGACCTATATGCTCGCACCTTTCGAAGATCCTGGTACGGGAGCAGTTGGCGGTTATACATGGTATTGGCCCATTTTCTCCACCTAGGTACCATAAGCATGACAGCTAATCTCTTCGCTTTTCTAGTCTTGAACGACCCGCGCATCCAAACTTCTGGGACTTCCTCAGCATGGCGTACCTCGAGCGCTGGAATTTTGAAATTAGCGCCACAGCACACATCGATGGTGGGATATCTTGTCTTTCTGGACGGACTTCTGCCGTTCGAACAAGCATTGTCCAAGATTCAACTTTCACCGAGCACTTCTCTGATGAGAAGTGGCTTGGCAATATCAGCCTCTTAGCAGCAGATGACGACAATTGCATAACCCGCTGGCTGGTAAACCACAATTGGCAGATCAAAATCCAATGCGCTCCCGAGGCCAAGCTAACCACCACCCTCGAGGGCAACTCCAAGTATCTCGGGCAATGCGTTAGGTGGTACCGGACGACGTGGCGTAGCAACTTCACCTCCTTGTTCCTCGACCGAGTCATCTGGAAGGCTCAGCCATGGTCGACCTACGCTCTTCATCTATCCTCGTTCAACCCACCGGCGTTGATTATGGACGGTACCCTAGCTTACCTCTTGATGAAGACCCTGGAGACCACGCAGGAGCACAAGTATAAACCTACCAACTTCAACGCATTCGGCGTCTTTGCCATCTGGCTCCTCATGGCCAAGACCGTGAAGCTCTGGCCTCACTTTTACCGCTGCCCATCGGACCTCAAGTTTCTCCCAGCCCAGATTCTCTTCAGCTACTTCCATGGCGCAATCAAGATCTACACCTTGTTGACGCTGCACACGACAAGTTGGGGCGGAGGACATCGCTCGTTTGTTGACATGGTAAACTCCAGCACCGAGAGTTCCATGTTGCAAGGATCGGGTTATGAGGCGCTGGAGCGGACTGGGGCCATGGATTACATCAAAGCTGCCACAGATTTCAAATCCGACTTGAAGAAGCAGTTGTTCATGCAGGGCAGTACTGATTGAGCCTGACCGATGATGAGAGTGGCAAGGGATCGTATGGCAAACACTCTCCAGTCGACTTGAAATCTCACAACCAGCGCTTCAACAACCGACCATCCCACAAGGTCAGGGCGCTCAGGTGCTGAAGCACACGTTGGGAGTACCTTTACTTCGGCTTCTAAGTTCTTTTAACGGTCAAAAATCATTAGCGAGGCGTGCTTTTAGGGAGTGGAATGGAAAGGACAAGATTGATACACCAGGTGTGCGACTGCTTTTTGTGAATGGCTAAGCTAAGGCTTGACCTGTACACGGAGATGGCTCATTATTAGCTTTAGAAATAGCAAGGAATTGCCCATTCTTCTCATTCAATGGATGATGGTGATGTGCTTTGGTTTGACGTTGTACATTGATGAATTCGATTTCTGAAACTGTGAGTCTTTGTAGAGAGGTACTCGCGGTGTGCGGGTTTCTGGAATAGGCGCCCATACCCTCTTGGGTTAGATTCGGGTTGAAAATCATGATGGAATGTAGATCGTCCCAGTGTACTGTGTACCTACTGCACAAGTGCCAGTCTTTGTTTCAAAGTAATTTAATTAGAATGGTATTCTTTGTTTCATTCACTTTCTCCAAAGCCTACCTACTAGTACCGTAACCCCTACCACCTCACCCCCCCTCCCCCCCCCGCAAAATCAGCCTCCCTAGATCCCCCCGCCCCCGCCCCCGCCCCCGCCCCCCCCATCCTCAAACCCCCACAGCTTAACCGTCCGATCATGCCCGCAACTGCCCACCCACCGGCCATCGGCACTCACGTCCACGCCCAGCACGTTTCCCGCGTGCCCCTGCAGCCGCCCGCAGAGCGCCCAGTCGTCCGCGCTGAACACGTTGACGCTCTTGTCGAAGCCGCTGCTCACGAAGAAGGCGCCGCTTTTCTTCGGCTGCGTGACTTCCCCCGTCGCGGCGTCGGTTGTGGGGTGCGACAAGGGTGACGCAGGCGGGGATTTGAACCAGCGCAGATCGCTGACGACGCCCTTGTGGGCGCCGACGCCGCCGGTCCCGCGCACCATGCGCACGTCCCAGCATTTGACCCAGCCGTCGCCGGAGCCCGAGAGCACGCGGTGCGCGTCGGGGGACCAGTCGAGGGCGTAGATTTCGCGGATGTGCCCGTCGAGGATCATGACGGTGCGGCCGGTGCGGAGGTCCCAGATGCGCCCAATGCTGTCGAGGCCCGCCGAGGCGAGCAGGGAGCCGTCGCCGTTGAAGGAGAGGGCGTACACTTCGCGCGAGTGCCCTTCCTGCAGGAGGAGCTCGGTCGTGGTTGCGACGTCCCAAAGGCGCCAGGTCGTGTCGTAGGAGGCCGAGGCGAGGTAGGCGCCCGAGGGGTGGAATTCGATGCGGCAGACGCGCGCGGTGTGGCCCGAGAGGGTGGAGACGGGGGTGGATTGCGTGAGGGACCAGAGGTGGATATTTCCTTCCCCGCCGCTGGAGGCGAGGTTGACGCTGTCGGCCGAGACGGTTGTGCCAGGGAGGGTCGCGCCGGGGTACCAGGATATTCCTCCTACACGATCCGTGTGGCCTCGTAAGGTTTTGGTCTCTTCGAGATTGGGTACCGAGAGGAGTTTTACCCCACCGCCCCAGTTTCCGGCCGCAATGGTTTCGCCATTAGGGCTGAAGCGGGCGATACTGACAGGGCGGTCACCGGCAATTTGGGAGCCGAAGAGGGAGAAGTCAGATAGGCGCTCTTTCAGGGCTTTGCGATGTTTGATGTGGGTGCGCAGGGGGATGGTGGATTCGAGCTTTTGGCTTGCGATTCGCTCCTTGGCTTTTGGTAAAGAATACCGAGCTATTGCTCTCCTGGCTTCGAGCAATTCCTGTATACCTTCTGTGTAGAATTCCTCTTCTTGTTCGCCTTGCGCAGTAGAGTCTTGCGCGACTTCACCCATCTGGACATCGCCTTCGCCATCTTCGCCGGCCTCGAGCTCAGCTCGCTGGGTCAAAAGTTCTCGTAGTCGGTCTCGACGGTCGCCTGGGCCTTCGCCGAACAGCGTAATGGGCTCGCCGATTTCGCGTAATTGTTTTCGAACGCGGCCATCGTCCGTTGGAACTGCTATTGCTGCTGCGCGCCGCCGTCGAGAAAATTGGGACAAGATCGCTGAGGCTTTTTCGGGGGCAATGCCCGCAATCCCAGAGGGGAGTAGGTAGTCGCGATCGATAGCTGGTAGACGTTAGCTTGGAAAGAGGCACTTAGGAACAATAGACATACGTATGTTTGCAAGATCCACCCCCTCATTGTTCTGTCACCTCGAGCCATCCCATCAGCCGTCGCTCCCTGTATGGTTTCGAGCTGGGCTCTCCAAGTGGAAGGCCCGTATTCCTCTGAGAGACGATATGAACATTGCTGCATAGAATGGTGTATATAGCGGCGTGATGGTGGCTTACCTCGGGGTTATCCTCTTCAACGTACGCTTGTCTCGACGGGTGCATCATGCTTGCGATGGTGTTCGTGCGCTGTTAGGCGCAAGGGTGAGCCTGATGCGCAAAATACCCTGCCGTAAAGCAGCTAGATTGCTGGCTGAACTTACTGCTTATGATAATGTAATGATAACATTACTTTATTGATGAGGCATGTAAGGCGGCTAGGGTGCGGGCTAACTTTGTTCATCAGTTTATCCTGACGCCCCTGACGCTCGCCCAGGCCAAGGGGGTAAGGTAGTCTTCGACGCTACTCGATATACGGTACAGAGCTATGAAAACATTTTGCAAAGATTTCGGTAAATCCGTATGTGTAGAGCTACATTGTTTCCTCCTCCAAAACCTCAACAATAGTCTGCCTATCCGAGTTATCAGGTTCCTTGATCAACTCCATCTTCGCATAATCCAACGCCGTCATCTGAGTCTCCTCTTCCTGAATGTCAAGTCTCGCTTCTCTTTCTATAAACAACTTCACCGCCTGAAGATTTGCTTTTTCCACCGCGAAATGCAAAGGCGTGCGACCGTGATTATTACGTACATTGATATCGACGTCGTGGGCAAGTAGTATCTCAATACAAACCACGTTCCCACCGGAGCCAGCAGAATGCAAAGGAAGACTGCCGTTCGAGAGACTTAGCGAGAGATCAACTCCGTAATCATCACAGAGCAGACGCAAGATTTCTGGATGACACCGTGCTGCGAGATGTGATACTGTCCAGCCAGTGTCGTCCTGCCAGTTGTAATCTGCCCCATACTCGAGTAGGACCTGTACCATAACCATGGAACCTTCCTCTGTTGCTGTGTGAAGAGGAGGCTCCTTTGAAGACTGTCCGACATCACTCAGAGCGTTGACATCAGCGCCAAAATTAAGCAACAGCTTCAACAACTCCCCTTCATCGTGCGTGATCGCTTGATACAGAAGCGTTCGATCAAGATGATTATACTGTAGGATATTGTGGTTTGGGTTGGCACCGGCTTTCAGAAGCTCTTGAGCTGCTGCAAAGTTCCCTGCACTGATCGCTTCCGACAGCGGTGTATTACCCTGATGCTCAACCTCGATATCAGCACCAGCAGCCAAGAGTTTAGCCATGATAGCAGGATGGTTTTCCTCTACGGAAACGTGTAGAGCGGGAGGATGCATCCGATCCTGCAAATCAGTTCTAGCACCTTTGTTCAACAGTAAATCGAACATCTCGATGTCGCCCCGATACGTAGCCGCAGTCAACGGAGTACTGCACACAGGGATACCCCATGAATGCCAACCTTGTCCAGGCTGTTCATTGACATCAGCACCACGGTTCAAGAGTAATTTGACTACCTCGTAGTGCCCGCCGATGGCTGCAGCCTGAAGAGGCCCGCCATAAGAACCGTCGACAAATTTAATGTCGGCTCCATGCTCCAAAAGCTGATTGACGATGTTTATGTTGCCATGATGTGAAGCTTTCTGCAGAGCTGTTCCATCCATACCACATGCATTGACATCTGCACCATGCTCTAAGAGCAGAGTTATGATAGAGCTAAACCCTTTCTCGGCGGCACTTTCTAGCGCGTATCTTCTGTCCGAGGCCGCATTCACATCTGCTTTATTTGATATCAGTTCGTGAACGATTGACTCATACCCCCCTGCGGCTGCGACCACCAAAGATGAGCTTTCAGTTTTCTGTCCCCCGTATCCACCGTCTAATAAGGTAGTCGTGGCTGCGTCCTTCTGAAGAAGATTTGTCACCAAGTCGGCCCAACCTAATTTGGCTGCGTGATGAAGGACGCTATCAGGATCGTACGATACATAAAGCTCCAGCAGCTCTCTCGATTTTGTGCGAGCAGCCGCTTGCATACCTGTTGCAATAACACTTTTACTTGCTTTGGGGAGAATTTGTGACACTATTTCAATGTCACAAGTACGGGAAGCAATTTCTAGAGGATTCGTACCATATATATCCGCTGCTTTTCGACTACCAACGATGTTGACGTCAGCTTGTCCCTCATCTATCAATACTCGCGTAACGTTGGGATGTCTGTTCTTCGTGGCTTCAAGTAGAGCTGTGCCAGAGCTCGTATCGGACACGTTCGGATTGGCTCCATGCTTAATGAGGAGCCGGGTTATGTCGACATGCCCAATAGCTGCTGCTGCTTTTAACGGCGTATAGAACATGCCGCCCTTTGTATTCGGACAAGCCCCAGCGGAAAGGAGCTTCTTCGCCACTTGTAGGTGCCCGTTGTAGGCAGCGACCTGGAGAGGTGTGCCGAACATTCCTTGGCCGTAGTCTGGTTTGGATCCAGCTCTAAGAAGCTGGTCAACCAGATACTCGAATCCACTTTGCGAGGCGTAGTAAAGCGCTGACGGATGGTCTGCTGCACTAGCATCAACGCCCCGCCAGGGCTTGTCGGCATTGTAAAGCCAAATCCAATTTAAGAAAGCCGCGCTACTCTCATCCATCAATTCGAGCATCAATTGTGTCCCCAGCGGCGAGATCTTCGACTGTGAGTGCTGCATATGGCGCATCCACCATTCAGCAGCGTACCTGGCCAACGGGTACTGTTTGATGTCATCCGCGGGTTGCAAAGGACCTGGAAAATGGAGCAGGTAGGCCAAGCAGCACTCCGCAACATAAGCTTGAGAATCAATGTTGCCAAAGACGGGTGGTAGGGTTTGGTTTTGGAAATGTAAGAGCAGAAAGTCTTTCACTGAAGAATGCGCGAGACGAATTTCCTGTACTTGTTGGACGATAGCCCCTTGCTGGTGCTCCTGGAGTCAGTATACTTTCAAGGAGGAAATTGCCGGCAAAGTAGGTGAGAAGAGCGGGAGAATTGCACAATGAAAGGGTCTCGAGGCGTCATAGACTCCAGCTGACGGGGATATTATCACAGAAGTGCTTACCTCTCTGCTTTTGATGAAGATACGCGAAACCGAAACAAGGCCAGTGCACATCGTCAGAATGTCGTTCGCGTCAAAGAGTCTCATGTCAGGGTTAAAGACGAGTCCTTCTCCGTTTCCTTCGTCAACAGCAAGGAATTCTACGGCCTCTTCTAGGCGTACCTAGCGCAATCATTATTGACAGTCCACTTAGGTTAGAAGAGGCTCTGTGACAGGACTCCTCACAGGGTGTGGAGCGACAGTCAACCATCTTAACAACTTGTACACAATGTCATACGATTCCGGATCGAGATTTTGTAACGCTCTTTGATACGTCTCTGACAGATCTTTTGGGGGCGTTCTTAGCGCGACTTCAAGCTGTTTGAGTACTTTGCACCTTGATAGCACATCAAGTTGGCACGCAGCCCATCGAAACCTTTTATAACGAGTTTTAGATAGGACAGTTGAATCGGGGCCATGTCGCAACTCACATTCCCTGCGAGCCCGTCACGAGGGCGGACTCCATTCTTTCCTTGACCTTCTGAGGCCACTTTTTCAGTCTAGGATTAGTTTGAAGTTGCTGCTGAATGTGAGAGCGTATATCGGGCTCAATCAAGTGGCTTTCGATTTGAATTTGTTCCGTAATGATCGGGAGGAGCTGCTCCTCGATATCAACTTCATACCGGCTTGTCACTAGGACATGGACTTTGCCGGTCCTTGACTTGACGAACTGCTTAACCAGTGATAAGACCTTCTGCCTTTCCACACATTCGTCTAAGGCATCTAATATAACATAAAAGTGATCGAATCCCCCAATGCTATCATGCAATATGTCCGAGAGCTCTGTAAAGGAGGGCTGAGCAACGCTATCGGCTTGCATTTCCATGCGTGTTCCATACCGAGTGCGGCTAAATTTCTCCCACTTCGTTCTGTCTAGTGCTTTTGGAAGATCGGGTGTCTGTTTCGCCATTTGTGTCACTAATGAGCGAAGTAGACTTTCCGCGGAACTAACAGCTTTATTGGCGAAGTCGAAGTAATAATACAGAACGACAGACTGATGCTCTCGGGGGGGCAGGGCAAATATATCCTCGATGATTGAAGAGCTTAGGAAGGTCAATTGAGTATTCAGGATGTCGGACTGCGGAAGGTATATCTACCACAGGACACTTTTGCCGCAGCCAGCTAGAAGCCATATAAATGCTTGGTCAAGAAGGAAGTTGGATAAATTGACTTACGAATACCATGCAACCAGAAACAAGAGTTTACCTCTGTTTGCCAAACTTCATAATCCTTTCGCTGTAGAAACCATTTGCCGGTCTGAGATCCACGAGCTTCCCGCACTGCTTTATGCTTGATAGAAGGATCTGGGCCATTGAGCCAATCCACAACGACTTGGAACTCTGTCTCTGCTAAAGGTCAATACTAAAGCAGCCGCCACATTGTTGAGGATATGACGAACCAGGAGCAAGGGTTATCCTGCGCGTGAAATCGAGCACCCTTTGCCTCAAATCCCTTGTTGTATCACGTATCTCGATCATCGACGCTCTTCAACGCGTTAAATTTTATTGCCACATAAAGCAACAATGTTCCACAACTCACGTATTGTCAACCATCAGAGCTGTTTCCAGCACGCTTCTTGTACGGTGTACGCTCTCGAGCGTCCTGGTGATCTCCTTCTCATGCAACGGCCAGATCAAGCGCCTACCCAATGCTTTCCACTCGCTAACAGGTTTTTCAATCTTCTCTATTAGGCTTCTCAGATCGCGCTGGCATACATCCAGAAGACCATTGGTCAACAGGACATCTGTCAGCATAGGGAGAAAATTGTTGCTGATATTCCTCTCGTTATCGACAAGGACAACAAGACTCTCTAGAACATTTCTCAGGCTTGTCACCTCTGCAGTCACTCTTAAAAGGTCCTTCGAAGCATTTTTCAAGCCTTGGCGGTAGTCGTAGCAGTATGATATGACTTGCCCGCTGATCTGCACGACTGTAATCAGGCTGGCAGCCATGCTCAAAGGATCTGCCATGGCTGATCTATTCGCTCTCTCTATCAAGTCATCACACGCAAAAAGGGATGAGATATAGGACTCTAGGGACTACACACAAGGACTCGAACTTTGCTACTATTGGTTCCGAGAGCCTTGCATGCTGTATTTACGACAAACAGCTGAAGGCTGCGGCACAGTTATCATAGCCTTTCAGCTCTGCACCTTTTGCGTGCTCGCTGGCGTCTCAGGCTTCCGACCTTCCTTGATAGTTTGGGTGATGGCGAAGGGATGGAGCAGGTAAAGTAGGTACCTTAGCCCTCCTCCATATGTGAGGCTGCTCAGGTTTCGGTACATTCCTTTGAGGCTATTCTAACCCTCATCTGACTAGGTGCCGAGGCTACCCGTATCTTGCAGCAAGCCCTGAGCTAGCGTGCTGTGAGGGTAAAGCGGTACTCTCACAACCGTACGATCTGGCAAAGATCCTTTAAGTTCTCAACTACCCTTACCTACGAGAGTACAGCTATTGCTTTTCCGTTAGCTATCTCGCATGCATTTATTCCCTTCGTCTCTTCCGTCATTTGTTCTCATTCCGCAGGCCGCTCTTCCCGCTGGTGACACGTTCGTTTAAAAGGTCCATCATGGCTTCCTTATATTCTATTTTATGACGCCTTGTTCCTTAGTGGGCAAGATGCTTCCACTAAAAACAATTAGCATTTTAGGAATATCGCCAATACTTCAATGCTCCGCCTGTCGTTTCGCACCTCTGTTCTCACAGCAGGATCTCCGCCCGCAGTGCTTTTACTTGAACGGACCTACAGGCCATGACCTGAGGCGTGCATCCTCAACCGCAGCTCCCTTACGACAACCATCAACTTCCACCCCCACCTACGAATACCAGTACAAAATTGCGGCTGCATATTCCGCTAAAGGCCGGCGCTTCAACCCCAAGAATGACCTCTACTCCTTTGATCCTTTACAATCTACTACAACTGGCAAAGATTTTTTCACGGGGCGGCCGAACAGCGGCCAGGATGCGTTCTTCGTCAGCAGGATCGGAAATGGTAGCAACGTTGCATTTGGTGTCGCGGATGGCGTTGGAGGATGGGCAGATTCCGGCATTGATTCGGCACATTTCTCCCATGGGTTATGTGAGCAGATGACGGGGGCTGCAAGAGGGACTGAGACCCAATCTGAAGGGAAATTAAGGCCGCGCCAACTCCTACAAAAGGGGTACGATAGAGTGGTCGCTGATTCCAGCATTCCTGGGGGCGGAAGTACCGCCTGCATCGCAGTTGGAAGGGATGACGGATATCTGGAGGTTGCAAAGTAAGGCCACCTGGCGGATTGGTTTCACCTGTGCAAGCTGATGATACTTCTCCCAGCCTTGGGGATTCTGGCTTTGTTCAGCTTCGGCTTAATGCTGTCCACCATTTTTCCAATCCACAGACACATGCGTTCAACACACCGTATCAGCTATCTATAATCCCTCCTAAGATTCTGGCTAGAGCTCGAGCTTTGGGTAGTCAGCCACTGAGCGACTACCCCAAGGATGCCAGTGTCTCGGGCCATCAGCTACGGCATGGGGATGTTCTAGTATTTGCTACAGATGGTGTCTGGGACAACCTAAGTTCCCTGGATCTATTGAAGATCGTAAGCCGGCACATGACGGGATTTCAGGCTTGGGAAGCCGGCGAGAAGGGTTTGACTGTTTCTGAAAATATACATGCCCTTACGCAGAAAGGCGGTATCCCAAAGAAGTATGAGGATAGTCTCCAGGCGGCTTTAGCAGTGGCTATTACCGGAGAAGCAAAGCTGGCGAGCTTGAATACGAAAGCTGATGGTCCGTTTGCTAAAGAAGTACAGAAATATTATCCACATGAAGAGTTTCATGGAGGCAAGGTGGATGACATTTGTGTTGTTGTCGCCATTGTAGTCAAGGATAAACCGTAAAGCTCCGCGTTCCGTCCAGACAATTTAAGCCGCCGGGGTTTAAGACTTATCACTGCAAAGCGTTTCTGGAGCCATTTCTGGCCCAGTGACATTTATATTATGCATCCTGTAAGTACTCTAGCATTATAGCGACGATCTGAAGCCATCTGTTCCGTCTCCCCAAGCAACGCGCCTGCGTCAACTAGGCAGGTATTCTAAGCGAAGAATGAGCGAAAGTTCGGGGTACGAATACCGGACCGGTCAAGATCATGTTCAAGCTCGACCCTTCCATCGTGCATACTTTCGATAGAAGGGGAAGAAGTAAAGCAGGTAGGTATGAATAGATGTGAAAGCTTCGCGTAAGGCGTCATATGACAACAACTTCCATTTGAACCCGTGGATCCGAACTCGGCATCATAGCGAGAAAATGACAAGCACCCACAAGGCCACATACAGTCGCAGGATAAATGCGGCGAACGACAGGTCTTATGTACTCACACGCCTAGCCCGACCACTTTCTTCATACTTAATCACACTTATCCAATCCTTCTATTAGGTACCAATGTCTGTACGCTTGATCTCATTTATTTCTACCTCTTCTTGCCTGATGAGCTTTCGCTTTTTCCCCTCGTCCTGCGCAGAAAGGACTCAAAAGCGCAGACTGAATTTCGCCAAGCTTCGAACGCCACTTTCTCATAACGCCTGCTCTGAGTGCATACAAGACCCGAGGAAGCCACTGACCGATATTTGAAATCTGCAAAGTCCATCCGACTGTGTATCATCTGTTCCTACAACTTTACCTCATTTTGTGAGCAATGGGTGCCCGTACCAATGCATTATTGAGTGCCCGTAAAGAGGTAAAAGGGTTCGAGGATTTCGCAGTTGAAATATGAACGAGCAGCACCAAGCTGATCCCACGAGTGGTATGTGATTTATTCCCTATTCGCATACCCACGAGTGGTTCGCGACTTCCCCCGCAGACAGACGTTTCTCGGGTATGTAGTCCAATGTCCTTCGCAGCAAATCGGTTGGGTCAATTGCCTCGTCTCTAGTAACCCTCCTTCCAGAAGGTTCCAGTAACGAATGGTGGTTCAGAGAGGCAATATCGGCTTCGTGAATGGATGTTTCTTGATCGTATATACCAATCTCCATTATCCGATCGTTTAGAGTAGATCCGTCCAACTGTGCGTGACCCGTGATGGTAATCCCATCTTTCATCCAAAGCGAATGAAATGATTCCGGAGGCATGCCTAAGATTCGCACTGTCTCTTCAAGGATCTCAGTGGACGACCCCACAAATGATTCAAACAGTGGAAACCCAGATCGGATCTCGAATATTGTACAAGCTAAGGCCCAGATATCTGATGCTCTGCTCGCCTTGCTCTCCAATATCAATTCCGGAGAGCAATAGGAAACTGGTGTTCCGACACCATTGCATGGTGGAGACAGCTCGAGAAAAGCTTCGCCCAGGTCTATGAGTAGAACCTGCTCGGAAATGTACTCGAAATCGATGCAAGAGAAGGATGCTGGCTCCACGAGGTACTCAGGTGCAGATAGGTCTGGTTTTCCACCGGAAGTCTTGAAGACCGCATCTCTAACTGGGTGGCCAACTTGCTGGTAGATCGTTTCCGTATGCCATGCGTCGACACCTTTTAGTTGTAAAAGGACATTCTTAGGCGTAATGTCTACCCCAGCGGTCAACACACCCTCTCAGTTCCTCCAGTGTTCAACGTACCTCCGTGAACAATACCGACATCATGCATGAAAGAGACCGCCTTTGCCAGTTGTCGAGCTAATCTACGGGCCAGGGGAGCACGGAGGCGGCGGGTGCCCGCTATCTCGCCTGGAGAATCCGATATCGCGGAAAGGCTTGGACCCCCCAGCCGCGATACATAGCAAAGATGTCTGCCGTTGGGCCCGTCAATGATGAAATCATCCAGTGTAGCGATAATGCTGCTACGCCAAGGATTGGTATGGGCATGTTCATCGAGATGCCGAAGTATCGTGAGTTCCCTAGGTTGCCGGGAGGCTTCGGCAGTGAGCACCTTGAGTGAGACCAGCCTGTTTTGATCTTTGTCACGAGCCAGCCAGACGGTAGAGAACCCTCCATAGCCTAATTTATGCAGAACGCAATATCTTCCGCCTTTGAGAGCGTCTCCTAGATGGATCGGGTGAAACCCCCCACTCGTGTACTTCTCCACATCCTCCACATTATCTAAATGCGGTAGTCCATATCGCAACTCCTTCGGCGATTTGGCAGCCATCGAGCCACGCTGAGATATCGGAGGTTGTATGCCCACCGCGCAAGGGGAACCAACCTGCCTACTTTGAAGCGACTGGCCGCCACGGACGCTGTTGGAATATCTGGATGGCTGAGCAAGGGTGCCTCTGACAAAATAATACATCAGGGGCGCGACCAGAAGACTCATCCCAGTCCGATTGCGAAGAAAATAAATAGAACTCAAAGACGTGACTTCTTTAATCACTTGAAGTTGACTTTCTAACTTTTTATTCTTGTCTTTAATTCTCTGAGTAACTTTTTTGAATCAACGTTTAGCTCAAACTATCTCATCGTAAGGAGTCTTTCACATCTGATTACTAGATATTTTATCAAATAAATCACAGACTTTCACGTCTGGATCTTATTGCTTTCATAGTGTAGAGGGGTGGCATGTCTCAACTAGTAGTCAGAGCTCAGAAGGCATAGTAGTAGTAGTAGTAGTAGGTAGATCTAGGAGGTAGGCTAGATACAGGTAGGGTGGGTCAAACATCAGGTAGAAGGTGACGGGAATGATGCTTCGATGCTTGACTGTAGCTCGGGAAACCCCTATAAGTAGTAGTCAAAATCCCCGGACCAATAATGTTCCGTGAACTCTCGAGGTGCGTGGCTCCACCCCACGACAATATTTTGAAGCAATAGAATATGAAAGACGGATTATCAGCCCTATGGGGCTGGAAGACTGTTAGGTGAACCCTTCCAGAGGCTTTTTAGAGTTCTTACCGGTACTTTCCTTTACTCTCATCTATCAAAAAAGACGACCAAGCCTCTGGTACTGTTGCTGTCGTTGTGCGCTACTTTGCTGTGTCCTTGGCACAATTGCCATTCTATGTACATCCTTTGACTTGATTAGTGACGACCTATGATAGAGCGATCAAAATTTATATTCTGTTATGAGCCAACAGGACATGTTCAAAAGTGCCTGCTGGAACGAGCCCTTGCGTGTCAGCCTCTATTAGAAATGGCGGAGGCCGTTGCCGTGATATCCTTCATTTCAGCAGTGGCTGCGCTGATCGAGATTGGGAGCACAGTGGTGGGTCGGCTCAACGACTTCCGCGAAAAGGCGCATGAGGTGCCTGAGGCTTTCAAGCACATCAAGGCCCAACTACCCATCACGATTAACAGTCTCCAACGAACTAGCGCTGAAGCCCAAGCAGGAAATGTGGATTCAGACACTCAGAAGGCTTTAACGCCTGCACTCAAGGGATGTCAATCTCAGATTCGGCGTTTAGACAAAATTCTGGACCAGGTCCTACCCACGGATAAGGACTCTTCTTGGACTCGAAAAACCAAAGCACTCCGGAGTATTAGCAAAGACAAAGAGGTCCGGAGCTTATTACTACAATTGGATCGCTACCTACTAAGATTGGTGCTCCACAACACCAGTGGCACCTCGAGGGCATTGCCGCAATCTCTCTCCATGCATCAGGTTAGCATGATACCTGCCAAGAGAGACCCCAATTTCATCGATCGCCCAAGAATATTCGAAGAGCTACAGAGTAACTTGACTCATTATGGTCGTGCTGCGTTGGCAGGTATAGGAGGTGTCGGGTGAGCAATTTTTTACAAGGATGTTACTTTCTATTCGCGTTTTCCTGCTTCTTGTACGCTAGATATACTACGGGCTTTTTCATGCTGAATAGCAGCTCTCGTTTTGTGGAGATCGGTCAAGCACTATTACCGATTCTAGACTAATCCATAAATATAGGAAAACCCAAATCGCCATCGAAATGTGCCACAGGTTCCTCGAAACTCATTCAGAAGCCCAGATATTTTGGGCTCATGCAGGAACACTCACGAAATTCGTGCAAGCGTGCAAACATATCGCTGAAAACTTACGCTTACCAGGGTGGAATGACCGAAAAGGAGATGTCCTGCAGCTTGTTCATCACTGGCTTAGTAGCAATCAAAACGGAAAATGGCTCTTTATACTTGACAACTTCGACGACATACAGCTTCTTGATGAACCGTTACCATCTTCAGTAATTCAGAATTCGTTGATTCAGTACTTCCCACGAGCAACAAACGGTGCTATCATTGTTACAACTCGGGACAAAAGAGTTGGGGAACGTTTAGCTGTCAGAGGCAAGACGACGATTGTCTCAACCATGACAACGACAGAAAGTGTGCAGCTTTTACGTTCTTATCTTGTTTCGTCGATGAATGTGACCATCGATGATCTCGAAAGGCTCGTCGAAGCTTTAGATCGACTACCTCTGGCAATCACGCAAGCCGCGGCGTACATCACCGAACAAGTTATAACTGTCGAAGACTATCTCTCGATGCTTCAGGAGGGAGACGAAGACATACAAGAATTACTCTGCGAGAGTCTCGACGACGATAGAAGAACCGATAGGGAGAGTAACTCGGTCATCAAGACTTGGAAGCTGTCATTCGATCTAATTACTAAACAGAACCCCAGAGCAGCTCAGATGCTCTCACTGATGGCCATGTTTGACCGGCAAGGCATCCCTCCTACCCTGTTCAAACATAAAGACGAGCCAAAACGTGTCTTCATTCAAGCGTTGGCAATGCTGCAGAATTTCTCCTTGGTCAACAAAGGAGCTCATAGTGAGACCTATGAGATGCATCGGCTTGTCCAATTGTCCACACAGGCATGGCTAGAAGTTCAGAACACTACTACAATTTGGAGACATGAAGCGCTACACATATTGGTGGAGCAATTTCCCAATGGCAACAAGATTGACAATTGGCGTTACTGGGAGGCTCTCTCACCCCACGCGCGTACGATGCTTCAATTTGATTTTCTTTCGACTGATGCCCGGCTCGATCGCGCCAAGCTTCTGGAGCACTTAGCTTCCTTTGACAGATACCGAAGCCATAATGAGACTGCTTTAGTTGAAGCTAAAGAATCCATGGAAATATTCGAGCGTCTTCGGGGCTTGGAAAGCTCAGAAACGCTCTCCAGTATGACCACATATGCGATGTGTCTAGAAGCGCGAGGCGAAGGACAGAAAGCTCAGGGGTTGTTACGGAGAAGTAGTGCTGCTCAGGAGCAGCTGCTTGGTCCTGACCACCCGGACACCCTCAGAAGTTTGAGCCGTCTCGCATGGACTTTATACAAACAAAAGGACTTGGACGAGGCTGAGGAGCTGCAGAGAAGAATTTTCAGCATCCGGGGGCATTTGCTTGGTCCCACACACTCGCTCGCACTTCGAGATATGGTAAACCTGGCAGTGACCTTGATCAGTCTTGGAAAGTATGAAGAAGCTGAGGAACTTTGTTGCAGAGCGCTACTAATTCAAGAGAAAAGCCTCGTTACTGATCACCATAACACAACTCAAATGAGGCATAACCTAGCATGGTGCCTCTCGCGTAGAAAGAAATATGATGAAGCAACTGAACAGTATCGGCACGTCTTGTCATTAGGAGAAGGACTGCTGGGAGCCCATCATCGCTACACTCTCAAATGTCGCCAAGGTCTTGCGTGGTGCCTCTACAACCAGACAAGATACGATGAGGCCATACAACACTATAGACTAGTGTTTGCGTCTAAGGAGAAGGTACCTGGTCTAGAAGATGATCCCGAAGCACAAGATTGTCGCGCGGAATATGCGAGATGTCTCTGTATGTCGGGGAACTCAGACGAGGCCATTGAGCAATATCAGCTTGTTTTTTCCTCGAACGCGTGGCTAGATGCAGCTGCCTTTGTCGACATCCTCAGAAGGAGACATAGTTATGCATGGTGTCTTTCTAATTCAAAAAGGTATGACGAAGCCGTCGAGCAATACCGGATTATCTTGGCATCGAGAGATCAGAATTTAGCAACCCCAGACTTACACGGGATTACAGAAGTAGTTAAAGTAGAAAAAGGGCTCACTTTTTGTCTCAGTCAGCTGGCGCTATCGAGAGCTGGTGCCGCCAACACTGTGGAAAAGAAGCGTACCTAGAAATACGCTCGCAGCTGCTATGACCAAGCCAAAGCGTTACACTCCATAGATCGCTGGAGTCTAGAAGTTTGACGTGGCTTGCCAAAGAGCTTTCGTGCTTTTCAGATCGTCGAACAAGTATTAGCGTGTGCAGAAAGCTTTCGAATCCTTGGCATCGCAATTGTCGCGCCCCTCACCTATTTTGTATAGGTCATTCGACATTTCAATTCATTCAAACCCACTCAACATCTATTATCGCATCAAAAACAGGCTCAAATAGGTGAAAATGAAGCTATTCATACACTACTAATCAAATTCTATAGTATCAGCTTCAAGATCTCTTTTCAAGGCTTTAATATCAGCTTCAAAGATATAATCTTTGACGCTATGCTTGAAATGCTGTCTCGAAAATCTATCACACCTGCTTCTTTCGACAGCGTAATGAAGAAATTCATCAAAAGTGCCTTCAAAATGAGGTCATATCTTCTTGAAATGTCGTCTGATTCAGATCTTCAGCACACTGAAACTGAACTCAATGAAATTGAAGTTCGAAGAGTATGATGATAGATATCGTATCTCACACTCGTGTGAGATAATGAGTTTCTCAATACGAGCGTTACAATGTATGCTGACGTTATTCATGATGATTACACTCTTCGAAGTCGGAAAGAAACTGCATAGAGATAGCAGTTCATCTGCTAGTCATCGAAAGAAAGTCTCGCCGTTGAATCAATCTTCACGAATATCGATACAGAGTAGATAGTCATCTATCGTGTAAGTCAAAAGAACACTTCAGCAATGCTTTCTCTTTCTAGAGACTTGATAGCGAGCTGATTCATCAACTGATGCGTAGACTTGATAATGTCATCTTGTAGTCTCGTTGAAGAGAGTCTCGTCAACGAAGACAAGCTGCTCAGTCGTCAGCTGCAACAGATCGGCAATTCAGTTCAAACGAAGCTCATCGTTCCGTCTGATGCTCACACGCTGTTTCTTTTTATTACTTCAGCTTCTCTTCTTCAGAATTCTGAATATCGTGAATCTATGAACATGTATATCTCACTTCTCTCATAGAAATCACATCATCTCTTTCTGCATGACTCATGACTGTTGCTTCAGATATGTAATTAGAAAGTCTTCAGCGACTGAAAAGATCTTTCAAGAGACGTTCTTTGAACGAAACTGAGATCTAAAGAGAGAGTCATACATGAAGAGATTCGTCTGAAATCTATAAACGATATCGAAGTGACAGTGAACCTCTTGAGCGATAGCTTTGAGACATCAGTGAAGTAGCAGAAGTCGTAATATTTTGAAGCGAAGAGCAGAGACTAAAGGATCGATCATAGCTGCTGAACTGCTGAAAACACGTCAGTATAAGCGAAGAAGTCTGAACAATTCATTTTCACCTGTTTTGATGCGATAATGGGTGTTGAAGGGCTGAAATGTCGAAAGATCTATACAAATTTGGGGGGAAGACGCAACAATTGCGATGCCAAGGATTCGAAAGCTTTCTGCACACGCTAATAGTCTATTCGCAGCTTCTTGACCTAAATGTCACGGCAAAAATGTTTACGGGGCGACAAAGCTGTGGCTCAGCTTCGATCTACGTGTGTCATTATTTGATAAGGTTCTACTACGTACAGGTCTCGCAGAGCCTCCTGAAGCTTCTTCTTCTTGAAAACGTCGTCAGTGTTGATCTCATGCAAAGTGGTAAACTTTTGGCTGTGGAAATGTCATTCTAAACATACCAATGAACATTGAAAAGAAACAGTAGCATCTTGAGACTTCGAGGTAAAAAGTTTAACAAACACAGAAGAGAAGAATGTTGGTCATGCACCAACGACATAGTCAAGGAACTGCATCAACCTGACCAACTTGCTCCCTCGACACAGCGCCAATCAGTGTGATAGCTGGCCCGACGTACCAGCTCCCAGATAGCTTTCAGCGCCAGATTTGCGCCAAATGGCCAACCTTTTATTGTTAATATATATTATGCTATTTGCAGATATGAGTACAGTATAGTACAGAAGAGGAGACTTTGGGGGTCGGTGGAATCCGAAGTCTTCGAGATCGGAAATGAAACGACCACAAAAGAGGAGAATGTTGCTTCTCCACCAACGCCACAGTCAAGCAATGGTAACGGTCTGAGCAAACTTCTTTCTCGAAAAGGCCACGCACTCTCCTATTCCGGTGCCGCGAAAAGGATAAAGAACGCCATCATCAACGCAAATATCCCCGTGCTTTCCGCGAGTGCAAACCCCAAAAACGCAAGTTGGAACAGCTGCGGTCTTAATTGTGGGTTTCGAGCGACGCCCTGGATCAAGGATCCGAAGATTGTGCCGATGCCAGCACCAGCGCCGGCGATCCCAATCGTTGCCATGCCGGCTCCGATGGCGTGTGCGGCGGCTAGCATCGTCGAGGAAGAGCGGTGGAGAAGTAAGGATGGGAAATAGATTGAGTTATGGACGGACGGTCCTCGCGGTCGTTTAAGGGCAAAGGAAGTGGCTTGGGGGCGACTAGGCGATTGACTCGTTGTGCTTATGCTCCTCTTGCTAGCGGCAGGACCGTTCTTTCCTGCAACAACAGTATGGACACGATGTAGCATAGGTGTTAGTCCTGTTTTGGTAGGTATTGTCAGGAATTGACTTGATTGTGGACAGGGCACAATATACCCAAAGTGCTCAGGCAAGGTTTAGAAAATTGCATTGATGCTTTTGACCGCCCTTTCGTCTGCTCGGAACGCAGCAATGGACGGGTGGAAGCCTGAGATATGGCGCTAGGCAAAAAGATAAGCCTGAGGCCAGCAGCAGACGACGTGGCCATTGTATCAAGGGTTAGATTAGGGCAGCTCGAGGGCCAAGTACATTAAGTCACGCAGACGCGAACAAGAATCGGTTAGGGATTGGGCAACGGCTGAGGATATCTGGACAGGGAGAGATGAAAGAAAGTGAATTTGGTCCGGGAAAAGGTGAGTCATGGCAGTATATAAGGTAGGGACTTGATGTTTTGCATCCCGTGACTTTCCGAGAGAGACTTCGGGGGTTTTACGAGGTAGGCTCTTCGTATACTCGATTAGACGCAAAGAGTATAGATGTCGACTGGGCGGTCATCTGATGCTTGCCGACTCCAATAAGCCACTACAGGTTCGTGCAGTGGGAGATTTTTGAGTGGACTTTCTGTCTGCGAGATATAGACGATTGATGATTCGGTTGTAATCGCAAAGCGTGTGTGATAAGAAGGATGGGGAATGGAAACACATGAATGGGCTCGAGGCTGACTTCGATACAAGACTGCCTTTGAGTCTTACATTTGACCCGGCTTGTTGGGCTATTGAAGTTTCCGACTCTTGGTGAGAGGGAGTAAGCGTGGTAAGGTAACTCTGGCGACTGGATAATAAACGGCTTGTTGCCCCGCCAAAGTGGCAGAGTAAACAACATCGCACCCCTGCGAAAATCAACGCGCATCTTGAAACAACTTTGGTTATCGTGATCGCAATTCAATCTATCACATCTTTTGCTTAGCAACATTGCTCCACGTTTTGGATATGCTTGTCGCTCATTTGGTTCAGCCAAACCCCAAGATCGCCAATGCTTGCATGCTGAGTTCACAATAGTCACGCCGCCATGGCCACAGCATCGCCAACACCCTTCGGGCTGAACTACGATAGCTTCCCCCGACCTCGACGAGCCCCTTCGCGACAAGATGGACGGATCCAGCCTTCAAGACCGACCCTCAAGCGCGGCTCTCCTCTGTCTCATGTTCCAACCAACAATGATGGCCCTTTACCCCAAGCTTGGAAGTTTTCGATCGGTGACAGCTCTGATGATGATGTACCAGTGCCGCCAATGAAATTCAGTGCGGAGGCAAAAGCCATACTTGGGGATGAAGCTTCAGCCATTGGATCATCTCCATCGCGACGCAATGGTGTATCGAACGATCGTGCGTTGACACGGGACCCCAAAACAACACTCAGAAAAAGTCCCTCAACTTTCAGGTCTGCGTTGGGAGAGCGGACAGCTTCACCTGCTTCAACCCGGTCTGGTAGTCCTCGAATAGTACGATTGAGCGGAGGAGCAGCGACACTACGAAGAAACAGCCCGATATCAAATTCGGAGGGTTATCGCAACGGAAATACTCCGCATGACCTGATTACGCCTGCTCCTCGACCGCGGGACTTGCAGACACACCTTAGGACTAGACCCTTTGAAGGCACTTCTTCAGAGTCCAACAAGGCAACGACCACTGAACCTAGATCAGCACCTGCTACGGAGCTAGCTCAGCCAAGGTCAGTGCCAATGGAAGAGGATAATGCGCTTCACGAAGCAGCTTCGCAACTAGGCAATCTCTCTATAAATAGATCCAAGGCAGAAGAGACGGGTATTCAAGGATCATTGCGGGTGAAAAGAGTAGGTAAGGTGACAGGTCGATATCTCAGCGGACCAGCAAGAAGAGGGATGAAGCGGAGGCAAAGCGAAGAAGACCGAAGTCCGATACAGGAGGATGTCCTGTCATCAGGAGGAGCACTTCATGATCCAGCGGACCGCGAGGAAGCACCCGCTACAATGCAGCCGGAAAATTACCCTCCACCATCGAAACCAGAACCCTTGCCTCGCCCTCAGCTTGTTCATGACCATGATCGTCTCGGAAGCCAAGGTAGCATCATCACAGGAAGCCCGGTTCCTAACGACGCGAGATTGCCTAAGCCGTTGCAGCCTTTGATTCAAGCAAAGACCAATCCCGCGCCTGCGCCTGCGCCACGCCAGGATAGACCATCAGAAAAGAAAATTGCACCAGCTTTCAGAGTCCCCTCACTTCCGCCTTTGCCGTCAAGATTTGACCAAGAGAATGAACCACCGCCTACTTTCAAACGCAACAAACCCAACGGTCTTGCTCTATCTGAAAGACATGCTAAACTGACAACGATGGCTGACGAGAAAATGCTGATCAACACTCCTGCTACCACTTCACCTCCAAGGCCAGCTTTGGCTCCGCGAAGTCAGAATACTCCTCATCGGCCAGCTCCGCCACCACCCAAGATGACTGTTCTGGAGACTGCAACTGCTCCAGCAGGTGCAGCATCAGCTTCCCAGTCTAGGAAGAAGCGTAATTACATTTCCGTGAATGGGAAGCTATTCACGCGTATGGATTGTATCGGCCGAGGGGGCAGTTCAAAGGTATATCGAGTCATGGCAGAGAATTACAAGGTCTTTGCGTTGAAAAGAGTCACACTCGAAGATCAGGATGAGGCAGCTATTCGTGGCTACAAAGGCGAGATTGACCTTCTTCAAAAGCTGGAGAACGTAGATCGGGTAATTCGGCTTTTCGACTGGGAAGTCAATGAGGAAAGACACACACTGAGCGTGCTAATGGAGATGGGTGAATCTGACCTGAACCGGGTGCTGACCATGCGACTGAACGCCGAGGATGCCGTTTTCGATGTAACTTTCACTCGCTACTACTGGAAAGAAATGCTGGAATGCGTCCAAGCAGTGCATCAGCACGATATCGTCCACTCAGACCTAAAGCCTGCCAATTTCCTCCTCCTACAAGGAAAGCTTAAACTCATCGACTTCGGCATCTCCAACGCCATCCAAGATAATACCGTTAACGTCCACCGAGAACAGCACATTGGCACCCCAAACTACATGTCCCCCGAAGCCCTCGTCGACTCCAACGCCACCAGCGGTCTTCCCTCCACCGCCGGCAAAATGATGAAGCTCGGCAAACCCAGTGACGTCTGGAGTCTCGGCTGCATCTTGTACCAGATGGTCTACGGCAAACCCCCTTTTGCCCATATCGCTAACCAAATGCAACGCATCATGGCCATCCCCAATCCCCGCCACATCATCGACTTCCCCTCGAAGGCTATCGGCGGCGTCCCCGTCTCCAGCGGGCTCATCAAAACCCTCCGGCGCTGTCTAAACCGTGATGCCAAGCAGCGGCCCACGGTTGACCAGCTTTTGGCAGAGGGAGATGCGTTCCTACATCCGGACGCGCAGGTGAGGGGGACGGTGCCGGTTAGCCAGGAGATGCTGGCGCGGATCCAGCAGAATATTGTGAATCATATCAAGAAGGATGGCATGCCTGGTGAGGCGGAGTTGGCGACGTGGCCGGGCCTGTTTTTTGCGAGTATTAGGGCTGCGGTTGAGGAGGGGAGGGCGTGAGGATTGGGTGGGTGGGGGGGATGGTTTGATAAGATATGTTGGAGTCGGTGGAGAGGGGTTTGAGTAGTTCTGTGTTGGCTTTGAGGGGGTATCGGGTTGGGTAAAAGCAGGGGTTTTGTTTGGGCGATTCAGCGTATCATTATGTGCCGGTTTAGCGTAGGCGCGGCATTGAAAGAAGTGGGGTTTATGCGATTGAGAGCGACGTTTGTAGATACTTTGATGGCATGTATACCCCCCTTTGCTTTGATTACCTTTTGGTTCGTTGGAGATGCCTTTTGGTTCGCTGGAGGCAATGCGAAGGATCTTTGATGTCTTATTTAAGTAGGGCCTATGTGGAACTCAATGCTCACAATTGAGGGGGGGCTCTGTAATTGGTTTTCAAAACCCTTTGTACGGATTAGGAACAAGGTCTATGCACCTTCATTCCCACCCGCCAGCACGGCTAGCTTTCGAGGTTGCTCTATGTGGTGGTAATATGGTACAGTAGTCCCTGGCTGCTCTATTCCGTATCTTGAACGTGGGCTTCAACATATCCCGTCTCTATTGTCTCTTCGCAACCTCCACCCGCGTATAAAAAACCCCCCCAATCCATCCCTATGCTTTAGGATTCACACCATCACCATCACCCTCCTCACTCCTCCCCTTCCTCCCCCCCATCCTCCCCCCCCCCCTCCCCCCCCACACAAACCCTCACCTCCACAACCCTCAACACCGTAAACCGCATCTTACTCCTTACAGTCTTCACATGCCTCTGCCGCCTCTTCGTCTTCTCCACCACCCGCATCGGCTCCCCCTCCACCCCCACCACCCGCGCTCGACACACAAAATCCCGCTCGTCCACCCACGGATTCCCGCGGTATGTGTATTCCCTGGAGCCGAGACTCGAGGCCCGCGTCAGGCGCAGCATGGTCCCTGGGACGGCGTGCGGCATGTGGAAGGGGAGGCGGAGGGTGTCGCCCGCGGTGAGGAGGTAGGGGCGGGCGTGCAGGTGGGCGATTATGTAGTGGGGGGGTTGGGCAGCGAGGAGGGGGAGGAGGGAGGGGGGTGGGTTGGCGGCGGCGGGGGGAGTTTGTTGGGGTGGTGGTGGAGAGGGTTGGGGAGTTGTTGGGTTTTTTTCGGGGTTTGAGGCCTTTGGGGGTTGTTTGGGGAGATGAGTGGTGTGGAAGGCGCTTTCGGGGGGGTTGGGGCCGGTGGTGCTGGTTGTGGTTGAGAGGCGTGCGCGGAGGGGGAGGAGGAATGCTGGTGGTAGTGAGAGGATTTGCGGATTCGATTGAGCAAAAGCTCGGCGCATGCTGGTGCTCAGCATTGTTGTGAGATTGGTGTTTGGTGGTGATGATAGGATTTGGCGCAGTGGAATTTCGAGGTTCGGAGATCTGCCGCTAGTGATATCTACTCTCTAAACAGACTTAGCGCCGTTGATCCTGGTATGGCAGGAATAACGCCGGTTTACTCCGTACTGTAGTACATAAGGTAGTACGGAATATTCCGTACTGTAAGAGATACATACACCCACGACACCGAAACATACCAGTGCAGTTTTATGAACCTGTCGGCTGCTTGCTGGTTCGAGCCACTTCGTTGAGGTATGGAGGGTTCTATGACTGGTGATAGGTTGCTGATGTTCTGTGATCCTTCGGCTGCGGCTGAGGGCCTTGGTGAAACAAGGCTGGAGCGATCCAGGCAATGCATTGGCTGATGTGTCGCTTTGCCTCCTGCTATTTTGGCGTGTCCATCTCTTTTCCTCTTCCTCTTGTATTTTTATATCTTTCGTAGAGCTTTCTTTCTTGCGCGACGAAGTCGAGTCTCTTCGTGAAGAGAGAATCGTGAAGAGCGATATTTGGCATCATCTCGTTCTTTAATCCACCACTGTGGTGTGATCTCGGCCGCGAGAGTTTTCCAAGATGAAGCGCCTTTCATGTCATAGCCCATTTCTCCTACCTCTTGCAGTCCTCCTCCTCATCCTCCCATCCACCATCGTCGCCGCCCCTTCTACAGCTACAGGGCAATGGCTCTTCCCGGATTCGAATTACAGACCAACCTACAACTACCTCGACACTGTGAACTGTTCCTGGTCATCAAATTACCCCAACGCCTACCTCGTCCTTTGGTGTGGCCCCCCCGACTTTACAAGTTTCACACCATGTATAACATCCCTACTCTCCATCCCTCCCTTTTCGCCTCAAGCTAAGACAATGCCCTAATCCTAGGCTCTAATACCTCCGTCCCCTCCACAGGAAGCCAAACAGTCAGTCTCGATTGCAACGGCGCTGGGGCATGCCATGCTGAGATTTATGCGGAAAATAAGCCTACTACGCCTCCCGAGACGCCGTTTTCCACAAATAGTGGTTCTTGGTACATTAATCAGGATTCGACGCTGAAGCCTACGACTTGGAGTCTCGCAACCTCGCCTAATACAACTTCTTCCAGTACAACAACAAGCACAAGCTCGGCTACGAGTGTGAGCTCGACAGCACCGACTTCAGCGCCGACCAGCACAGGAAAAGCAGCAGCGCCCAGCAGCGGCCTCAGCACAGGCTCTAAAGCGGGCATAGGTGTTGGAGTAAGCGTGGGAATATTGCTGCTCGCGGCCGTCGCCTTTGTAATTTTCCGTACTCGGAGGCGGCGGCAAACCGACAGGGGAGATAGCGCTCAGGACATGGGGTCGGATACGGGGTTGATGGCGATGAAAGCGGCGGATAAGGCGGAATTGAAGGGAATGCATGAAACAGGCGGCGGGGAGGCACATGAGTTGGACGCAATGGGCGGTAACATCCAGGAAATGCGTGGAAGTGATGTACAAGCAGAATTGGACGGTATGTCAGCCGTTGGTGGGACGAAAGGAGTGCGGGATATGGACGGCAATAAACGAGAGTTGTAATGCTTGTACGGTGTATATGAGCTGGTTATAAGGTATGATGTCATGGGTGCATATGTTGCAGGTTCCTTATGTCTGTTGAAAGAATTCCTGCCTGACTCGAAATACCCATTTCGTCAAATGAAACTTATTTGAATGTTGTTTTTGTGCATATCGTTTTCTATCTAAGAATTTTAATCTCCGTTGCTTTTAGACTTTCACCTGGTTTTTTCCAAATATTGTCATCGAAGATGCAAAATCTGCTGGTGGTCATCTTCTAACTGAAGTTTGGTAAAATTACTTCCCGTCGAAACGGAACCAAGGAATATACAATTGATTGAGCAACAACTCAGGCTTCTCGAGCAAGCCACAACAGGATTACCTTAGGAACCCCTGTATTTCGAACATAAAGTGGGTTAGGAACCGAGGATATTGCATGTGTGTTAAAAAGGTGCTGCTTCAAGGAAGTCAGTGAACAACGACAGTTCTTTTATTTAAATCACTTTTGCCCCTGTTCGAGGAACGACTGCTTCGCTTTGGCTAGATAATCGAACTCAGATGGCAAAATTCGGGTTTACTTCGAACATAGGTTGGTAATCTGAGTCTCATAGGACTGAGACCCGCTAGTAAAGTTTTCGCTTACTGCTTGTGGCTGCTGAAAGACTGATAGATATCTAACAACAGCAACAACCAATATATCAATATAACCTCGTATCGCCTTCGTATGTCAACAAAAAAGTAGTGGGATGCTAATGATGATATTATCCACCGAGGTCGTGGCGTCCACGGCGTCTCAACCCTGGAGCGAACGCAAATTGGCATACAGAGCCTGGATTTACTGCTGACAGCGAACTGCTTATGCTTCTATTCTGTCACTTTCCTCGGTCGTGGTCCGCTGTACGGCTCCCCTTTGCTTAGGTCAGCCTCCCGGTCCAGATTCCGCCCCATCTGGTAATTCTCATCAAGAACGGCAAAGAAGCCACGGTCGAGGTCAACATCATCGGCTGCGGCTTTCAGCTACTTGGCCGCTGCTTCAATTGTTTGACCCGCAAAGGGTGAAGGTATGGGGAAGGATATGACGGGCGCCGTGGTTCTCTCATTGATGCGATTATCGGTGCGTTTTTGGGGGGCGTGTTTGCAGGCATCTGTGGCAAGATAGAGGTCCTAAATGCCACCTTCACGGTCGCAATTCTGGGTGAGCCTGTGGTTGATTGTCTGTCTCCGGTCAGCTTGTATAACACGACATGCTTGGACGATTCTTCGCTCATCTCAAGTGTTACGTCTTCCGCGTTTACAAACAAGGCGTAAGGAGACTTGCCTATACCGGCCATACCGTGTGATCTTGCTATTTGTTTGCTTACGCGATTTCAAACAATGACTTTGGGCTTCTGAGGCAGACAGTTGATGACCAAGCGAGCTGGGGTTGAAACATTGTCGAACGACGAGCAACCACACGACGTGATCAACTCTTACTCCGACGAAGGAATACTACTACACCTCTTTTTTTTTTTAGAAAAGCAGGACTCGCACCCAGTGATATGTTCTGAGATCTGTAAGTCTCTTTCTAGCAATGGGGGGCGTGGAATTGAAGATCTTGTCGGGAAAGCCGGGAATTATTCAGGAATCTGCATTTGGAATAACAGCTATTCTAGCCGCCATGAATATCGGGCGATTCCATGTAGGTGTGTGCAGCCTCAAGACTATCGGACCTTCAGGGCTGGCGGGATAAGCGGGGAAGAAGCAGTCAGGATGAGATAATCTACAAGATCTTCTACGGCTGAAGAGCGGTTTCTCTAGCTGCCGGGTCGTCTGGCTGTGGATAGCTAGATGCTCGATTCCTTTCGCGGAGTTCGTAGAGTCTATCTCGAGAGCCTGATGGAGTGCGTCGAGTCTTTCTAGAAGGTATGAGCTATTACATCGAAGTTCAAATAGCGGACATGAGAAGACCATACATGATCGGGCTGACAAGACTTTGCTAATCCATGATAGATCTGGTGATAATGTCCAGTATAAGAATGTCTCTTCAACCTCGCAGCTATGATCGTGCTGTGGCAACCGTCGTAGCACTGTTCAGATCCCAAGGCTCTATACACAGGTCGAATTTCCGCCTCGGACCAATGGCCGTTACTCCTCCCAGGGTATCGCACTTCTCCACCACGCGCCTGATATTAAGGGCTATCGAGATCGGTCTGAAAACGTCCGTGTCTGTCACGAGCTTGAAATCGAGAAAAATATAGCAACCACCGTTCCTCCATCCCAAGCCGGGGTCACTTGCTTTATAGAGATGGTACGCCGTGGCGCCTGCACTATTTTCGATTTGCGTGGCGATTTGCAAGCAATCTGTACCAATGACGGGACGGTGCGTAAATGGTTCCGTCTCACAAGTTATTGACCACTCCGATTCTAGAGGGAGATTGAGGGCGTCGGTAGAGGGAATTCTGTTGACATTAAGGTTGTCGAGCATGTTGGGAGAGGAGACATTGTGTCTGTCAGCGACCAAGGATGAGACCAATTGCGGATATGCCGGAAATGCGTATGTCGTTGTAACGAGGAGATGAAAGAAGATAAATGCATTCGAAGACAAGATTACAGATAGCATTTCTATTCGCGGTCCAAAGCAATCACAAAGGAACTCGGAAAATAAATAATATGCAATGAGGGACACAGTAATATATATCATCTATAAAATATGTACCCCACATGAAACAATTACGGCTTGTCGATGCAATCCATCAAATCAACGTTCAAGCGCGTCTGGAGCAAAAAGCGCCTACAACGAATTTCTTCCGACAGCCCCTCCTTGCGCTTCTGTAAGGTAGAACCCTGCAACAGGCTCCCTATCAATGGTCGACGTCGAGATCAGTACAGTCAAGTAAACAGTGTTCGTAAGTCGGCTGAGGTATTCAACGCTCGAATGTGTGGGTGAGGCTGCTGCCCCTAGGTTATTAGCAACCATCACAATCCCCGTCCACGTCCAGGTCAGCGGGGTCCTGCTACATAGCGCTGCTACTATAAATTGTAGTAGTAGGGTACGTAGTCGGACGGACGGTTTGGCGGCTGTGGGTAAGATCCAGGCGCAAACCCCTTTCAGAAGTAGCTTCGAGCGCGCGTGTACCGAAGGCATTGTGGCGATGGAAAGGCGTTCTGATGTCCACCTCGCTACCTCAAGCTCGTCAAAACTCTCCCGTGTTCTGCTATCTTCCTTCTACCCTCCGATCTCGCTCCCTTCCGATCATCCGGAATGTCTCATCCCTTCACATCACCTCCTTACTGGCCCCAAGAGCTCGCGCAGCCTTTCCTCATCTCTATCCCTCGTCTCGCGGCTGTTCGCTCAGATCTGCATCCCAAGCTACCGAGTTGGCAACGCCTCGATCAGTTCCCCGCTGGCCTTTGTGGACGGGTTTGCTACCATGAACGTGATGCCCAGTGCTAATCCGGCTTCGTGATTTTTTCCAGGCATACTGCTCATGCGACATGCCAAACAGGGGGGGATGGGCTTTTCTGTGAAACCGACTCTATCGAACGCGTACTGGACTGCAGGCTACATCAAGCCCGATGATGGAGGCCAATGCCATTGTTTAGTTACGCAAACGGAAAGCGTGAAAGATCCCACAAGCTTCCTGAGCTGCGTTGTGCTTTTGAGAGTAGTGCGCTACAGTACGTTTGAAGGCCCCACAGCTGTCTCGAAAAAGAACGCTGGCCGGCGACGACGACGAGATTTTCGGAAGAATTTTCAGGGCTCGAATAGTTAGGATGGCGCGATGCAGTACTGGGAATTGAGGAGGTCAGATGCCCCATTCGCTAGCAATGGCATGGGTTTCCAAGTGCAGCACTCTTTTCGTTGGGCAATTACAGTAATCGTACGTAGCCGGATAGAGGAATCATATTGAAGTGTTATACGTAGCTTCACCTTGTTCTCGGGGAAAACAAGAGCCTGAATAAGGTAGGAGTATGTTAAATCTGGATATGTATGACATCACTTCCAGGACAATAAACCAACAAAAGGGGGCCGAAAAGCGCAATTTCTGCTGTCGACTATGGAAGAACTGCCATCTACTATCCGGAAGTGCGCGCACCATCTGGATAACAGATAGCATCGCAAGCTCCTGCACGAGCACTGGGAATACGGTGACTACGGGCTTCAATCGTCTTTCTCCGGCAGATAGGGGGAGATGACACGCAGTGTGAGGAAGATGGCACTATTTTCAAATGCGCATAGCCAATTGCGGGTGCAGATTTTGAGTATGGAGGGGACAGCAGGTGGTATGTTGTCCTGATTCGCTGGATTGAACGGTATGCCTTGATAGGAAAATACTTGAAATTTATACAAAGAAAGGTCAAAAAAACTCATACAAGACATCCCGCTAGTCGTAACCCTACGCGCCATTTCATGTCAAGTCGTACATCACCTCTTGTTCTGTCGTTCAATCATCCTATAAGTTCTAACAAATAGCAAGCTACCCGGAAACTTGGCCTGCAAGAGATAGCGGTCAAAGCTGCTCGAAGGTAAAACTCATGTCGTCGGTCTGCCAGGACTTTGTTTGCTGTCGAGTACGTCGTCTGGGGACACCTCTGTCTTCCAGGTCAGACTCACCGTCCGACCTGAACTCATTGTGTTTTCGGCGCTTGCTGCCGTCGTTGGCCGTCGTTGTTTGAGGGTTCCAGCTGGACCCCGGCAGAGGTGGGTAGGTGTCTTTGATGGAGTTGTTATCAGAAGCCATTAGGTGGAGCCACCACAAAGCCAGATTAACTGTCAACGTCTGTTGTCCACCAATCGACAACGAGCTCTTGTCCTTCCAAGGGATTGCCTTGTACTCCAACATCCCTGAATGGGAAATTCGCCCTGACGGTGATGACGGAGGCTGTTTAGCAGATTTTAGGAATTTTGACTTGCGCACGGTGGACGGTTGAGCCCCGTGATAGGTCTCTTGGGAGTTGTCTGGCGATATGAAGTCCCCTTCTGTTGCTGGTCGGATGCGCACCACCACAAGTTCCTTCTCGGTAATTATGTACCCGTATCGTGATTCGGTCTTGAGGCAATAAGAGTAGACTTGCTTGATTGGTTCGATCCAATCATTGGCCATGTGAGCGTCGGCAACGGGACCCACTTCTATATTACAGCTTGACCATTTGCCCCCCACCTTCGTGTCTCCTGGTAAGATATTCCTCGCCCTGGAGGCGTCGAATTGCACCCGCTGTACCCCGGCCCAGTCAGGTCGCAAGGTGGCGCTAGATGCAGGATAATCTGCCTGACCACCTCGTACCATGAATACCTGCTGATAGGAGGGTAGACCTAGATGACCCTGTAGGAAGTCCTGGGCTATTACCAAGGCATCAGACACCATTGATTGATTCCACTTGACAAGAAGAGCATTAAGAGAATCTTCATCATGGATCTCGCAAAATGGGAATGGAGCTATGCCTGAATGGACGGGTAAGTTGTAGGGTTGTTGGTCCAACGCCGTTTGCAACACGCCCCCATAGCTTGTTTGGAGAGTATCGAAGTCGAAATCTTCCCACATCTGTATTACATCTGGAGTTTTCCAATTGCCGTTAGTCGTGTTTTTCTGCGAAGCTCCGCCGCTCGAGTCCGATGAATGAAGTCGACACTTCAAGGGAGGATTGTCAACTCTAAGGTATTCTAAAAGAGATGTGGTGGAGGCTGGCATGTTGAACCTATGAAGCTTGAGATATGCACGAAGAGTAAAAAACGTATGCCAGAGCCACAGAGATAGGCTGGAATAACGGTCAACCGCAATGCACATATGAGAGATATATTGCATGCGACGACCATACTTATGAATGAAACTCGCATGTGGAGTCTTGAATTAGAAAAAGGCAAAAAAAGGCATGCGAGCCCCGAATGAACGGTAGCCAAATACTCGAAGCTCGTGCAGGAGTAAATAACCAGATATAGCCCTGCATAAGTTTCTGAGCGGCTAGAAGTGAGGGGGTGGTAACAACATCGCCTGAAATTGGGCTGAACAGGAGTAGAGAACTGGGTGTGAGGTGGTTGAAATAGCCTGATAGGTCAAACAAACCGGTGTAGCAATCTTTTCGTTGAAACGCCATGCCACAATTAGGGTATCATCGCAAAGGCAAAGACGCAGCAGCATGACAGCAGTAAAGAGGCGTCCAATTAAGCGAAAAAGAATAAGAGACATTTTTGAATTGGTTAAGTTAAGGTTACAAACCACCAATGCCCGGGAGGAAAGGAGGCGTGGGAGGTGCATGGGAGGTGCATCCCCAGAATGGGGCCCCGCGTCGCTAGCCACGAGTACTGATCCCCAGGTTCATTCCTCGTAAAGTAATCACAGAATGACCTTTGCATCGCGCGGATTCGGGGCTTTTCGCATACGGCAAAAGTGAACGCTCCGTCGCTCAATCAGCCATGATCATTGTCTGGCTTCCTTACCATGCTGTTTGGTCCTGAAACCTGAGAAAATCCATGATGGTGCGCATTGCTTTCAGCAAGCCTCTTCCAGAATGCGAAGGCCCAAAACTCGCCCCCTTCAAGGACAGGAAAGTCAACGTGGATTTCGTACGGCTGCTCAGCGACAATGAACAGAATGGCCAGTCGCATGTTTTTGAAGTCTCGATCAAAGGGAAGGCCTACGCGCTAAAGATTGTGAGCTTGCTGTGTTCAACTCCGGCTACCCTGCTGACAGGTTTCGCAGTTCAAATTCTATGATGTTACCGAAGCTTTATGTCTTCTCAGTCAGCAAGAAAAAGCCGACCTTTCTATCAGCGTCGTTCGCGCCCTATCGGACCCTTTCTACAACGAGTGTCGTGCTTATGGCCGACTCATCGAGTCTAAGGTGAACGGAACGGTTGCCGCTCGCTGCTATGGTCATATGGCTGTCTCAGCAGACCAGGAAGCACACCTGCGTGAGAGATTTGGCGTGTCCGTATGGGATAGGTCCCGCAAAGATGCCTCAGTCCCAGTCTCCAAGAGACAGCCTTTCCGTGCAATCCTTAAGGATCTGATTCCAGATACAGTCCCGCTAAGTAACAAGCTACTCAACAAGATGCAAAGAGACCTCGTAAGGATGCGAAGGTTAGGTGTCTTCCCGAGGGATATAAGACTGCGGAACTACAGAGGAGGCCTTCTCGTAGACATGAGCATTGCTATAACGGTACCCCATTATCTCTTCGAGGTCGGAAGTGTGCGGAATACTGTATACCTCCTACGGGAAGACATGCTCAGATTCCAAGCGATCAGAGACGAGTCTGGGATTCAATCGTGGGACCGTACAATTAGGAACATTGAATATTGCAAGAAGCTTCGTGGTTGTCCTGACGGCAAGCCGAGGAGACACCGCTCCATAAAACAGTAGCATCGGCATATTAAATGCCATTGACTGAGGCCAGCATTCGTGCAACTGGGCCGGTTTCAAGTGATCTGTAGGCCTTTGGGAAGAATTTGAATGACGGCCATTGCGAACGTGGTCATGCATTTGAACGTGTAATCCCTGTACTGCCCACACTTTCCTTCTCATGGCTTAGCAATTACTGAGGTTTTTCAGACACAAATGCCGCTATTCGGTTAGGAGTGCGGATAGAAAGAGAGGTAATGACCCACCTTTTGATTGAGGAATGTCCTGCTTGCCGTTGTCAAGAAATATTGTTATTTTTCGTTTGAAGACTAATTCATTAGGGGTTGATCTTGTTCGAAGTTGACCGATTTACTCTCTTTCGCTCCTATCTATGTTAGGCAGCCGTGCTGAGACGGACAAAAACATTTCTTTCTCCGTAAGCTCATTCCAAACTCGGTGATGTCGTGTCGTTCCGATGTCAGATTGCCGTGTAAAGGTGGCCTGGGGCTTTGATGAGATTGCTTCGAGGATAGAGCGAAGCTTTCCTGACCTGAAAAAGAAGGGCAGGAGCTGTTGTGGTGGGTTAGGGAGAGCCGTGTGGGGGATGTGGCTTGTTTATGTTTAATAGAGTCACTTCTATAGTAATTGGGCCATGCTAGTAGTCAATAGCACGAAGGAGAAGCCTCACATAGGAATTCAAAGAAGGTATGTACTTTCTAGGTAAGGTAGTGAATGATGGATCAAGAAATTTCATCCTAGGCTAGAAAGGAAACCGTTAGATCGTTGTCGGCTATCTATCGGTGATCAGATCTTCGCACCAGCACCAGGAACACCTTGGGGACACGTAATGTACGCCATAAGTACTGATCTTGGTCTTCATGATATGGATATTGATTATGGGAGTCAGAGCAACGCTCCTGTATTGAAGGGACTAAATATAGAATTAGGCTGCAAATCACTCACACCAACACGTTGCACCCTTGAGCGCAACCCTAGGGCGGCGTTCAGTTTAATGCCCGATCGAGTCCCATCTAGATAAATTCCCGTAGGGATTCTCGTGTTCTTAATTCGGAATATATATTTGTGTATTATATACACCCCGAACTTAGGATTAGCAATTACTATTTTGGTTCGGGAAGGGGAGCATAGCTTTGGCGGGAACATTGAGGGAGCAAGGAAGAGCATTAAGGGAGCACGGGGGAGCACTGAGGGAGCAAGGGGGAGCAGCGAGGGAGCAGGGAGAGCAGCCGAGGGATCAGAGAAGCGCATGCATGCACTTCCTTGATCTCGGCTTGAGCTACCTTACTTACCCTCGATTAGGATCAGAGAAACCCGTTTATTCTACAATTGCACGTTTAATTTTTGTGACCCCGCTTAATTCTAGATTCGGCATCGGCATATGCTTCGCATCGGGCTGATCTCGAAATAATTCCAACCCGACGTCAAGTCTCGCATATTTTTCCGGCCCTGGCTCAGCTTTTCCAACCCCCTACGAACTGCAACCCGTCTGGCCCCTTTGTACATACTTCGATAGGGGAGTGTAAATAGCCTCAATAGCAGTCCGCGTTTGGCCCTACCTTACCATTCAACAGTAGTACCGTACCACTAACGCGTCAATGCAAAAACCCTGGATCCACATTATGCATTTCTATTCAACACTTATTTGCCTTTCACACCAAGTTGCTTTGGCACTCTAGAGGGTAACTAACGCTGCTATCATGTGATCAGAATTACGCATTTTATTGACAAGGCAGTCTTCAAGCGATTGGATTCGTTCAGCTGAAACGAGATCAGCACGTAATTGCAAGGTCTTATGGAAACTCTTGCGGTCGTCGGGCTTGCCAGCAGCGTAGTACAGTTTGTTCAATTTGCAATTCAACTGCGCAAAGAAATCCACGAATACTCCAGCGCCTTCGGGCGAGCTCCACAGAAAATCACAGATATTGAGAGACGCGTATCATTGATTCAGACTACCCTCGCGGATGTCGAAGATGCAGAGCTTGATCAGGAGATGCGGACAATGGAAGACTGCAACGCTAAGATCAAGGAATTGCTCGTGATCCTGGATGCATTGAAGTTGACACCAAGACCCCTCGAAGGTAAAGCCACGAGTCGGGAGTGGCTCCAGCGGAGTCTAAATCGCATGGAAACGGGCTGGAAAGCCTTCAAAACCCTTCATGGAGATGAGAAAATCGAGGCCCTTCAGCTTTCTCTTGATCGACTTCTGGCTCTTTTGGCATTGCAACTACAAGTCAAGGCGAACAAAAAGCTTGACGACAGCACCGAGGCTATCATCCGTCGCATAGAGCGTTTACACTTAGACCTTCGACAAGAACAGAAGATCTATGAGCAAGCGGGAGAGACAGAAATAAAGCATGTTATCCCCTTTGTGCGAAACGCGAAGTTCGTCGGACGTTCAGAAATCTTCAAGAAGTTGGAGGAGAAGTTCGGTCGGGGAGAGCCTCAAGTGGCCCTCTGCGGGCTTGGCGGTGTAGGCAAGACGCAACTTGCACTGGAGTATGCGATTCGGCTGAAAGAGCGCTCACCAAGTGTGTCAGTCTTTTGGGTCTTTGCGAGTAATGAAACAAGATTTGAAGATGCCTATAAACGAATCGCTTCAATATGCGGCATACCCGGTCATCGAGACCCCGATGCTAATTTGCTGCAAATCGTGCGTGACTGGCTAGAGAGAACATACCCATGCAAATGGCTCATGGTTGTCGATAATGTGGATAATGCCAGTGACTTTTTCGAAATGCAGCTGCTCAGGAAATCTATGTACGAGTATGTGCCACAAAGTTCGAATGGTAGTGTCTTATATACCACCCGAAATCGTGACATAGCCGTCGATCTTGCCTCAGATCAAGACCCGATCGACGTAGGATCATTGAGTACGGAGGAGGCTAATCAGCTCCTCGACAAGTATGTTCGCGATGCCAGCACAGGCGACGAGCGACTAGAATTCCTCCAAGCCTTGGACTGTATACCTTTGGCAATTACGCAAGCCGTGGCATTCATGGCGAAACGTCGGAAATCGATCACTCAATATCTTGAGCTATTCGAGAAGAGCGACACCGCTAAAGCTCGTCTCCTGAACTACGAGTTTAGCGATCATGGCCGAGAGGCAAGAGCTTTGGATTCAGTAGCAAGAACATGGATGATATCCTTCGACCTCATCAAGTCGAATCATCCTCGAGCGGCAGATTTAATTTCATTAATGAGCTTCCTGGACCCGCAAAGTGTGCACCCTTCCCTCCTTCCTAGCGATGGTGAAGACGAGTGGGATCTCTTGGATGCTTTGGAAGTCTTACTGGCCTTCTCCCTAATCAAGATCAATGAAAGCGACGGCACATACAGCATGCACCGCCTGGTTCAAATAGCCACTTGTTCATGGTTAGCCAGCAGCAATGCAGGAGATTGCGATAAATATGCAATGCAGGCCTTGCGCACGCTTGCCAAACAATTTCCCGACGACTTTATCAGAAATTCGGCAGCATCCAGGTGCTTACCTCATGCAGACAAGGTTTTGGCTTCCGAGACCAAGAAAATCAGTCTGCCAGACAAGCTTAATCAAGCGACATTGTTGCATAAGACAGCCAAGTATTATTGCAGCTCAGGCCACTTGATCATAGCTGAAGCGAGGGCAAAAAAAGCACACAACATACGAACTGAAACTCTTGGTCGCCTCCATCCAGATACCATTGTCAGCCTCAGTAGCCTGGGATGGATCAGTAATAGGTTGCGCCAGTACTCTGTGACTCGAGATACTATCGAGCCGGTGCTAGGCATCCTCATCGAAGAAGGCACTGTTCCAATTGGGCTGATGAGAGAAGCGGCAAACGTGCTTGCTCAAGCGCTGATCAGCCAAAACGAGCTCAAGTCTGCTGAGAAATTGGTACGGAGCGTCCTGTCGGATCAGTGTATTGACAATCTTGCAGCAAGTATTCTACAGAAACCATCGCATGACGATCTAAAATCTTATCGCCTTATTGTCACTTTAGGACGGAGATACCTCCGCGGATCAACGTACGAAGCAGCAGAAGAACACTATCAGAAAGCACTGATGTTATACCAAAAAGCCTTTGAGGACTGCTCAGTCGACACCGACGACGCTTCACAGGCTATGATAGGCTCAATACGTCACGGAATCTCAGTTGCCACCGAAGGTCTTGCGCTAGTACTGTTTCAACAAGGCAGATATGAGAAAGCCGAGGTCCTGTACCGAAGATTGCTGGCGGAACGCGAAAGCACGTATGGATCCAGGGGTCTCAGTACTTTGGTCTCGTTACATCATCTGGCGAGAGCTCTGGGCAAGCAAGAGAAATGGGACGAGGCGGAGGCGGCATGGCAGAGGGTCTGTCGGGATAGTGAGTTTGTTCTTGGGCCGGGGCATAGGGATGCTGTGAGAAATCAACAAAGCTATGCGAAGTTTCTGGAGGCTAGGTCAGAGAGGATGGGTGAGGTTAAGTGCTGCGAGTACTCAAGGAGTTCTTGATGAATGATGAAGACCTATGACCCGCTTTTCTGATAGTCGAGAGAACACTTGTTTGCGGTAAGTACACTGGTCTCCCAACAATAATTAAGTCTGATCGCTTCTTCTAACATGAACCTCTCAAAAGAGCTAGTAAGAGACAGGAGAGTTGCTTAGAAACTGGTTTATTGCCGGAATATCTTACAGTGCTTAGAAACATGAAGGCCAATTGATAAGGCTTCCGAGAGGTTTGAAACTATATAGAAATGAGCTAGAATACTATCCTTCAAATGATTATCTTCTTCAAAAGAGCGAGTTCCAGACTTGTTACAACTGCGATTTTCGAAGCAGCCTGAACATGAAAACCCAAGGCTAATTCACATATAATAGTGCTTTGTCATATGTATTCATTCCAATTGATTTCCTTTCACACCATATGAGCATGTGGGATCCTTCACGGCGTACGACTGTTGACAGTGCAGTGTTGGTGCGTATGATCTTAGATCGAGAGATATAGCCAGCCGACTGTCGACTGCTCTGAGACCCCAACCATGGCTACGCTAGCCGAAGGGCCCGGGGAGAACGCTGTGGGAGAGCAAGATTGGCCACGAGCGTCTGGATTATGTGGTATGGCGTATGCGGCATGGCCGTTAGGTTCTGCTGGGGCGTGTGGTTGAAGTTATTAAGCCCCTCCCTGGTGGAGCCAGCCATTTCTGTGTATATATACATACGTTCAGTACACTAGGAGTAACACTGAAACCAGAGCTTGGATTGACTTGCGTGCTGAGCCGGGGACTTTTCCATGGCAGTGCCCTATGTAGATGCTTACATGGCTTGCTACAGAGCTCCCTAGATAGCTTTCCACGCAGCTCTCCATAAATATTCCTGGACAGTCCCCTAGATAGCTCTCCAGATAGCTCCTTAGATGCCTTTATACATGTTTTATACACAAAACAGCATCTTTGAAGCATTCTCCACATATCCAGCATTGATAGCAAATACATCGTAGGTAAGAATGATGAAAGCATGACGCGCACCCAGCTGGCCTCAAGCACCTTGATGATATGCCAGGTGGTCTCGAGGGCTTTGTTTTCTGGCTGTTTGGATAAGAGAGTCCGGAGAAAATCGGGCTAGGGTTAGGAAATACGGAGTGTGAAGCGTCACGTCACTGCGGACAGATACGAACTAGAACCTTCAACGGTTATTTGCAAAGACTCATTTCCTTCGAAACACAACTCTGAGCTAAGATGTTCATTGAGCAAAGCTTTGGAAAGAGTGGACACTGCGGTTGCGCAGCTCGTTACCCTGTTGTTGGCAGGCGGAGCCCGCGCACAGCAGAGTTTTTTCTTTTTAATAGGTAGTTTCCCATATAGTGTCTACCGTACAGTCAATAAACACATATGCATGCTCCCATCAAAACCTTAGATACCAACATAAACATAGTGCAAATCTTCGTCAAATCCAACCGCCTTCTTGAGCGTGATGACATTTCAAACTCTTAATCTCTTTCGCATGTCGCGTAGCTACTTTGAATACTTCATTCAAAATGCATCGAAGGGACTCTGTATTTGTGGCATTTGTGTGATAAACGTGAATCCTGTTCTGTTGGCCCCGTCCTTTCCCCATATTATGAAAGCGTTGAGCGTAGAGAACTTTGAATTCTTCGACATTATTGGGGAAGTCGTTCAGAGCGTGGTTGCCTTCGAGCTTCTCACGGAGTATATCTGTTTTATTTAGAAACAAAAAGATCGGAACTTCATTGAACCACGGCAGACTTTCAATGCTTTGAAAGAGTATTTCCGCTTCTGATACCTGATTCTTAAGCGAAAAAGTTAGCCTCAGGTTTGATAGAACCGAAACTGGTCTCATCATCTAGATCTAGTGTTTACTGACTGCTGTTGGGTCTTCGATAAGACATGAGTCAAATGCCCCCAGCGCGACAACAAAGACCAAACAATCCACGGCACCAAAAGCGTGAACCCACTTTTTCCGATCAGAGCGGGTACCAGCTACATCAAAAACATAGTAGTCTGTTTCGTTGCGGCAAAGTAATGTTTTTGTGATTCCATCTGTCTTTCTTCTAGCGTGCAGGACGTCTTGGTTCGTTGGCAAGTATCCTTTCGAGAACAAGCGATCAAGATTTGCCAGATAACTAATTCTCAATGAGCTTCAGCCATTCTATAGCTTGGACCGGGAAAAGTCTATACTATTGGATGTTATCATGAAGGGCAAACTCCCCACCCCGCAGGATCGCTGTCTAAATGGCTTCGTCAAGCCAGAGCTCTTTCATTGATGTCAGACATGCCGGGGTGAAGGGATCGTCCAGATCGAGGTCATCTGCTTGATGAATGTGAGTCCTCACAACGTTTGATACGTGGGCGTACATATTACTTACAGTCATCGAAGCGCTCCTTAGCTTCGTATATCATTCGCTCATACAACTTCTGAAATATCAGAAAGGCCCGGATTCTTTGTCTCTAAAAGGCTTACTTCGGATTTAACGTTCTGATACTTGAGCCCCAGGCTCGGCATTTCCATGAAAATGATTACGAATGCAACAAGTATGTTACTGAAGATGAACTTTCGCGTTTCCTCACCTTCATCTAATGAAAAGGGATAGTCATGTATGAGTCTCATCTGCTTCAGCAGTGTGGTCTTGCCTCCTTCACCAGCTCCTAGGCCGGGCTCGTTAACAACGGTCTCATGTATGATGGATCTATTCAGCAGTGTAACACACTTACCTAAAAGTAGGATCTTAGCTTGAAGCTTTTCTTTGTCCTGGAGGCCCGGCGATTGCTTGTTCAAAGGTATCTTACTCGTCGACGATTGCAAAGGAAATCTAATGCGAAGGTTGAAAAGGTCATCTCTTAAGCTCCACTCACTCTTCCTCTGAGGTTTGGTGCCAAATCCCTCTCTACGCAACGGTTCATCTGACGTCTGCTTGACAACTGACGCAGAACCGGAGTAATGCTGGGAGTTCCATAGTTCCTCTGACGATATCGGTAGTTGTATGACGGTTATAGTAGATATCTGCGAGAGGCTCAGTCCAGAAAGTACAGACCAGCTAGTCCCAAACTGAGAACTCGAAGAGATAGAAGAGTTTGAATGCCCATTCCATGTCCGTCGGTAGACCCGGGAGGCGTGGATCTCAGATTGCAGACGAGGATCCAGGTTGACTTCCGAGTCTTCCACTGATGGGGTTATAGACTGATCGTACGAATCTGCAGATGGTTTGATCGTTATTTCCGAAGAGTTGTCTGTGATTCCATGGACAAGCGGAATTGATGAAGTCATATCATCGTGTGCTCCTGCCATGCTAAGCTCCGTATTTGCTAGACGTTGGGACACATCTTCGCTACTCTTCAAGATACTGTCAATCGACGTGGCAAGCTTCTCGACCGAGCCTCGAACATCCGCCATGATCTCACTGTAATTGTAAAGAATCAATTTGACGGCCATCGAAATCACCCGGCCGATTTCGGCTGCACTTACCACGTCAATATCGTAAGGATGAGGTTCAAAGAATTTCGTGACTCTCGAATACGAGAGACGAGGGTGTTGATCTTTTGCTCCTGCCGGGCCCAGCGTAGCTTCGTGATCTTCGATAACGGTTCATTCAGCTTAAATGAATCCAACATCTTCTCCAAGTCGGATAAGTTCATGACACAAGATGTACTTATGACGACGGCAGATTCTACGGAGATGGCTGCTCTTCTTGACTGAGGCACAGCTTCCGTATCGTGGAGGAAGGGAGACAATTGCGCGAGACAGATCCTGAGCTCGGTGACTTCTGCGACGATGCTGCGTGCCGTCTTTGGCGCCTTTCGTTCTCGATCAAGGAAGGCGGTCAGAGAGTTTGTTATCTTGGCCGCTGCTGCCAGTATGCCTGTGACAGCGGCAATGATGGACAGAGGATCCATCACGGGGAGATCACGCGAGAACAGTTGATTTTAAACGACACCAAGAGATGTCAACAAGCCGTTCACACTATAGTCATGATCGTCAAGGCGAATGGCGAGAGACATCTTGTAAGATCAGCTTCCAGTTTTCAAACGACAGCCTTACTATACAGTAGCCTTGTGACAAAGACTGATTCCGAGCATAGCCGCACGAAGACCAATGTCGGGCTATAGGTAAATGCTTGCTTGGTTGTTATAAGATGATACCATCAGTGATTATATATGATAGATATACTACGTTGAATAAACAACAATGTTATCTGCTGTTCACAAGTACTCAGGCCGGTATCTGATGTTCGGACGCACCAAGCGCTGTTTGGCTTAGCAACTTCACTTGAGCCGCCTGAATAGTGTTTAGCGATAAACTGCGTAATCATGTGACTGACGTACCTTTCCTCGCTACGGGAGCGTGGCACGCGGGTAGCAAAAAAAGCCGGACTCACAAATTTTCCCGGCACCCAACCACCAAATATACTATTCATTTTTACGACGTGCCCGGAAATATCAATGGAAAACTCACTCTGAAGGTCTACTTGG
>JAABUT010000521.1_pt1 | contig 60041 bp, 57 predicted proteins | sample 5559281 | NCBI WGS metagenome assembly JAABUT01 (sample SAMN10711880, study PRJNA513359) | rock metagenome | isolation source: Antarctica rocks | place: Antarctica: Victoria Land, Ricker Hills nord | collected 2016-01-04 | reverse complement strand
GGCACATGCTGCTGCTGGTGCTGGGCTGCCAGGCGGTGATTGCCGCGGCGGACACTGGCTGGGTCCGCTACCGGTTCAGCGCCCGGATGCGCATGAGCCGGCAGGACCAGATTGACGAGCACAAGCAGTCCGAGGGCGACCCGTCGCACAAGGCCAAGCTGCGCGCCATACGTCGTGCCCGCGCCAAGCGCCGCATGATGGCCGCCGTGCCTACGGCCACCGTGATCATCACCAACCCTACCCACTACGCCATTGCGCTGGCCTATGACCGCGGCGGCAACGGTGCGCCGAAAGTAGTGGCCAAGGGCATGGACGAGGTTGCGGCACGCATCCGCGCCCTGGCGGCGGAACACCGCGTGCCGATGGTTGCCAACCCGCCGCTGGCGTGGGCGCTGCACAAGGTCGAGCTGGACTCGGAGGTGCCGGCGGAGCACTTCAAGGCGGTGGCGGAGATCATCGCCTACGTCTGGCGGCTGCGTGGGCAAGCTGCCGGGCGGCGTTAATGTTCTTGTATTGTTCTTGAAGTTCGCGCTAAACGAAACATATCTACTCGTAAGCTGACTTGAACAACGCACGGTTGCAGCGCCATTCCGTGATATGACATTCTCCGGTCGAGGATGGCGCCGGCGCCGCAGCCTGCACGACAAGGATCAATCATGGACAAGAACAAGGCGTTGGACGGCGCGCTGGCTCAGATCGAGCGGGCGTTCGGCAAAGGCTCCATCATGCGCATGGGCGCGAAGGCCGGGGACCAGCAGATCGAGACGGTGCCGTCCGGCTCGCTCGGCCTGGACCTGGCGCTGGGCATCGGCGGGCTGCCGAAGGGCCGGGTGATCGAGATCTACGGGCCGGAAAGCTCAGGCAAGACCACTTTGGCGCTGCACGCCATTGCGGAGGCGCAGAAGCGCGGCGGCACCTGCGCCTTCATTGACGCGGAGCATGCGCTGGACCCGATCTATGCCCGCAAGCTCGGCGTGGACGTGGACAACCTGCTGCTGAGCCAGCCCGATGGCGGCGAGCAGGCGCTGGAAATCTGCGACACCCTGGTGCGGTCGGGCGCAGTGGACATCGTGGTGGTGGACAGCGTCGCCGCGCTGGTGCCGCGGGCGGAGCTTGAGGGCGAGATGGGCGACAGCCACGTCGGCCTGCACGCCCGGCTGATGAGCCAGGCGCTGCGCAAGCTGACCGGCAGCGTCTCCAAGTCGCACACTATGCTGATTTTCCTGAACCAGATCCGGCTCAAGATCGGTGTGATGTTCGGCAACCCGGAGACGACCACGGGCGGCAACGCGCTGAAGTTCTATGCTTCCATCCGCCTGGAGATCCGGCGCATCGGCCAGATCAAGGACCGTGAGGAGGTCGTGGGCAACCAGACCCGGGTGAAGGTGGTCAAGAACAAGCTAGCGCCGCCGTTCCGGCAGGTCGAGTTCGACATCATGTATGGCGAGGGCATCAGCAAGGTGGGCGAGCTGGTGGACTTGGGCGTGAAGGCCGGGGTGGTGGAGAAGGCGGGGGCTTGGTTCAGTTGCGACAGCACCCGCATCGGCCAGGGCCGCGAGAATGCCAAGCAGTTCCTGCGCGACCACAAGGAGATGGCGGACCTGATCGAGAAGAAAGTGCGCGAGCAGTCCGGCGTCGTCGCCAACTCGATGATCGCGCCGCCGGAAGAGGGCGAGGAGGCGGAGGCGGCTGACTAGCCACAGCCTTGCCGGACCATACGGGGGCGCTTGGCCCCCCGGGCGCTCCGCTGACGGAGGCCGACCACCAACTGATTGAGGCGGCGCGGGAGGTTTTGCTGCGGCATTACCGCCCGTTCTGGCACACGGTCGCGGCCGCGATACGTAGCCGCGACGGGCGCATCTGGACGGGCATACACTTGGGGGCCACGGTGGGGCGGCTGTCTGTTTGTGCGGAGGCCATCGCGCTGGGCCGGGCGGTGATGGACGGCGATGCCACGATCGAGTGCGTGGTGGCGCTGCGTCATCCCAAGCCGGAGGAGGTGGTTCGGGACATCGCGGTTGTCTCGCCGTGTGGTGCTTGCCGCGAGAACCTGACTGACTACGACCTTGCCGCGACCGTCATCCTCGATGGTCCGCACGGATTGCATAAACTTCCTGTGCGGACGCTGTTGCCGTCGCCGTACCAGCGTTAGATGGTGGCCGGAACAAAATACAAACGAGGATGCTATGACCAAGGCGAAGGCTGATACGCACAAGGCCGCCGAGCATGAGGCCGAGAACCCCAAGACGGCTCCGCACGACGATGCCCACCCGTCCAATGCGGTGAAGGACCCGCATGAGTGGACCACTGGCGGGGAGACTATGACCGGGGCACAGGCGAGCTACCTGAAGACGCTGTGCGAGGAGGCGAAACTCGAATTCGATCCGAGCCTGACCAAGGCCGAGGCTTCCATGAAGATTGACGAGCTGCGCAACAGCACGGGGCGCGGCAAGGACCACTGAAGAGGGCGGCTTCCTGCTTCCTTTTTCTGCGGGAGAGGGTCGGGGTGAGGGAGGCCAAGCAGAGCGGAATCGGCTAAGGCAGTCGTACTCAGCGCTGGCCCATTCCATTTTCGTGCTTGCGGCCTTTCCCTCACCCCGACCCTCTCCCGGAGGGAGAGGGAGCAGTGCAGCACCCTGGACATGACAGCGCACGTTGGCTGCGCTACGTACGGGGACCCAAGCAGGACATATCCCCAGCGCCATGCCCAGCAGCAACGACGTACGTGCCACTTTCCTGGACTACTTCGCCCGCAACGGCCATGAGGTCGTGCCCAGCGGCCCGCTCGTGCCGCGCAATGACCCCACGCTGCTGTTCACCAACAGCGGCATGGTGCAGTTCAGGAACGTGTTCACCGGGCAGGAGCGCCGGCCCTACAGCCGGGCGACCACGGCGCAGAAGTGCGTCCGCGCCGGCGGCAAGCACAACGACCTAGATAACGTCGGCTACACCGCGCGGCACCACACGTTCTTTGAGATGCTGGGCAACTTCAGCTTTGGCGACTACTTCAAGCCCGTCGCGATCGAGCATGCCTGGACCTTGCTGACCCGCGATTTCGGCATCCCGGCCGATAAGCTGCTGGTGACGGTGTATTCCGAGGACGAGGACGCCGCCGCGCTGTGGCGCAAGATCGCCGGGCTGCCGGACAGCCGCATCATCCGGATCGGCACGTCGGACAATTTCTGGCGCATGGGCGACACCGGGCCGTGCGGGCCGTGCTCGGAGATTTTCTATGATCACGGAGACTCGATCCCTGGCGGGCCGCCCGGCAGCGCCGACGAGGATGGGGACCGGTTCATCGAGATCTGGAACCTGGTGTTCATGCAGTATGAGGAGGGGCCGCCCGGCGTCCGTGCCCCGCTGCCCCGCCCCAGCATAGACACCGGCATGGGGTTCGAGCGCTTCGTCGCGGTCATGCAGGGGGTGCACAACAACTACGACATAGACATGATGCGCGCCCTGGTGCTGGCCAGCGCCGACGTGACGGGGCAGGTGGCCGACGGGCCGTTCCAGACCAGCCACCGGGTCGTGGCGGACCACCTGCGCAGCGTGTCGTTCATGATCGCCGACGGCGTGCTGCCGTCCAAGGACGGGCGCGGCTACGTGCTGCGCCGGATCATGCGCCGGGCGATGCGGCACCTGCACATGATGGGCACCAAGGAGCCGGTGTTCCACAAGCTGGTTCCCGCCCTGGTGCGGCAGATGGGGGCGGCGTATCCGGAGCTGCCGCGCGCCGAGCTGCTCATCACCGAGACGATGCGGCTGGAGGAGGACCGGTTCAAGGCGATGCTCGACCGTGGCCTGGGCCTGTTAGGGGACGAGACGGCGCGGCTGGGTGAGGGCGGGGCGCTGCCCGGCGCCGTCGCGTTCAAGCTGTATGACACCTTCGGCTTCCCGCTGGATCTGACGCAGGATGCGTTGCGGGAGCAGGGCAGGGAGGTGGACGTTGCCGGCTTTGACGCCGCCATGCAGGAGCAGCGCACCCGCGCCCGTGCCGCCTGGTCCGGGTCCGGCGACGCCGCGACGGAGCGGGTGTGGTTCGACCTGCGGGAGCGGCTGGGGGCGACGGAGTTCCTGGGCTACTCGACCGAAACAGCCGAGGGGCAGGTGGCGGCGCTGGTCGTGGACGGCGCTGCTGTGGAACAGGCCGGGCCGGGCGCGGCGGTGTCCGTCATCTTGAACCAGACTCCGTTCTATGCGGAGTCCGGCGGCCAAGTGGGCGACGCCGGGCGGCTGACGGGGCTGGACGGGCTGGTGATCCGGGTAGATGACACGCAGAAGCGGCTGGGGGATGTGTTCGTCCATATTGGCGCCGTCGAGGCCGGCTCGGTCCGGGTCGACACGCCGGTGGCGGCGGAGGTGGATCATGCCCGGCGCGGCGCCATACGCGCCCATCATAGTGCCACGCACCTGCTTCATGCCGCGTTGCGCCGCCGGATGGGCAGCCATGTCGAGCAGAGGGGCAGCCTGAATGCTCCGGACCGGCTGCGCTTCGACGTGAGCCAGCCAACGCCGATCACCCGCGAGGACCTTGCGGTGGTGGAGGCCGAGGTCAACGCCCGCATCCGGGAGAACAGCGAGGTGCAGACCCGGCTGATGACGCCCGAGGCCGCGGTGGCGGAGGGTGCGATGGCGCTGTTCGGGGAGAAGTACGGGGACGAGGTCCGCGTGGTCTCGATGGGGGATGGCAGCTACTCGGTGGAGCTGTGCGGCGGCACGCATGTGCGGCGGACCGGCGACATCGGGCTGTTCCGCGTTGTGGGGGAGGGTGCGGTGAGCGCTGGGGTGCGCCGGGTCGAGGCGGTGACGGGCGCCGCGGCGCTGGCGGCGGTGATGGAGGGCGACCGGCGTTTGCAGGAGGTGGCCGGGCTGCTCAAGGCCAGCCCGGCCGAAGTTGCGGAGCGGGTGGGGCAGTTGGTCGAGGACCGCCGGCGGCTGGAGCGGCAGGTTGCGGAGCTGCAGCGCAAGCTGGCGACTGGTGCGGCGACCGCGGAGGTCGAGACGGTGGCCGGCGTGACGCTTGCCGCCCGCAACCTGGGCGACGTGCCGCCGCGGGATTTGAAGGGCATGGCGGAAGCGATCGGCAAGCAGATCGAGAACGGGGTTGCGGCGGTGGTGTCCACGCTGGATGGCAAGCTGAGCATCGTCGTCGGGGTGTTCGGCGACCAGGTGGGCCGGGTGAACGCGGTGGAGCTGGTGCGGGCCGCCAGCATGGCGGCTGGCGGGGCGGGGGGAGGCGGGCGTCCGGACCTGGCGCAGGCGGGCGGACCCAATGCGGCGCAGGCCGACGCGGCGCTGGATGCGGTCAGGGCGAAGCTGGCGGCGTAGCGCTGCGCCGTTCTCTTCGGGAAAGACGCCCCGCATCCGAAGCAGATGCGCCATTAGAAATGAAAATTGCGTATCGTCATAGGGACGCGTAATTTGATTTCTAGTTTCATGGCAGGGTCGGGGCAAAAGGCCGCCTGCCTTGTCTAGAGTCATTGCTGCACCGGCCTGCCGGCACAGCACCTCGGGGCGCCGGCGTCGGGGGTTCGCGCTGGGGATCGGCGGCGGCTGGTGTAGGGTCCCGCTATGGATACGGATGCAAGACTGCTGGCGGTGGACCTTGGGCGGAGCCGCTGCCGCGCGGCGCTGTGGGCCGGGGGCGTCCGCACCGATGTGGCGGGTGCCGGCGCTCCTGGCCTGGCGTCGCCGGGCGGGGTGGATGCGGCCCTGGCGGCGGTCCTTGCCGTGGTGCGGCCGTTGGTCGGACGGAACGGCGTGGCGGCGGTTTCGGTCGGGGCAGCGGGTGCGCTGACGGCGCCGGCTGCGGCGGCGGCCCTGGCGGTGCGTCTATGCACGGCGTTGCCGGCGGCGCGGGCGGTGGTGGGCAGCGATGCGGTCGCGGCCCATGCCGGGGCGCTGGGCGGCGAGCCTGGCGTGGTGTTGTCGGTCGGCACCGGCGCCGTCGCGCTGGCGTGCGAAGCGGGCGGGGTGCTGTGCCGGGTGGACGGCGCCGGGCCGTGGCTGGGCGATGAGGGCGGAGGCGGCTGGCTCGGGCTGCGCGGTCTGCGGGCCGCCCTGCGCGCGTCGGAAGGGCGGGGACCGCCCACTGCGCTGCAAGCCGCGGCCATCGCCCGCTTCGGGCCGCTGGCTGGCTTGCCGGCCCGGCTGGAGGGTGACGGCGACCCGCAGCGCCTGGCGGCCAGCTTCGCCCCCGATGTGGCAGCGGCGGCGGCGGGGGACCTCGTCGCGTCCGCGCTGCTGCACCGGGCCGTGGAGGCTCTGGCCAGAACGATGCGCGCCGCTGCTGCCGGGCTGCCGCGGCCGGTGGCGGCTGCTGTGGTGGGCGGGTTGTCTGGGGTGTTGAGGCCGGCGCTGCGCGAGGCCTTGGCAACAGACGGGCTGGCCTTCACCGGCGCGGCCGGCGACGCCCTGGATGGCGCGCGGCTGCTGCTGCAGCCGGGGTGCCTGTGGGAGTCTGGGCTGGCGCGGGCAGCGTCCGGGCTGCCGGCCAGCCTCGGCACTCTGGCGACGGAGGCTGCTCGCCCCGGTCTGGACGACCTGGACCGGCGCAGCCCCGGCGAGGTCGTGCATCTGCTGCTGGCCGCCGAGCGTGACGCCGGCGCCGCGATGGCTCGCGCCGCTCCGGCCCTGGCCGCCGCGGCTGACGCCGTCGCCGCGCGCATGGTGGCGGGCGGGCGGCTGTTCACTCTCGGTGCCGGTACGCCGGGCCGGCTTGCGGTGCTGGACGCGGCGGAGCTGCTGCCGACCTACAATGCCCCGCCCGGCCTGGTGATCCCGCTGCTGGCCGGCGGCATGGATGCGCTGGTGCGGTCTGCCGAGGGTGCAGAGGACGACCCGGACGCCGCCGCCGCCGCCCTGGACGCGCACGGGCTGGGACCGGGCGACGCCGTGATCGGCATCGCCGCATCCGGACGGACGCCATACGTGGTCGGCGGGCTGCGCCATGCCCGGGCGTGCGGGGCGCTGGCGGTCGCGGTCGTCAACAACCCCAGCAGTCCCGCGGCGGCGGCTGCGGACCTGGCGGTCGAGATCCTGACGGGTCCGGAGGTGGTCGCCGGCAGCACGCGCATGCTGGCGGGCACATCGCAGAAGGTGGCGCTGAATGCCCTCAGCACTGCGGCGATGATCGCCCTGGGGCGGACCTATGGCCCCTGGATGGTGGACGTGCGCGCGACCAACGCGAAGCTGCGGCGCCGGGCGCTACGCATGGTGTGCACGATCACCGGCGCCGGGGAGGATGCGGCGGCGGCGGCGCTGGCGGCGGCCGGTGGCGAGGTGAAGCCGGCGGTCGTGGCCCTGCTGTCCCACGTGGACGCGGAGGAGGCGGCGCGGCGCCTGGCCCGCTCGGGCGGGCGGGTGCGGGAGGCGCTGGCATGATGCCGGTCTGGGCCGCCGGGCTGATGACCGGCACCGTGCTGGACGGCAATGTGGACATCGCGCTGATCCGCACGGACGGGGAGACGGTGCGGGAGTTCGGCCCCTGGACCCTGGCGCCTTATCCCGCCGATATCCGCCCGCTGCTGCAAGGGGCGCTGGACGCGGCGCGGGCCTGGGCGTTCGAGGGGCCGGAGCCGCCTGTGTTCGCGGAGGCCGAGGCTGCGCTGACCCGGGCGCAGGCCGCCGCCGTGCAGGCATTCCTGGCCGAAGCCGGCGTGGTCCCGGCGGTGATCGGCTTCCACGGCCAAACCGTGCTGCACCGTGCGCCGGAGCCGGGCCGCGTGGGGGCGACGCGGCAGTTGGGTGACGGCGGGCTGATGGCGTCGCTGCTGGGTATCCCCGTCGTGCACGACTTCCGCAGCGCGGACGTGCGCGCAGGCGGGCAGGGGGCGCCGCTGTCGGCGTGCTACCATGCGGCGCTGCTGCGCGGGGTGCCCCCGGGCACGGCGGCGCTGAACCTGGGCGGCGTCGGCAACCTGACCTGGGCCGGACCGGATGGCGCCCTGGTTGCTTTCGACACCGGCCCGGCCAACGCGCCGCTGAACGACTGGGTGGAGCGCCATACCGGCGCCGGCATGGACCGCGACGGCGCGCTGGCCCGCGCCGGGCGGGTGGACGAGGCGCGGCTGGAGCGGCTGCTGCAACATCCCTACTTCGCGGCGCCGCCGCCGAAGTCGCTGGACCGGTTCAGCTTCACGGCTGCCATGGCGGATGGGCTGGGGCTGGAGGATGGGGCGGCGACGCTGGCTGCCTTCACCGCCGCCGCGGTCGGGCATGGGCTGGACCTGCTGCCGGAGCGGCCCCTCCGTTTGGCTGTTTGCGGCGGAGGCCGGCGCAACCCGGCGATCATGGACGCGCTGCGGATGCGGGCCGGGGTGGAGGTGCTGTCCGCCGAGGACCTGGGTTGGCGCGGCGACGCCATCGAGGCGGAGTGTTTTGCTTATCTTGCCGTGCGTCGGCTGCGTGGGCTGCCGATCAGCTTTCCTGGGACGACGGGAGTTCCGATGCCGATGGTGGGCGGGGTGCTTTCTTCTCCCTCTCCCTCCGGGAGAGGGCCGGGGTGAGGGAAAATGCAAGCGCTGGCGCGGCCTGTTTGAAGGCTGCTATATCCTTGGTCGGAGGCGGTCCTTGCGGTTTCCCTCACCCCAACCTTCTCCCGGAGGGAGAGGGAGCAGGAGGTCCTTATGGTCCGCTTAGGTAGCCTAGGATACGGCCGGGCTGCCCTGGTGCGGCGGCTTCGCGGAAGATGCGGAGCTGGCCGCCGCCGGGAAAGCTGACGACCTCTGCGCCGCCGGCGGCGGGCGAGACCGGCACCGGGGCGCCGGACCAAACGGCAGCGATCAGCCGGGCATACTGCGCCCCGCGCTCCGGTGTGAAGGAATGGTAGGCCGCCGCCGCCGCCGGCCAGTCGGCGGTGCGGGCATGCAGGCTGTTCAGGAAGCGGGCGGCGTAGGCGGCGTTGATCCGCGGGTCGAACGCATCCTCCAGCGAGCGGAACGCCTGGGGGTGATGCATCAGGTTCACCTGCATGCAGCCGACATCCACGGACTGCACGCCCCGCATTTGCAGCGCCTGGACGGCGGTGATTGCGGCGGCTTTCGAGGGAAAGTAGGTACCAACCCCCTCCGCGTTGATGGTCCAGGGCCAGGGGCGCCGGGCGCCAATGCGGGGATCGGGGCGTCCACTTTCCACCACGCCGATGGCGGCCAGCAGGCCGGGGGCAGTGCGGGCGGTGCGTTCCGCGGCCTCGATAGCGGTGGCGCAGGCGGCGCGGTCCGGCTCCGGCGCCGATGCGGCAGCGGCGCTGTGCAGCGCCAGGGCGGCGGCGAGTAGGCCGGTAAGGAACATCGTCCGCATCACCCCGGTATGACGGGCGCTGCGGCCGGCGGCAAGCCGCGCCGGCTCAGGCGTTGGCTGCTGCCTCATTGAGGTTGAACTCGGCCAGTACGGTGTCGGCGGTGAACTCGGCGCTGTGCCAGGCACCCGGCGCGAAGCGTATGACGGTGCCGGGGTGCAGCGGGATGCCGCCGGCCTCGCACTCCAGCCGGCCGGCGCCGGACAGCACCAGGAGGAATTGCTCGTGCGGGTGGCTGTGCTTGGTGGCGATGTGGCCGGCCTTGATGTGGACCTGGCGCAGGGTGGCGCCAGCGCCGGGCAGGGGGGCCGGGGCGGGGCCGGTCTGGCTCCAGGCGGCGGACAGGACTTGGTCCATGCGTAGGCTCCGGATTGGCCCGGCCCTGCGGCCGGGCCAGGGGGATCAGACGACCTTGAGGCGGACGGGGACGTTGTTGCGGGTGGCGTTCGAGTATGGGCAGACCTGGTGGGCCTTTTCCACCAGCGCCTCGGCCTGGGCAGGGTCCATGCCGGGCAGGGATATGGCCAGCTCCACGTCAATGCCGAAGCCGCCCTCGCTGCGCGGCCCCATGCCGACAGTGGCCGTCACGTTGGTGTCGTCGGGGACCTTGGGACCGCCCTGGGAGGCGACGAACTTCATCGCGCCGAGGAAGCAGGCTGAGTAGCCCGCGGCGAAGAGCTGCTCGGGGTTGTTGCCGGGGCCGCCGCCGCCGCCCAGTTCCTTGGGGGTGGACAGGTTCACGTCCAGGCTGCCGTCCTTGGTGGCGGCATGGCCGTCACGGCCGCCGGTGGCGGTGGCCTGGGTGGAGTAGAGCACGTTGACTGACATCGGGGGTTCCTCTGGGTCGTGTGTCCGCGATGGGGACGCGGGGCGTCATCCGACAAAGCAGACGGGCGCGCAAGGGCGGGGGTGGTCACGATGGGGTGGGGCGCTGCTCAGCCCATGAGGTGCCAGTGCCTGCGACCTGGGCGCGGCCTCCATGCGGGATTCGGTGCTGGAAGTTGCATGGACCTATGTCTAGGCTTCACGAATGCGTCGCGAGGAGCTGGTTGACCTCAACGCTTTCGCGACGGTTGCGGAGGAGGAAAGCTTCACCCGCGCGGCGGCCAGGCTCGGCACCTCGCAGTCGGCGCTCAGCCATACCGTCCGGCGGCTGGAAACGCGGCTGGGCGTCCGCCTGCTGACCCGCACGACGCGGCGCGTCGCCCCGACCCAGGCGGGCGAGCGGCTGCTGAAGACCCTTGGCCCGGCGTTCGACACCATCGCCGCCGAACTCGCCTCCCTCAGCGAGCTGCGTGAAAAGCCGGCCGGCACCATCCGCGTCACCACGTCCGAGCACGCGGCGCACGGCGTCCTGTGGCCGGTGCTCGAGACGCTGCTGCCTGACTATCCCGATATCCGTGTCGAGATGTCGGTCAACTCCCGCCTGACCGACATCGTCGCCGAACGCTTCGACGCCGGGGTGCGCCTCGGGGAGGCCGTCGCCAAGAATATGGTCGCGGTGCGGATCGGGCCTGACCTGTGGCTGGCGGTGGTGGGCGCACCCTCCTACTTCGCCGGGCGACCGCGGCCGCGCATCCCGCAAGACCTGGCCGATCACCTGTGCATCAACCTGCGCCTGCCTACCTTGAGCGGCCTTTATGCCTGGGATCTGGAGAAGGATGGCCGCGAGCTGAAGGTGCGGGTGGACGGCCAGTTGGCGTTCAACAACGTGGCCATGATCCTGCGTGCCGCGGCGGCCGGGTTCGGCCTGGCCTGCGTACCGGAGGATTATGTGACCGCGCATGTCGCCGAAGGCAGCCTTACTCGCGTGCTGGAGGATTAGTGCCCTCCTTTTACCGGCTACCACCTTTATTACCCGAGCCGCCGCGAGCCGTCGGCAGCGTTTGCGCTGCTGGTGGATGCACTGTGCTAACGGGGGTGAGAACCGGATCGCTCAGGGGATGATCCTCGCCTCGCGCAGGCGGGTGAACAGGTCGAAGAACGCGTCGTCGGTGGCTTGGTAATCGAGGAAGCCAAGCTTGCGGCTTTTGCTCATGTCGGTGACCACCTCGATCGGGCGGCCGAGGTCGGCGTCGGTGTGCCAGGCCGAGGCCAGCCGGCCCAGGTCCGGCTCGGCCAGGCCGTGCTTGTGGGCGATGTCCGCCCATAGCGGGGCCGCGCCGTCAAGCTGATGTTCCAGCGGCGTGGCGTGGCCGGGGTACGGGGCCGGCTCCAGTTGAAACCAGCGGGCGAGGCGGCCCCACATCCAGTTCCAGCGGAAGATGTCGCCGTTGACGACATTGAAGGCCTGATCGCGCGCCGCCGGGGTGGTCGCGGCCCATTCCAGGTGGCGCGCCAGCAGCCGGGCGTCGGTCATGTCGGTCAGCCCGTTCCATTGCATGACGGAGCCGGGGAACAGGAACGGGCGCCCGGCCTCGCGGCAGATCGTGGCGTAGGCCGCGAGGGTCACGCCCATGTTCATGGCGTTGCCGACGGCGTAGCCGATGATGGTGTGGGGACGGTGGACGCTCCAGCCGAAGCCGTCGCGGGCGGCGGCGGCGAACACCTCGTCCTCCTGGGCATAGTAGAAGTTCTCCACGTCGAGGCGCGGCTGCTCCTCGCGGAAGGGCGTCGCGGGCAGGCTGCCCTTTCCATAGGACTCGAACGGGCCGAGGTAATGCTTGAGGCCGGTCACCAGCGCGACATGGCCGACGCTGCCGCCGGGCCGCACGGCGTCGAGCAGGTTGCGGACCATGGCGGAGTTGACGCGGATGTTCTCCGCCTCGGTGGGCTGGCGCAGCCAGGTCGTGATGAAGACCTGGTTCGGGCGCAGCTCCGCCACCGCGGCGCGCAGCCCCGCCGGGTCGAGCAGGTCGGCGGCGACGGGATGCAGGCCTTCGATGTCGGATGGGGGACGCCGCGCCAGGCCGCTGACCTTCCAGCCCTGCCGGAGCAGATGCCGGGCCAGGTTGTTGCCGACGATGCCGCTGACGCCTGCGATCAACGCTGATTGAGTCATGTGTTCCGCCTTGCTGCCGTCCTGCCCGGCAGGTACCTGGCTGCGGCCCGATGGGATAGACCCCACTGGCAAAGGTCGTGGTCACCATTGAGTGCCCGTCGGCGCGCCGTCCGGTGCCGGTGGGACCAATGGGAGGGCCTTGCGCGGCGGCGTGTGCTGAAACCGACTGCCGGAAGCGGGCCGGGTTGGTTCCGACTCTACAGGGACGCCGTACCCCGAAACACCGTGACCGCCCCGCCGCCCACCCCGGCCCGCACGCCGTCCGCGCCCCGGGTGGCGTGGGCGTGCAGCAGGCTCGGCCGTCCCATCTCGACGCCCTGATGGATCGTCAGCCGGTGGGCGTCGCTGCCCCCGGCGTGCAGCAGCAGCGCGGCCAGGGCGCAGGCGGCGCTGCCGGTGGCCGGGTCCTCCGTGATGCCGGCCAGCGGCGCGAACATGCGGGCGCGGACCGCTCCGCCGTCATGGCTGTAGGCCAGCAGGCTGAACCCGCCCTCCCGCGACGGCGCCGCCGCCATTGCCCGGCGGAAGGCGCCGGTGTCCGTGGTGACCGTGCCCAATGCATCCGGCGCGACCTCGGCGATGGCGAACCCTAGCCCGCAGCTTGCCACCACTGGCCGGTGCGTGGTGGTCAGCACCTGGTCCGGACGCAGCCCGAGGCAGGCGGCGGCCAGGTCCGCTGGCACCTCCGCGCCGAGCTGCAGCGGCTGCGGCGCTTCCAGGGTCGCCGTCGCCTCGCCATCCCCGGCGGTCAGGGCGATGCGGACCAGGCCCGCCAGCTCCTCGAACACCATTGCGGCCGGCGGGGCCTCCATGCGGGCGGCCAGCACCAGCGCCGTGCCGACGTTGGGATGGCCGGCGAAGGGGATTTCCGCCGTGGGCACGAAGATGCGGACCCGGGCGGTGTGCGAGGGATCGTCGGGCGGCAGGACGAAGGTGGTCTCGCTGTAGTTCCACTCCCGCGCCAGGGCCTGCATCTGCTCCGTGGCCAGGCCGCGCGCATCGGGGAACACGGCGAGCGGGTTGCCGCCGAAGCGCCGGTTGGTGAACACGTCCGTCGTGATGAACTCGTAATCGGGCATGGTCAGTTTTCCAGCCAGCGGCGGACGGCATCGCGCAGGAACGCCTGGTCGGCCAGGCTCTGCACGGGGTTGCCGGCACGATGGCCCCAGACGGAGGGGATGGGCCGCAGCTCGGCATGGGCGAGATGCGGCAGCTCCGCCACGTTGTCGGCGACGCGGAAATAAAGGTCGGTCTCGCCGGGCAGCAGCAGCACGCGCGCGCGTATGGCGCGCAGCGCCGTCGGCAGGTCGCCGCCGCCGCTGATGTCGGCGGCGTGCCAGGTCTTCAACTGTGCATACAGGTTGGCGGCCTGCTTGTTGTCGTAGCGGCGCTCCCAGCCCTCTACGAGGAAGCTTTCCAGGTCCGGGGCGCCGAGCGCCGTGAGGTGCAGCCCGGCCCGGTAGAAATCCTGGCTGAGCGCCCATCCCGCATAGATACGCGCGAAGGCGCGTAGGGCGGCGCGGGGTTCGGCGCTGAAGCGGCCGGCGCCCTGCCACTCCGGCGCGGCCTCCAGGGTCGCCATCAGGCTGGCCAGGAACACCTGGTTGTGGATGGCGGTGCGGGACACCCCGCAGTTGACGACGATGCGCTCCACCCGGTCCGGGAACAGCGCGGCCCAGTGGTAGGCTTGCAGCGCGCCCATGGACCAGCCGTAAACGCAGGCAAGGCGGGGGATGCCCCAGGCGTCCAGCAGGCGCGCCTGCGCCCGCACGTTGTCCGCGACCGTCACAAGTTCGGGGTAGTCGGCAGTGGTGCTAGGCGAGGTGCTGATGCCGTTGCCGAACTGGTCCACCTGGATGATGAACCAGCGCGTGGGGTCCAGGATGCCGCCCTGGGCGTCTGGGGGGCCGATCAGCCATTCCAGCTCCGGGTGCTGGGCGCCGTAGCTGGTGGGATACAGGATTGCGTTGTCGCGGGCCGGGGACGGCGAGCCGTGGGTCTTCCAGCCGAGCTTCGCGCCGGGCAGGGCGGCGCCGGAGTCCAGCGGCAGGTCGCCGGCGCCGAAGATGCCGCTGTCGGTTGGCCAATCCATGCTCGGGTCCTTTCAGGGAGCAGCACGCTAGCGGGGGCGGGGGTGCACGGCCAGGGGTGGTGTCCTTCTCCCTCTCCCTACGGGAGAGGGCCGGGGTGAGGGAAGCCGCAGGAGCCGTGTTGGCCCATCGCGGGCCGGCACTGCTGTCGGGCACTTCCGCGCTTGTCGTTTCCCTCACCCCGACCCTCTCCCGAAGGGAGAGGGAGCAGAGGGAAAATCTGCTATGACGCGCCCAAACCCAGGAGCCGCCCGATGGAACGTGTCGCCGATTACCCCCGCCCGCCCCGGCTGGAGCGCAGCCCGCGCCGGGTGCGGATCGTGCTGGGCGGGCAGGAGATCGTGGACACCGATGCAGCCTGGCGGGTGCTGGAAACCTATCATCCCCCGTCCTACTACATCCCCGCCGAGGCGTTTGCGCCGGGAACGCTGCTGGCCTCGGCGGGCCGCGGCAGCGTGTGCGAGTGGAAGGGGCAGGCGGAATACTACACCGTCCAGGCTGGGGGCGCCGTGGCGCGGGATGCCGGCTGGGGCTACCCGCATCCCACCCCGGCCTTCGCCGCCATCGCCGGGCATGTCGCGGTGTATGCTGGGCGGATGGACGCCTGCTACGTCGGCGATGACCGGGTCGTGCCGCAGGAGGGCGGGTTCTATGGCGGCTGGATCACGCCGGAGCTGACTGGCCCGTTCAAGGGCGGTCCAGGCACCATGTTCTGGTAGCCGAACCGGCTGCCGAACTCGGGGCGGCCCGGCTGCGTTGCCGCCTCCCAACCTGAAAGCATCCCACCTTGGACGGCAGCACCCTCCTGATGCCGGCGCATCCCGCGCAGTCGCGCTGGCGCCATGCAGCCGAAACCCTGCGCCTGGCCGGGCCGCTGGCGGTCGCGCAATTGGCGGGCATGGCGATGGGCGTGACCGACACGGTGCTGCTGGGCACGCTGGGCGGCGACGCGCTGGCGGCCGGCGGGCTGGCGACCATGCTGTTCATCACCGTCACGATCATGCTGCAGGGCATGCTGACGGCGGTCAGCATCCTGGTGTCGCACGAGCTTGGGGCTGGGCGGGACGACCTGGTGCCGGCGCCATACTGGGCCGGGCTGGCGATGGCGGTGCTGTTGTGCGTGCCGGCCTTCGTGGTGTTCAGCCTGGCGGAGCCTCTCTTGCTGCTGGCGGGGCAGCCCCCCGCGTTGGCCCGGGACGCCGCGGCGTTCATGGACGTGCTGCGCTGGGCGACGCCGGGCATGATGATCGGCATCGGCATGATGCGCGCCTTCCTGCCGGCGATCGGGCAGGGGGCGGCGATGCTGTGGGTGGCGCTGGGCGCGACGGGGATCAATGCCGCGCTATGCTGGGGGCTGATCCATGGGGCCTGGGGGTTGCCGGCGCTCGGGATGCGCGGCCCGGCGCTGGCGACGGTGTTCGTGGAAACCGGGATGGGGCTGGTGCTGATGGCTTGGCTGCACGGGCGCCCGGGGCTGCGCCGCTTCGTCGCCTGGCGGCGGCCTGGCGTGACGCTGCTGCGGCGGATGGTCGCGCTGGGCCTGCCGGTGACGGGGACGTTTGCGGTGGAAACCGGGCTGTTCCTCGGCATTGGGCTGCTGGTGGGGCGGCTGGGGGCGGCGCCGCTGGCGGCGCACCAGATCGCGCTCAGCATCACGTCGGTGTCGTTCATGGTGCCACTGGCGGTGGCGCAGGCCGCCAACGTGCGGGTGGGCAACCGGGTGGGCGCCGGGGACGCCGCCGGCGCGCGCCGGGCGGGGCTGGTGGCCATCGGCCTGGCCGCCGTGGCAGAGGCGCTGGCGGCGGCCGTGCTGGTGGCGGCGCCGGGCAGGCTGGCCGGGCTGTATATAGACCCGGCGCTGCCGGCCAATGCCGAGGCAACCGCCACCGCAATCAGCCTGCTCGCCATTGCGGCGGTGTTCCAGGTGACGGACGGAATGCAGTCGGCGGCGGCTGGTGCGCTGCGCGGCCTGGGCGACACACGGGTGCCGTTCGTGCTGGCGGCAGTGGGCTACTGGGGCGTCGGTTTTCCAGCGGCCTGGTGGCTGACGGCGCGCGCCGGGGCTGGCGCGGCCGGCGCCTGGTGGGGACTGGCGGGCGGGCTGATGCTGGTGGCGGCGCTGTTGACGGCGCGCTTCCTGCGCCGGAGCCGCGCGGTCCCGGCTGACGGCGCGGAGCGCGGCCGCGGCTGATTACGACGTGTCAGGAGCGGGGTCCTGACCGACGGACGCCGCCCGGCCTTCCATGCAGGCGCCCACCAGAGCGTGGTGATCACGGCGGAATCTGCTCAGCCCCGTGAGGGGTTCAGGCACAAGTCCATGCCGCTCGCGCACGACGGCGCAAGGTGCAGCGGCCGGGCCAACATCCGGCCTGAACCGCATCCAGTGGTATTCACCGACGTGCCGCCGCCCGGCCAGGTAGTCGAGTTCATGAAAGGGGCCGGGGTGGAACTGTGCCTGGCGCCGGATGGAGATGTTTCGGCCGGCGGCGGCTGCCGGCCGCATAGGGCGGAAAGGCGGCGATATTGTCCACCGTAAATACGGCTGGCGACGACGCTGCCGTCGTTACCGATCAGGCTGCCCGGCGGTGGACCTCAGAGGCTTAAGACGTTGCCTTGAGGGCATGGATGCTGAACAGATTGGCAGGGTCCGTCCAACTGGCGATGGGGTCATACCCGGCGGAACGGGCGAGATCCGCGAATCCGGCCACCGTGTACTTGTAGGAATTCTCGGTATGGATTGATTCGTCCGGCGCGAAGCCAATCCGGCCGGCGCCGATCCGGACCGACTGGGCGACACGGCTGACAAGGTGCATCTCCACACGGCTTTCCCCCGCGTTCCAGCGGGCCTCATGGGCGAACGCCGCCAAGTCGAAATCCGCGTCGAGCTCGCGGTTGATGCGTGCCAGGAGGTTGAGGTTGAAGGCGGCGGTGACGCCGGAGGCATCGTCATAGGCGGCTTCGAGGACCGCGGCATCCTTAACCAGGTCAACGCCGACGATCATCATTGAGCCGCGTCCCAGCAATTGGCACGTGCGCCGGAGGAAGCTGGCCGCTTCGGACGGGGTAAAATTGCCGATGGTGGAGCCTGGGAAGAACCCGGCAAGGCGGCGGGGGCGGCTGCCGGGCAGTTGGGGCAGGGCGAAGCGGTTGGTGTAGTCGGCGCACACCGGAGCAATCCGCAGGTCAGGGAAATCGGACGCCAGGCTGGCCGCTGAGTCTAGAAGGTGCCCACGGGAGATATCCACGGGAACATAGGCGGCCGGGTAACGCAGGGCGCCAAGGAGCAGCCGGACCTTGACGCCCGCGCCGGAGCCGAATTCGACCAGGCCGGCATGGGGGCCGACAAGGGCGGCGATCTCGGACGCACGGGCCTGGAGCAGGGCACATTCGGTCCGGGTCGGATAGTATTCCGGCAATTCGCAGATGCGGTCGAACAGGCGCGAGCCTTCCGCGTCGTAGAAGAACTTGCACGGCAGCGTCTTGGGCGTGCTGCCGAGGCCCTGCAGGACGGCGGCGCGGAACTCCGTGACGGTAGGTTCAAGGTCGTGCAGGGACTCCAGCGCGTAGGCGTGGCTCATAGGTCCTCCGCCAGGCGGAACCCGGAGAATTGCCAGCGTGCATGAGGCGGGAAGAAATTCCGGTAGGTCAGGCGGTCGTGCCCGGTCGCGGTGGCGCAGGAACGGCCGCGCAGGACCATCTGGTTGATCATGAACTTGCCGTTATACTCGCCGAGGGCGCCGGGTTCGGGACGGTAGGCGGGATAGGGCGTGTAAGCGCTGGCGGTCCACTCCCATACATCCTGTGCAACGCCGGGGCGGAGCGGTTGCGGGTGGGGCTGCAGGCCTGGCCGTGCGGCATCTTCATCCCCGTGCAAGCGGGCAGCGACCTCCCATTCGAATTCGGTCGGCAACCGGCGGCCGGCCCACTCGGCGTAGGCGGCGGCCTCATAGAAGCTGACGTGGCACACAGGCTCATCGTCGCGGACGGGCTGCAGGCCGTGCAGCGTGTAGGCGTCCCAGCCGTCTGCGCCTGGCTGCCAGTAGGCAGGCGCATCCCATCCTGCGGATTGGACCAAGGTCCAGCCTTCAGATAGCCACAGGTTGGCGCGCTGATACCCTCCATCCCGCATGAACGCCTTGAACTCGGCGTTGCTGACGGGGCGGTCGGCGATGGCGCAGTCACGCAGGAGCGCGGGATGGGCCGGTCCCTCGTTGTCAAAGGCGAAGCCCGCGCCTTGGGGATGGCCGATCTGGTGGATGCCGCCGGGGATGCGCCACATCGCCGGCGGCGGCAGGGCACGCACCGAGGGCTGGGCTGGCGCCGGGGCATAGATGGGGTGAATCGGGGAGCCGCCGAAGGCGTGCTTGATGTCGGTCAGCAGTAGTTCCTGGTGCTGCTGCTCGTGATGCAGGCCCATGACGGCGAGGTCGGCGACCTCGTTACTGCGTCCGTCGAGCAGGCGGTGCATGGCGGCATCAACGTGGCCGCGGTAGTCGGCGATGGCGGCGACGCCGGGGCGGCTCAGGGTGCCGCGGGATGGCCTGGGATGCCGGGGACCGACCGCCTCGTAATAGGAGTTGAAGACGTAATTGAAGGCGGGGTCGAATTCCCGGTAGCCGGGCAGATGCGGCTTCAGGAGAAAGGTTTCGAAGAACCAGGTCGTATGCGCCCGGTGCCACTTTGCCGGGCTGGCGTCGGGCATGGACTGAATGGTCTGGTCCTCAGCGGACAAGGGCAGGGCGATGGCCTCCGTCTCGCTCCGGACCCTGCGGTATAGGAGGGCTGCGTCCGGCTGTGCCGGACGTGCAGCCCTGATCGCCGGCGCCGCTAGTGCAAAAGACCTGACGTTCGTGTTCGACATGCAGCGCAGCCTCTGTGACCCGGCGCTCTACGTGGCGGCGGTGGGCGGGTTTCATCAGGTCTGCCGGAGCCGGGTTCCCGCATGGCCTGATCCGCCGTAGCGTGGCGGCCATGCACACCCCCGCACTCGCCTGCCAGCGCCACCTGTTCGACTTGCCGGGCCATGTCAGCTACCTGGATGCCGCCGCGTGGGCGCCCTTGCCCCATCCCGTGCGCGCGGCGGGCGAGGCCGGCATCATCTCGAAGGCCCGGCCCTGGGCGCATTCCCGCGGTGACGACGCCGTTTGGGCGGAGCGCGCCCGCGCCGCGGCAGCCCGGCTGATCGGTGCCACGGCGGACGACGTGGCCATCGTTGGGTCCGTCAGCCACGGCATCGCGACTGCGGCGCGCAACCTGCCGGCTGCACCTGGCGGCCGCATCCTGCGGGTCGCCGACGAGTTCCCGTCCCTGTGCCACGCCTGGGACCGGCTGGCCATCGAGCGCGGCCTGGTCGTCGAGGTCGTGCCGCGCCCGGCCGATGGGGACTGGACGGCGGCGTTGCAGGAGGCAATTGCCCGCCCGGGCGCCCCGCCCCTCGTTGTCGCCACGCTGACGCCGCTGCATTGGTCTGACGGCGCGGTCATAGACCTGGACCGGCTGGCCCCCGCCGTCCGTGCCGCCGGTGCCGCGCTGGTCGTGGATGCCACCCAGGCTGTCGGCGCGGTGGCGGTGGACGTCGCCCGGCTGCAGCCCGACTTCCTGACGTTCCCGACCTACAAGTGGGCGCTGGGGCCGTATAGCCTCGCGTTCCTGTATGCCGCCCCGCACCGGCAGGGCGGGCTGCCGCTGGAGGAGAACATGGGCAACCTGCCGCCCGCCACTGGGGCACGGCGCTATGACAAGGGCGAACTCAACGACCCGGTGGCGCTGCCCATGGCCGCGATCGGCATGGAGCTGGTCGCCGGCTGGGGCGTGGCGGCTGTGACGGCGCGCTTGCGGGCGCTGACCGACCTGCTGGCGGAGGGCGCCGCAGCCCTGGGAATGCCGGTGGCGCCCCGCCGGCTACGCTCCCCGCACATCCTCGGCCTTCGCTTGCCGGGGGGCCTGCCAGACGGCCTCATCGGGCGGTTGCGCGCCGAGGGGGTCTTTGCCAGCGAGCGGTTGGGTGGCCTGCGCCTCAGCCCGCATGTGTGGGCCGACGAGGCGGACGCAGCGCGGTGCCTGACGGCGTTGCAGGCCGCATTGCCATAGCGGTTCCCGGCGGACGGCGGACCGGGCTGTTTCCCTTCCCAGCCGCCGTCGTTGCGAGCCGGTTCAGCACTACTCCGCCAAGTCGCCCTTGCGTTGTAGTGCCGTGACGGCGTTCCCAGTCGAAGTATATGTCCTTCGAAGCAGCAGCTTTCCCGGAATGGCGACTCTGTGGTGTGTGTCGGGCGTCGTGAGCAGATCGAGCATCTGCTGGGCGCAGGGACCTTGGAAGCCTTGTTCTTCGGCTATGCGGAATACACCGACGATCAGGATGGCAGGTTCCTTGGTGTGTGGGGGGCACGGAATGCTTCCCGGTTGCGCAGGTTGCTCAGGGAGCAAGGGGCAGAGGTGACGGTTCATCATACGCCGCCGCCCGCACGGCTTCGCATTTGGCAGAGCTGTGCCGGTGCAAGAGTGGCTTCAAAGCGTATCCATACGGTGGCCTGACGTGCATCGTCCACCGTGACCGTTTTCCACCAGGCCCAGCGCCAGGCCGATCTGGCGGTCGAGACAGCCGCTTCCGACCTCCTGCCGACATCTCTCGCGTGGGTCACGGTCTGGCTCAGAACCGAGGCTTCAGACTAGATGCTGCAACAGCTTCTTCGCTTCGCTCGCCGCCGCCGGTCGCCAAACGATGGGCGCGAGGGCTTCGTCTACGTGAGCGGGGGCGATGAAGGACCGATGCAGCATGCCAGCCAAGGAGCGGTGGTCCGAGTTGCTGGGCGGGGACCGCCGTGGATTGTCGTTGGTCATGAGCGGGCGTCATTAATCGTAGCGAAGTGGCCAGGACGCCGTTGGCACGTACGGGTAGCCGAAGCTGCGACTCTGAAAGATCAACGAAAGGCCGGGGGCGCACCCCATTCCTACGCTCGATACACGAGAGCCGTCGCGGTTGAGATCATCCAAGAGGAAGAGGCCTGGATTTTATTCGGCCCAGAGGGTCGCGCCGTTTCGGATGTGATTGATGCAGGATCGAAGCTCGAACAGCGGCGAGCCGAACTCCTCGCCTCTAATCGGCACCCTGAAGCGGCATCAGCATATGACCGTTCGTGGCGGGCGTGGATGAGGGAAGGTGGAATTCCTGACGGGAACTACGAAGACCTGGACGGGACGTTGCTACTCGGAATCTCTGGCTCTCCGATTAACAAGGGCCTTGCTGTCTTGCACGGCGGTGTCTTCAAGCGCGCCGAAGCACTTGATGGCGACGCCGCGACAGCGGGGGATGGGGAAGACGTGTGGCTGGCCTCTCCTTGGAACGGTGCCAGTTGTGCCTTGTGCGACGCTGCCCTGGCTATGGGAGCGCCCAAAATAGTAAGCCCGAATGATAGGAACATACTGATGCAGGCATGGATGACTGCTGATCGTTGAGCGGTATTGCCAACGAGGGCCGCTTCTCACCGTGAGCAGGCATTCAGCAAGGCCGTTGACATGAGGCACGCGATGTCACCATCTCAAAACCATCTTCGCGCAGCCGTGACGTGCCACTTCCGAACGTGTCAATGCATCAACGAGGCATCCGTGTCAGCAGGCAACGCGGCGCCACCAGGCAGCCGCCGTGGGCGTTACGCCACCTCCGCCAGCCAGTCCTCACAGCGCAGCCCCTCCACCCGCCCGAACTCCTTCAAGCTGTCGGTGACCACGACCAGCCCCCGGCTCCGCGCGTGCCCGGCGATCATCACGTCATAGGCGCCGATGCCCAGGCCCTTGCGCTCCAGGTTGGTCCGGATTTCGGCTGTATGGGCCGCTGCTTCGCTCTCGAACGGCAGCACGCCCAGCCGTGCCGCAAAGCGCTCCACCACTTGCCGGTTCTCGGCAGGCCGCACGGACTTCTCGGCGCCGTAGAGCAGCTCGAAAAGCACCGCGTCGGAGATGCAGAGGGCGGTGGCCTCCGCGTTGAACCGCGGGCGAAGCCCGGCGGGACGGTCCCGGATGACCCGGATGCAGAAATTCGTGTCCAGCAGGTATCGCAGCATCAAAGGCTGTCGCGTACCTGCATCGCCGGCTGGTCGCGGTCTCCAAGGTCCGCTCCCGGCGACTCGAAGAAATCGTCCCATACGGCGTCGGACGGCATGATGATGCGCCGCGGCCCGTCACGCACGATCGTCACCTCCCGCACGCTGTCATCGAATGCGACCGCCTTGGGCAGCCGGAGCGCCTGTGAGCGGTTCGACAGGAACAGGGTCGTCTGCGTTGTCATGATGCATTCTATATCCCAGATGTATATCCCAAACAACGATGACCAGAGTGCCCGGGATCGCGGCCATCATCGCAGGGCCATCAGGGAACAAGGGCGACACTCGACCCACCCTCAAGCCTAATCGCAGCCACCGTAACATTATCATGCCCGCCGCCATCCAGCGCATGCTGCAACAGCGCCGAGCAGACGGCACCAGCTTCCATCCCCCGCAGCCCCGGGCAAGCGCGCAGCAGCGCGGCCGGGCTGTCGGCGTAGTTCCACAGCCCGTCCGTGCACAACAGCAGCCACCCCGGCCCACGCAGGTCAGAAGCCGGTACGGACACAGTACGGACCGAAGGCTCCGGGCAGGGGCTGGGGGCGGAGAAGTCGGTGGTGCCCAGGCAGTTCACCAGCGCATGGGCGCGGCGGTCGCACAGGGCGTCGGCGAGCGGCATCGTGCCCGCGTCCACTACCTTGTTCACCCAGGAATGGTCGTGCGTCAGCAGCACGGCGCCGCTGTCCGCAACCAGGTAGGCCCGGCTGTCGCCCAGCCAGCCCAGCGTTGTCACATGCCCATCGCCATCTCGCTGCACGCAGGCGGCGACCAGGGTGCAGGCGGGCGGGTCCACATCGGCCTGGCGGTCATAGGGCAGGGCGCACACCGCGGCATGGGCCGCCACCACCGCGTCCCGCATCGCCGCCGCTGATACCCCGGCCCCAGCAGCGCGCAACGCTGCGGCCGCCACCTGCGCCGCGATGGACGCAGCCGCCGCCGGTGTTTGCGAGTGCGACACGCCGTCGCACACCACCGCGACCACCCCGGCGCCGCCTTCTGGCGGGCCGCTCAGCTCGACGGCGTCCTGGTTCTCGCGGTGCTGCCGGCCGGGGTCGGTGACGGCGGCCAGGCCAGGGCCGAGCACCTGCAGCCCGGCGGCGCTGCCCCGGCTTCGCGCGCCGCAATCGGTGCAGAAGCCGTCCGCGTCGAACCCGGCGGCGCCGCAGTTGGGGCAGGCCGGGGCGGGCGCCGCGCCCAGCCGGGCGCCGCAATCGGCGCAGAACCGGTCGCCTGCAACATGGGGCGCGCCGCACGCCGGGCACAGGGGCGGCGCGGCGGCGCTCATGGATTCCGGTTCATAGCCAGGTCCGCGGGCGCACGGCGTTGGCCTGGTCCACGAAGGCGACCCGCTCCGCCCAGTCCGGCGCCAGCCGGGCGCAGGCGCGCAACGCGGCCTCTGCCCGGCGGCGCAGGGTGGCGGGCCGGATTGGCACACCGAGCAACGTGGCGCCGTTCGCGGCTTGCAGCGCCCCGGTGCCGATCTGCCGCACGGCCTCTTCGGCCAGCCGGGCCTCGGCTTGGTGGCGGGCGATGTCGTCGCGCTGCATCGCCGTCAGCAGGGCGGACGCCCGCGCCAGCCCGGCCCCGCCCGGCAGCGCGCACAACGCCTGCACCGCGGCAAGCTGGGCGTCCGACCGGACAATGGCGCCGTCCGGCACCCGGGCGAGCGCCTCCACGGCGCCGTCCAGGTCCCCGGCCGTCATGCGGCACCGCGCCAAGCCGAACGCCGCCGCGGTCAGGCCAGGGTCGGCGAGGCTTGCGGTGTCATACAGCCCGGCGGCCTCCGGCAGCCGCTCGCCGGTCTCCAGCGCCAGGGCAAGAGCCAGCTTGGGCACGGGCTCGCCGGGGATTTCGCTGTAAACGCGGTCAAAGCACTCCACCGCCTCGTCCGAGCGGCCCTGCGACAAATAAAGCTTGCCGCAGTACCAGTCGGGCCGCCAGTCGCCCGGGTCCACCCCCGCCGCCGCGTCCAACAGGCGCATGACAATGGCGGGGTCGGTCACGTTGGCCTCGATCAGCGCGTCGGCCTGGCGCAGGCGCAGCTCCGCCGAGTCTGCGCGGAAGCGCGACGCCGCAGCCAGCGCCTGGGCACGCGCCACCGGGTCGGCAGTGGCGGTGGCGGCGAATACTTCCGCGGCGGCCGGGTCACCGCTGTCCAGGCGCAGGTCGGGGAGGCGGCGCCAGGCGCCCTCCAGCCCGGCAGGGGCCACGTCGGGCGGGTTGCGTTCCCGCAGGAACACCGCGCTGTCGGCGGAGGGCAGCGGCGCGGTGCGCGACACCGTTTCGCGCAGGACGCCCAGCAGTTGGGCGCCCATTTCTTCGGCATCGGCAAAGCGGGCGTCGGGCTGCTCCGCCGTGGCCTTCTGCAGGAAGCGATACAGGCTCTCGTTGTCGGTCAGGGGTAGGCCGAGGCGCAGCGGCATCTGGACCGGCGCGGCGCCGGGCAGGGTGGCGGTCACGACCACGTCCACGCCCGTCACCCCTGTAGGCGCCGTGCCGGAGAACACGCGCCGGCCCGGCTCGAACGACAGCCAACCCGGCAGCGGCGCCCCGCCGGGCAGGGCGGCGCGCAGGGCCGCCTGGGCGGTGGACCCGGCGGCCTCCAGCGCCGCGACGGGCACGGAATACAGCAGGGCGTTCGGCGGCGGCAGGGCGTGGGCGTAGTGGTTGGTGTTGTCGAAGTCCATCAGCAGCACCGCCAGGGTGCGGCCGATGGTATACAGGTCGGATGCGGCGATGGGGTCGTCCCCGGCCTCCGGCGCCTGGTAGCCGACGGTGCCGTAAACATCGCCGCCAGGGTCGCCGATCCGGCGCACGGCGCCCATGTCAATCAGCTTCACGTCGTCGCCCTCAAGCATGACGTTATCCGGCTTGAAGTCGCAGTAAACCAGGCCCTGGCCGTGCAGGTAGGCGAAGGCGGGCAGGATGCCGAGGATGTAGGACACCGCCTCCGCCGGGGGCAGCGGCCCGTGGTCCCGGCGGATCGCCTTCAGGGTGCGCCCGCCGACATACTCCATGACGATGTAGGATTCGGCCCCGGTCTTGGCGTCTCCATGCGTCGCGAAGGTGTAGATGCCGACGATCTTGCCTTGCTTGACGGCGGCGAGGAACTGCCGCTCGGCGATGGCGGCTGCGGCGGCGGCCTCGTCCTTGCTGTTCAGCAGGCCCTTCAGCACCACCCAGCGGTTCAGCCCGGTGTCCATTGCGAGATAAATCCAGCCCAGGCCGCCGAAGGCGATGGGGCCGCGCACCTCATACTGCCCGGCCACCACGTCCCCGGCCCGGAGCGCCGGACGGAAGCTGTACTCGGCGCCGCAGTTGGAGCAGAACCGCTTGTCCGGGTTCACCTTGTTCTTGCAGTTGGGGCAGAAGCACTTGTCCGGCGGCACCCGCGGGTCGGCCAGCGCCAGGCTGAGCGGGTCGGCGGAGGGCATCACCGGCATCTGCACCAGCCCGCCGCCCAGGGCGCGGCGGCGGGTGCTGCTGCCGCGGGTTCCCCGGGTGCCCCGCCCGGATGCGCCGGTCGCCGCGGTGCCTGCTGCCGTGCCGGCCGTGCCGGTTGACGGCTGCGGCCGGCGGGCGCCGGTGATGCGGCCGGTGCGGACGTAGCCGCCGGTGCAGGCGACCTGGCGCGAGGAGGAGGTGATGGCCGTCGCGGGTCCGGCGCCCTCCGCCGGGCGGCCGCAGGTGTCGCAGTATCCGTCCTCGATCGTGCCGGTGCAGCCGGGTGCACTACATGGGATGTCTGCCATCGCGTTACCTCACAGAAACCGGGGGACGTGCCAGCCCCGCCTCATAGGCCGCCAGCAGCCGGCGCCCGGCGGCGAGGTCGGCAGGGCCACCGAACAGAGCCGCGCGCAGGTCCGCCGCTATGCCGTCCAGCGCCGGGTCGGCGCCGGGGTGGCGGGCGCGGTGCTTGGCTTGCAGGGCGCCGAAGCGGCCGCGCAGGTCGTCGCGCTGGGCAAGCCTGGCTGCGGCGTCATCGAGCGCCGCCTGCCATCCGGCGGCCACGCGGGCGGCGAGCGCGTTCCAGCTTGCCAGGCCGAGGCCGAACGCCTCGACCCGTCCGGCGTCCAGTGTCCGCGCCAACCGGTCCAGCCAGCCCGGCATCTCCGCCGCGTCGGTGGCGGGACCGGGTGGGGGGGAGCCGGACACAAGGGGAGCCGCCTGCGCGAGGGCCTGGGCTGCCTTGGCCTGCAGCTCCGCCAGGTGCGCCAGCCGGGTGCGGGCGGCGGCCAGCGCCTGGACCGCCTGCGCCCGTCCGGCGCGGGAGGCGGCTGCGGCGGCGCTGGCGGCGTCAACGGCGGGCCGCAGCGCTTCCAGCTCGTCCAGTGCTGCCACGGGATCGGATGCCGGGCAGGACGCCAGGCGCACGGCCAGGTCTGCTGCTTCCGGCCGGCTTTCCCTTGCCAATCCGTCCACGGCGGATTGGAGCCGGGCGCGCAGGGCTGCGCCGGCCTCCGCCGCGGTGCTGATCCGGGCCAGTAGGGCGCGGGCGTTGTCGAATGCGCCCTCCATCGTTGCCAGCAGATCCGCGGGGGACACCTTTGCCACGTCCGACGCCCGGCCCAGCAGGCGGCGGTGCAGCACGGGCGAGCTGCCCAGCGCCACGGAGATGGACGGGCCATCCAGCACCTGCATCACCGCGTCCAAGCTGGCCGGCATCCACAGCCGGGCCGCGGCGGCGCGGGCGGCCTCGGCGCGGCCCAGCGCCTCACCGAGCAGGAGCACGCTCTGCCACAGCTCGTCCACCGTGGCGACGACCCGTCCGGCCCCGGCGGCAACGGGGCCGGAGCGGGCGGCCGCCTTGAGCGCCATGAACTCCGGCAGCTCGCTCAGCTCGGCGACGTTTCGGCTGGCCGCGGCCAGGCGGTCGCGCCAGGCGGCAAGCGCCGCGTCCACCTGGGCCAGGGTCGGCAGCGCGCTCACATGTATTCCCGGTAGCGCGGCCACAGCCCGGCCGCGGTCAGCAGGCCGATCAGCGCCAGGCCGGCGCACACGACGACCGGGGTCCAGGTGGCCAGGCGCTGCGCCCGGCCGATCCGGGCGTCGAACTGGGCCTGGTTCACGGCAATCGTCCGGTCCAGCGCCCCTTGCAGCCCCGCCAGCGCCGCCGCGCCCTCGGTTTCCCGGACCTGCACGGCCTGCACCATTTGGTTCGGCGTCCTTAAGGCGCGCACCCGGTCGGCCACCTGCATGAGGTCGAGCAAGCCGCGGGCGGCGTCGCTGGCGGGATCACGCTCTGCGACGCCGAAGGTGATGTTGTTCAGCTCCTTGCCCAGCAGGCCGCCAAGTTCCGGCAATTCCGCCCGTGCGGCGGCGGGCCGTCCCTGGCGTTCGTCGGCCTGGGCGGCCGCCAAGGCCTGCAGCAGCTTGCCCCAGGTCGGGCTGTCCCGCCATTGGACGTCCAGCAGCGTCCGTGCCCGCGCGTCAATGCCGTCCGACACCGCCTGCCGGGTGGCGGGGTCGAGCAGCCAGAGCGACAGGTCGGCGTTCATTGCCGCCACGGCAGCCTTGGCCGAGAACAGCGCGTCGAGGCTGTCGAAGCAGTCCACCTTGGCGGATCGCAAGGCTTCCCGCGACATGGCGCCTGTGACCAACAGGCCGGCGAGAAGGCAGGCGGCGAGGGCCGTCGCGGCTGCCAGCGGCGGGTTGACCAGGCGGTGGGTCCGGCGCGTCAGGAACACCTGCACCGCGGCCAGGACGCCGGCCAGCGGCAGGATCGCGACGGCAGCGGCCGTGCCGTCCTGCCAATGATATTTGCTATAGGCGGCATAGGCGGCGTCCAGCGGCATCCGGTTCGCCGCCGCCAGGGTGCCGGCCTCGGGCAGGTCGAATTCGCGCAGCAGGCGATGCGACCATTGCAGGCGCTGGGTGGCGGTGAAGGGATGGGCCGGATCGGCGGCGCCGCGCACCTCGGCCAAGGAGGCGTGGTACTCGCCGGTCCAGCGCAGCAGGTTCTGCAAGGCGGTGGTTTCGTCGGCGTAGGTGATGTTGCGGCTGGCCTGGACCAATAGGGTGTCCAGGTCCGCCTTGCCGCTGCGCCATCCCCTGGAGGTGCCGGCGGCGGACATCCCGCTTGCCAGCGCGTCCTCCGTTGCCGCCGCATCCAGGTCGGCCAGGCCGGCGCCGATACGCAGGGCCAGCACAACCGACGGCTCGGCGTCGCTGCCGATGGTGCGGATGGTCCGGGACGCGTTCGCGGCCGACAGCAGGGTGACCACGGCGGCAAGCAGGATCGCGGCGCAGACGCCCAGGAAGCGCAGGGCAAGCCGCCCCGGCGTCGCAGCGAGATAGGACCGCACGGACGCGGCAGCGTGCGCGACGGATGCAAGCGCCTCCACCATGCTACCGCCCCCGCAGGGTCAGGCGCGTCCAGCAGCCGACCGTGACCTGGTCGCCCTCCGCCAAGGGCGTGATGACGTTCGGCGCCACCGTGGCGCCGTTCAGCCGGGTGCCGTTCATGCTGCCCAGGTCCACCAGCGCCAGGCCGCCATCGGGCTGGCGCAGGATGCGGGCATGGCGGCGGGAGATGCCGGGGTCGGGGATGACGACCTCCGGGTGGATGTCGGCGCTGTCGGACCGGCGGCCGATCAGATGGTCCGGCATGTCCAGCGGGAACAGGCGCTCGCTGCGGTCGGACGGCTCGGGGTCTTCCGGCTTGCGGAGGCTGACGTCCACCTGGGCCAACAGCTCCCAGCGGCGGGGGGCTGGCGTGACGGATGGGACGGCGGGCGGCTGATCGGCGTTGGGCGGGGCGGCGGGTGGCAGCGGGGGAGCAGCCGGTGATCCCGCGGCGGCGGGTGCGGCTGGCGACACTGCGGCAGGCGCCGGCGCGGCTGCGGTCGGCGGTGCGGCGCCGAACGGCTGGTGCGTCACGAAGTCGTAGCGGCAGGTGTCGCAGAACCGTGCCAGCGGACCCGGCCGCAGCTCCCCGCACACCGGGCAGGCTTCCCCGGCGCCGGTCTGGACCGGCGGAGGCGCCGCGTCCTGTGGCGGCGGGGCTGGGGCGGCACGTGGCGCCATGGCCGCGCCGCACTCGGAGCAGTATTCGGCGTCGGTGGACGCCTGGCCGCAATGGGGGCAGCGTTGGTCCATGGCGGTCAGTCCCGCTTCACGCGCACCGTCCTGGTGCTGCCGACGTCGAGGTCCATCACCGCCGCCTTCTCCGCGCCGCGGCGCAGGCGGACGGTGCCGGCGGCCTCGTCCACCACGTCCACCACCTGGCGCAGGCGGCGGGTGGTTTCCTCGTCGCCGGACTGCTGCGCCAGTTGCAGGGCGCGGCCCAGCCGCAGGGTGGCGGCGCCGTCGTCGTGACGCGCCAACGCCTCCAGCCCGTCCTGGATCGCCTGCGCCTTTTCCGCCTGGCCGGTGTAGTGGGCGACCTGGGCGTCTATGCGGGCGGACAGGTTGGCGTCGTCGGTCCAGGTGCAGGTGACGTTGGCGCCGGGCGTGGCGGCGTCCGGGGTGACGATGGACGGGCGGCAGACCAGCATCTGCTCCCCAACCGGCAGCGGCACGACGGTGAAGGCGGCGCAGTAATCCTGGGTGCCCTCGCCGAAGGCGCCGAGCGGCAGGTCCACCGCGCGCTGGTCCACTGGGCGCAGGCTGGAGAGCAGGTCAATCTCGGAGGGGAAGCCCTGCTTAAAGCCGGTCAGGCGGGCGTTCCTAGGCATCCACAGCCGCAGCCGGACGTCGGCTACGCCCAGCGCCATCGCCGCGGCCATCGTGACGCGGAAGTCCTCGGCCAGTCCCGCCGGGTGCGCGACCATCTGGGCCGTGCCCAGCAGCTTGTCGGCGACGCGGCGCAGCTCCTTTGGCGACCAGTCGGTGCCGACGCCGCGGCAATGCGCCTGGAACAGCCCGGCGCAGGACACCAGCTCCTGGCCCAACGACTCCTCGTCCTCCGGCCCGTTCTGGCCGTCGGTGAGCAGGATGGCCTGGCACACTGCGCCGGGCCGCTGCGCGAACACGCCGCGGGCGGCCGCCAGCGCCCGGGACATGCAGGTGCCGCCGCCGGCCTCCAGCCGCTGCACCTCGCCATGCGCGAAGCGCTTGCCGGCGGTATCGGCGCGGGTCAGCGGCACCACCATCCGGCCCACCGTGTCGAAGGCGACGATGAAGAACTCCGTGCCCTCGTCCATTGCGTCCACCGCCACACGCAGGGCGTGCTTCAGCGCCTGCATCTTGTCCCCGGCCATCGAGCCGGAGCGGTCGCCCAGCAGCCCGATCACCCGGCGCGGCGCGGGCCTGCCCCACGGACCCGCATCCGCTCCGTCCGTGGCCGACAGGCTGAATACCACGTCCATCCGCGTGCCGCCCGCGGGCAGGTTGGCGTTCAGGAAGCTTTCGATCTTGAACTGCATGGGTGTCCCTGGCGCCTAGAGCGGAGTGCAATCGAGTTCGGACTTGGCGCGGCCGGACCTGGAACGGCAAGCGTATGGCCGTACGCAAAAACGGCAGACCGGCCTGCGTCCAGCCTGGACGCAGGCCGTCTTACGGCTGCAGCGCACGGTCGGCATGGTCGCGCAGGCTGTCCAGCAGCTTGGCGCGGACGTCGCCGATCTGCCGGACGGCCTCGTCGCGCTTGCCGCGGTTGGCCCGGTCCATCTCCAGCCCGCGGTTGATGATGCCGATCATCCGGTCGGACACCTGGGCCAGGCTGGCGACGTCGTCCGCCATGTCGCCTTGGCTCGTCTTGGCCTTGGTGTAGGCGCTGTCCAGGGCGTCTATGCCGATCTCCTGCAGCTCGCGGGTGATCCTGCGCCGGGCTGCGGTGGCGTCCGAGGCGCGGCCGATCCGCTCCAGCGCCGCGACGCGGACCAGGGCGCTTTTGAAGTCGGGCAGGTCGAACAGCACGGTGTCGAGCGTGTTCTGTATCTCGATCCGTCCGGCCTGCTGCGCCGTGCGTATCTGCGGGATGGCCAGGATGCCGCGGGTGAAGGCGACCTGCATCCGCACCAGCCGGGTTTCGAAGGCGTTGATCTGCTCGGACATGTCGCGCAGCTTCGCCATCTGGACGGCGTCGCGGCTGTTCCGCACCTGGTCGCGTAGGGCTGCGTGCTCCGCCCGCATCCGCAGGGCCGCCTGCTGGCCGCCGGCGATATAGACCTCGATCTCGCGCAGGTTGTCCTCAGTCGCGTCCACCAGGCGGTCCAGCCCGGCGTTGGTCGCCTTCAGCTTGCCGAGATGCACCTCCGCCTTGCGCTCGATCTCCGTCAGGTGGGTCAGCACGCCCTGGCGCATCGTGCGGAAGCGGCGCAGGGCGGAGAAGTAGCGTCCGACCACCGGCAGGCGGCTGAGGCCGGCACCGGCGCCCTCGGCTTCGCGCTTCATGCCCGGCAGGTCCAGGCGCTTGAGGCTGGTCGCCAGCTCCGTCACCAGGTCGCCGGCGACGCCGATCTCGTTGGTGCCGGTGCCGGCGAGAAGCTGATCCAGGAAGCCGCTCAGCTTGCGCTGCGGCGCGGCGCCGAAGATGGCCAGCGAGGTGCTGTCGGTGGCGCTGACGCCGGCGGCAACCTCCAATGCGCGCTTGCGCCGGGCATCACCGAGGCTGTCCAGCGCCACTTGGTCGTCCGCGGCGATCAGCACGGGCGGGTCAACCAGCGCCGTGTCGCCGGGAACGGTGGTGCCCATTGCGGGAGGTCCTTTCAGCGTGGCGGGGAGGCTATGAATCAAGCCCTGGTTTGGCAAGGCCGGCCAGCGGGTCCCGTCGGTGGCGCGGGGTACGGGGGTGATGGGGTGCAGGCTGGCGGGGTGTGGCGGTCCTGTGCCGGGGTGGGGTCTGGCATGAGCGGGTTCGGGTGGCGTGCTGGAGTAGGCGGGAATAGGCCGCCGGGCATGATGGACGGCGATAATGACCGCCGGCGGGAGGCTTGGACATGGGGGGGATGGGTTTTGAATTGGCAGCGTTTGTCAGGGGGTGGACGAAGGGAGAGCAGGTGCTGGTTTGGACGGAGCCGCCGGGCGATGCGTGGGGGATCGGGGCGTTGGCTCGGGAGCTTGCTGGCGGCGCTGGGCTGAAAGTGCGGGTGGCCGGACCTGGGCACGGCGGCCTGGTCAGCGGAGTTCCATAGTCCTGTGGTCCGGGTGGGACTACGGATGCGGCGGGCAGGTGTTCGGCGGGATGGCGCGGCGGAAATAGCCATTGCTCCTGCCTGGCCGCCACTGGAACCGCTATGCCAGATGCGCTATCTGACCATTTACATGGTCAGGAACCCAACGTGGACGCGATCAATCTGGCAGACGCCAAGGCACATCTAAGCGAGCTTATCGCCCGGGTCGAGGCAGGACACTCAATCGATATTACCCGGCGCGGCAAGCCGGTCGCGCGGCTCACGGCCGTGGCCAGGCCGCGCAAGCGGGTTGATGCTTCCCTGCTCCGGGCGCTGACGGCGACCATGCCTCTACAGACGGAAGGGGCCGCCGATCTGGTACGAGTGATGCGGGATGGCGACCGCTACTGATGCTCTACCTCGACACATCGCTTATCGTCGCGGCGCTTTCCAATGAGGCGATGACCGCGCGGGCGCAGGGCTGGCTGGCGGAACAGGATCCAGCAGAGTTGGTTATCAGCGACTGGACGATCACCGAGATGTCCTCCGCCATGGCGATCAAGCTGCGAACGGATCAGATGACATTGGAGATGCGCGCGTCGGCGCTGGCAATGTTCAACAAGCTGGTCGCCGAAAGCTTCACCGTGTTGCCGGTGACCGGTGGGCATTTCCGGGCGGCGGCGAAGTTCGCCGATCAGCACAAGCTTCGGCTTCGTGCTGGCGATGCCCTGCATCTGGCGACCGCGTCGGAGCATGGCGCCACGGTGCATACGCTCGACCGGCGGCTTGCCGAGGCCGGGCCGGCACTCGGAATACCGACCAAGCTGCTGACATAATCGAGCTTCCTGCTCTTGGTGAGACCAGTAGGCTTCAGCTATGACCGGAACGGGCGCAAATCAGCTACCGCGCAGTTAAGCCCCTTATGCCGTCGTCCAACGCGCGCATCCGGCGCGCTGAACTTCGACTGGCTTGGCTGCGTTGCCGCACGCACCGCCGGAGAGAACCCGCCATGACCACCGAACTCAGCCTGCTCGCCTGGTCCGTCGTGCTGGGTCTGCTCCACGCCCTCGCCACCGGGCAGATTGCGGTCCAGCAGCATGGCCTGGCCTACAACATGGGGCCGCGGGATGAGGAGAAGAAGCCAACCGGGGTGGGTGGCCGGGTTACCCGGGCGTTCAGCAACTACATGCAGACCTTCCCGTTCTTCGCCGCCGCCGTGCTGGTGGCGCATGTGGCGGGGCGGCACTCCGTGGCGACGGTGTGGGGCGCGCACCTGTATTTTTGGGCGCGGCTCGTTTACGTGCCGCTGTATGCGGCGGGGATCCCGGTGGTGCGGACGGCAGCGTTCGGGGTGTCGTTGCTCGGCATCGTGCTGATCCTGCTGGCGCTCACGTAGGCGGTAGCGGCGACCACATTCCAAACGTCATTGCGAGCAGCTTCAACGGCCCGTATTGGTATTGCTGCGCTGTGTCCGCAGACCGGTGCGAACTGAGGAAGGACACTGTGCCGGGAACGCCGGGGTGAGCCTGTGCGACGTACAGGACCAACTCCGGCGACCGATCAAGGCTCTGTTATTGTGCTGCCGGGAGCGTCGTCAGCAGCTTCTGTGGGTAGCCTAGCGAGGCCCATAAGGCGCAGTGATGTGCGTCCACGAAGTTGCCTTTCGTGCGGATTGGCGTCGAGAGCTGCTGCACCAACCCGGACTGCGTTGCAAAGCGCGGCCAGTAGCCGCGCCGCTCCACCACGTCTTCGATCAGATCGGCCAAGCCGGCGCGGCCGCGGCCGTTCAGCTCCAGGTTCGGATCGCCGGTCAGCGCGAAGTTGGTCCAGTAATCTATCACGTCGCTCGACAGCACGCGGTCTGCCCGGGTGGGCAGACGGGCGCCGTTGCGGTCATGGCCGAACACGTAGGCCAACTCCGTCGTGTGGGAGTCGCCAAGGGCCAGGCCCGCGGGCGCCGGAGGCAGCGGGAAGTTCTGCACAGGGTTGGGTTGGCTGAACTCGTATCCCCACACCCCGGCGTAAGGCAGGACCGCCCGGCGCACGGCGTCCGTTGGGCAGGCGAAGAAGCTGTCCGTCTGAATGGCCGCCAGCGCCTGGGCCGGGCTGGGATAAGCGGACAGGGGGTAGGCGGCCTCGATCCCCGGCGCCGCGGCAGCGCCGAAGCTGGTCCGTATGACGGCGGCGTAGTCTGCCGCTGTCGGCGTCCGGCCGGCTGCGTTCGCAGCGACGGCGATGAAGTAGGTGCCCTCGTTCAGGTTGGTGCCGGCGATCACCGGGACCCGATTGAACCGCCCGGACGCGAACAGCGTGCGTGGATTGTCCGGCACCGTCACGCCGTCAATGGGTGGCCCCACGTTGAGGCCGGAGTTCACGATCCGGTCCACCGGCAAGTCACGCAGGCAGGCGGCGAGGGTGGCTGCGGCGGACGTGGGGTCGCAGCCGAGAGCCTTGACGATGGGCGCCTCCGCCGCCTCGACCTGCTTGAGCGGGAAGCTGGCCCCGTCGTTCGCGCTTTCGATAATGGCACGCTGGAACAGCCCGGCGCTGCCCGGCGAGACCAGGTGATACAGCACCGAGATGCCGCCTGCGGACTCCCCGAAGATCGTCACGTTGCCCGGGTTGCCGCCGAACTGCGCTATGTTGCGTTGGACCCAGCGCAGCGCCTCCTGCTGGTCCTGCAATCCGTAGTTGCTGGACACACCCGCGGGGTTCTCGGCATCCAGTGCCGGAGAGGCGAGGAAGCCGAGGATGCTGAGCCGGTAGTTGATCGTCACGACTATGGCGCCGGACTGCTTGGCGATGTCAGACCCGCGGTAGTCCGGCCCGCCAGCAGTCACGCCGCCGCTGCCCGCGTTGAAGCTGCCGCCGTGAATGAAGACGAGCACCGGCTGCCGTTCCCGGTCGAGCGGCGCATAAACATTGAGATACAGGCAGTCCTCGTTCAGGCTGGGCGATCCGAGCCGCGCCGTTTGCGGACAGGGACTGCCGAAACTGGTTGCGTCCAGGGGCTGCGGCCACGCCGCCCGGGGCTGCGGCGCCCGGAAGCGCAACGCTCCACGCGGCGCCGCGGCATAGGGAATGCCCCGGAACTCTGCGACTTTGCCATTGCGCAGGCCGATCACCTGGCCCTTGTCGGTGTCCACAGTTGGCGCGGAGTCGCCCTCTCGTGCGGACGCGGCAAGCGGTGCCGCAAGGAGGCAAGCGACAGCCAGGGCCACCCGAATCGGGCCGTGCACACAACCTCGTATAGCGGTTCGCCCACGCATCGCCCTGCTCCTCCCCTGGGTGCACTGTTCAGTGCTTAATCGCAGTGAACGGTATGTAGCCTTCCTTGTCCAGCAGCAATGTAGCCCTACCTTGCCGCGGCCCAGACGGCCCAGGCGGCGCGTGCCCTAACAGGCCCGAGTAGCTCGAGTGTTTGGACGCTATCATGCGGTCAAGGATAAAGGGCGGCCATTTCCACCGTGGTTGCCCGGATTGCCCGCCCAGACTCCATCTCCTTGGTGACCCCTGCGAGGGTGACAGCATCCGGTGGTCGGACGCTGAGTGCCTACGCTATATGCCTACGCAGGCCGCTGCTCCGTCCGCAGCAGCGCCAGGCCGGCGCCGACAATCACTGCCGCCCCCAGCAGGGTCAGCCGGTCCGGCACGTCGCCGAACACCAGCCAGCCGAACACCACGCCCCAGACGATCAGGGTGTATTGGAACGGCACCACCGCTGAGGCCGGCGCCAGGCGCAGCGAGCGGTTGACGCACAAGTTGCCCGCCAGCGACCCGGCGCCCAGCACCAGCATCAGCGCCCCATCCCGCCAACCCGGCGGCGTCCAGCCCTGCCACAGCACCAGCGCCCCGCCGAACAGCCCGGCCCCCGCCAGTTGCGCCGTCATCAGCACCGTGCCCGGCGTCCCCGCCAGCTTGCGCGTCGCCACCAGGAACAGGGCGTAGGTCAGGCTGCCGCCCACCGCGCACAGCGCCGGCAAGGTCAGCCGCTCCGGCGACGGGCGCAGCGCCACCAGCACGCCGGCGAACCCGGCCGCGACCGCCACCCACCGCCGCGCACCTACCCGCTCCCCCAGCAGCAGCGGCGACAGCGCCGCGACATAGACCGGGCCGGCCATGTAGTAGGTCATGCCCTCCGCCAGCGGCAGCCCGGCCAGCGCCCAGTAGAACAGCCCGGACTCCGCCGTGCTCAGCCCGACGCGCAGCAGTTGCAGCCGTGGCCGCGGCGGATGGCGGAACCGCCCGCGACCCGTGCGCAGGATCAGCGGCGCCATGACCAGCAGCCCGGCGGCGGCGCGGACCAACAGGAGCTGGCCCACGGAATAGCCGCCGACCAGCCATTTTCCCAGCGTGTCGTTGACCGCAAACATCAGGATGCCGAGCAGCATCATCCCGATCCCGGCGGCGGCCCCGCCGTGCCCCCCGGCAGCCGCGCCGCCGCGCTCCGGCCCTGCGGCGGCGCTCAAGCGCCGGGCTGCGCCAGCACGGCCCGCAGGGTGAGCGCGGAGATGTCCAGCACCGCCGTATCGCCGCCGACCATCATGGCGGCGATGGCGCCGTCCATCACCAGCAGGACCTGCCGGGCCAGGATGCCTGGCTCGGCGTAGCCCGCGGCTTCGGCCAGCCCGGCCAGGTAGGCGAGGATCGCGCCGTGGTGCTCCTGCGTCATCTCCCGCAGCCAGGGCGTCCGGGCGTCCCTGCCCTTGGCGTGTTCGGCGGCGGCGTTCATGAAGGCGCAGCCGTAGAAGCGTTCCCCAATGAACCAGGTCCGCAGTGCGGGGATGACGGCGTGCAGCCGTTCGGCCGGGCCGGGGCCTGCCGCCTCGACGGAGGCGAAGAAGGCGGCCCGCCACTCCGCGCCCTCCAGCGCCAATACCTCCCGCAGCAGCGCCTCCTTGGAGCCGAAGCGGCTGTAGAGCGTCATCTTGGAGGCGCTGGCCTCCTGCAGGATGCGGTCTATGCCGGTGGCGTGGATGCCGTCGCGGCAGAACAGGTCGCGGGCGGCGAGCAGGATGCGCTCGTGCGGCGGCGCTCCGCCGATGTCTTGGGCACCTGCCGGGGCGGGGCTGCTGGCGTCTGCCCGCGTCAGCGGCGGGGAGGTAGGTGGCATTCCTATCAATCCTTACTTGCCTGTTTTTCGGACGTGCTGTGCCGGATTCGTACGCAACCAGTCCATTCAACCATGCCGGCACCGGACGATCTACAGCGTGGATAGACAGCCCTGGCCCTCCTGGCGATGGCACAGCCATTGCAAGCCTCGTTCCGCAAGACTGACCGTTCTGTTTGGATCAGTCACAAGGAGACGACAGCATGAGCGCCACTCTGAAGCAGCCCCCGACCGCCATGACCGGCTGCCTGGCCCCTATAGACAAGGGCGGCCTGGACGAGCTGATCGCCAAGGGCAAGGCGAACCCGCAGGCCATCAAGACCCTGAAGTGCCGCACCATCGCCGAGGGGCGGTTCCGCCATCTCAACATGATCCGCGACCTGCCGCCCTACATCGTGGACGAGCCGCCGGGCTTGCTGGGCGACGACACCGCGCCGAACCCGTCCGAGGCGTCCCTGGCCGCGCTCGGCTCCTGCCTTGCCGTCGGCATCCACGCCAACGCCGTGGCGCGCAACATCACCGTCCGCAAGCTGGAGATCGAGCTTGAGGCCGACATTAACATCACCGCTGTCTGGGGCACCGGCGACACCTCGCCGAAGCCGGTCGGCTTCGACGCCGTACGCGCCAAGGTCCACCTGGAGGCCGACGCGCCGAAGGAGGAGCTGGATGCCCTGATCGCCCACGCCAAGACCTGGTCGCCGGTCGCCAACACCTTCACCAAGCCGGTGCCGGTGAACGTGACTCCGGTCTGATTGGGCAGCAAGGGGGACGCAAGCATGAGCGAAGCCGCACTCCGGGACGCCCCGGCGTCCCCCGCCCTGAACCGCTTGCGCGAAGTGGTCGCAGCCGAGCTGGCGCCGATCACGCAGGAGATTGACCACGGCGGGGTCTATCCTGCCCAGGCGATGCGTGCGCTCGGCGCCGCCGGGCTGTATGGCCACCACCTCCGCGCGACGGCGGCGCAGCCCAGCATCGGCGCCGCGGTAGAGGCCATGTCCACGGTCAGCGAGACCTGCATGAGTGCCGGGTTCTGCACCTGGTGCCAGGACGCCAGCGGCTGGTACTTGGAACAGTCCGACAACGCGCCGCTGCGGGACAGCCTGCAGCCCGGCCTGGCCAGTGGCATACAGATGGGCGGCACCGGCCTGTCCAACCCGATGAAGTCGCTGTCGGGGATCGAGACCTTCAAGCTGCGCGGCAAGCGCGTCGCCGGTGGCTACGAGGTGTCGGGCGTGCTGCCCTGGGTCAGCAACCTCGGCGACGGCCACCTGTTCGGCACGGTGTTCGAGGTCGAGGGCAGCCACCGCGTGATGGCCATGATCCGCTGCGGCCAGCCCGGCGTGTCGCTGAAGCAGAACGCGCATTTCGTGGCGCTGGAGGGCACCGGCACCTACAGCGTGCTGTTCCGCCGCGCCTTCATCGCCGACGAGACGCTGCTGGCCGACCCGCTGGGCGACATGGTGAAGCGGATCAAGGCCGGGTTCATCCTGCTGCAGACCGGCATGGGCCTGGGCGTCACCCAGGCCTGCGTGGACCTGATGCGCGAGGCCAACGTCACCCACGGCCACAGCAACAAGTATCTGCCTCGCCAGGCCGGCAACTACGCGGACGAGCTGGGCGTGCTGCGGCGGGAGATCGCACGCCTGGCGGAAACGCCGCTGGAACAGGCGCCGGAGTATCTCCGGGCCGTGCTGCAGGTGCGGCTGCTCGTCAGCGAGCTGACGCTGGAGGCCGGGCAGTCCGCCCTGATGCACTTCGGCGCTCGCGGCTACATCGCGGGATCGCCGGTGAACCGCCGCATCCGGGAGGGGCACTTCGTGGCGATCATCACTCCCTCCATCCGCCACCTGCGGCAGGAGCTGAGCAAGCCGGAACTGCGTCCGGTGGCCGTGCCTGGAACCATCCACTGATGCCGCAGGCCGTCGTCCAAGGCCCAGCGGGTGACACCGTGCTGAACGGGCAGCCCGGCGATAGCCTGATGCAGGTGGCCCGCGCGGCCGGGCTGCCAGTGCTGGGCGAGTGCAACGGGTCGCTCGCCTGCGCCACCTGCCACGTCGTCGTGGACCCGGTCTGGGCGGACCGCCTGCCGCCCGTCTCGGACGACGAGGAGGCGATGCTCGACACCGTGTTCGACTTGCGGCCCACCAGCCGCCTGAGCTGCCAAATCCCGCTTTCCGACGCGCTGGATGGGTTGCGCGTCAGCCTTCCCACCTAACCAGGAGATCAAGCATGACCGACAAGGTATTGGTGACGCCGGCCGAGCTGCAGGCGATGATGGGACCGGATGTGGTCATCATAGACACGCGCTCGCCGGACGCCTACGCGGCTGGACACATTCCCGGCGCGGTGAACGTGCATGAGATTTTCACCTACCTCGCCACCAGTACGCCGGAGGGCATGGCGGAACTGCGGGGCAAGTTCGCCGCGGCGTTCGGCGCTGCCGGGCTGTCAGGGGCGGAAACCGCGGTCTGCTACGAGGAGAGCATGAACAGCGGCTTCGGCCAGTCCTGCCGTGGCTACTTCCTGCTGAGCTGGCTCGGCTACGCCAAGGCGAAGGTGCTGCATGGCGGCTTTCTGGCTTGGAAGGCGGCGGGGCTGCCAACCACGACGGAACCGACGGTCGCTGGAGCCAAGGAGTTCCCGCTGTCCAACACCGGCGCCGAGATGATGATTGACCGCGACGCCATGCTGGCCGCGGTGGGCGACAACGGCATCGTCAAGCTGGACGTGCGCGACGTGGACGAGTGGGTCGGCACCAGCAGCAGCCCGTATGGCCCGGACTTCTGCCCCCGCAAGGGCCGCATCCCCGGCGCGAAGTGGCTGGAATGGTATCGGATGATGAAGCCGACCGCCGCCGGGCCAATGTTCAAGGGGCCGGACGAGATCATGGCGGAGGCGCACACGGCTGGGATCGCGCGGGATACGCCGGTCTATCTCTATTGTTTCAAGGGCGCACGGGCATCCAACACGCTGGTCGCGCTGAAGGAAGCCGGCGTGCAGGATGTGCGGATGTATTTCGGGTCGTGGAACGAGTGGAGCCGGGACGAGTCGCTGCCAATCGAGAGCGGACTGCCCTTCGCTCAAGCGGCCGAATAAGGACCGGCCCTGCTTCCGTTGCATTGGAAGCAGGGCAGGGCTTTTCCCCAGGATTGGAAGCCGCGCAGCCCTGTGGAGGGCACCGCCGAAAAGACGCCTACAAGCCTAGTGGAATGGGCTTCAAGCCGGGCCTCGCGTCTTGGTCTGGCTGGCGGCGAGTTGCGCTGCCAATCAGGCGGGCCTGATGGGTTGAACTCCGAGGGACAGCATCGTTTGCATTGTTCGCCAATCCTGCTGCTTACGCTCTAGCATCGCCGCGGCAGCGATCAGGGTAAGCAAGCCTATGCCATTGACGGCTGCTTGAACCAGGAGGCCATCGCCGGCGGTCGAGAATGTGAGCCGGCCGACCAGCGAAAGGACGCTGCCAAGCCCGAATATCGCTAGGGAATGCCTGCCGCAGGCTTCGATGCGGAGCAGGCGGCCGGAACCAGCCAGCCGGCCGAACTGCTCCGAGGTCAGCACCAGGTATATGACCGACAGCCCACTCAGAAGGCGTAGCAGGTGCGGGACGGTGGTGCTTGCCTCGTCCAAATGGAGGGCGAATATGCTCGGCAGTGGACAATCCAGGCACCGGAGGCGGATCCATGCTTCGATCAAGAAAACCCAGCAGGCTGCAGTGACCCGAGGCTGACGCCGGAGCGGCGGTTCCTGGGACACGTTTGCCGCCGCGGCGGCAGCGCCGAGGACGAACAAGAACTGCCATTCGAGCGGGTTGAAGGACCACCCTCCCTGGCTGAGCCACTCCGGCAGGTTGAGGCCGCGGTCCAGGTTCACCACCAGCCACATGCCGGCCGACGCGAGCACGGTCATGTAGGGCCACCGGCGCAGGCCCGCCCACACGAGCGGGAATGCAGACAGCAGGCAGACATACAAGGGCAGGACATCGAAGTATGTGGGCTGCGCGGCCAGGACGAGGGTTCTGGCGAGGGTAGCGCCATCAAGCGGCATCAAGCGGTAAGGCTCCAGCCCGGCGGATTGGACCCAAGCGGAGGTGATGGCGATGCACGTCGCTATGACTGCGACCTGCATCGCATAAACGCGCAGGCAGCGGTCCAGGACACGCCGTGTTCCGGCCCAGGCGCCGCCGTGCTCGGATGCGCGCTTGTAGGCGATCCAGGCCGAATAGCCCGCCAGGAAGACGAATATCTCCGCTGCGTCCGAGAGCGCGTTTCCCTGCAAGGTGATCAGGTGCAGCGCATTTCCCGGCACGTGGTCAATGAACACGGCGAGCAGGGCGAGGCCGCGCAGCAGGTCAACCCGCCGGTCGCGGGCGCCGGACCGCGGGAGATTAGCGAGTGCGGGCGGCATTCCATACCCCGGCCTTGCAGAGTCCACACGCGTCATGTCCCCACGCGGACGAAGGCGCGGGAATGTTGCTGTGATCCCTGTTGATCATGAATTGCTGGTAACGCCCGGCCTTGAGGAGCGGCGTTGGAGACACCGGCGGCGCAACGGCTGACGCCGCGCCATGCAACAGTGCCGCTGCACTGGGCCGTCTGCCTGTGTTCGGGGTGACCCGGCTGGGCTGACCTCCCCCCGTCCTGCGGATTGCGGAATGGCCAGCGCGGAGGTTCCGGTCTGATGGGCCGCGGCCTGCTGCTTCCGGGTAAACCGCCGACTCCAGCACCATTGTATCCCTCGCCCTTACGGTTGCCGGGTGTTCGTCACCCTTGCAGAGGCGTCGCAGCCCACGTGCGGGTGCTGCGGACACGTCCCCCCAACGAAGCTATCCAGTTTCAAATTCGATTGCTATACGAAACATATCAAATATGAGGATTACGTAAATTTTCCAGCATCGCATGGTGATTCCTGCCACAGGGCCTGCGATGTGCAGCATGTCGCGCGGAGAGTGCCGCCCCGTACTTTCACTCCCCTCGGGCCCTCCCGGTCCCATACATGGATGTGCTGCGGTGTGCCTGAGGCGGGGTCAGCGCGGGGGCGTTGGCATCCGGCTGTTGCGCTGGCAGGACATCTGCTGCTGCAGGGATCCGGGCAGCGATCACGCGTCAGCAATGCTGGCACCAGCGCTGGATCATTGCCCTGGTCACACCAGCACGGTTGCCAGGGGCATCGTCGGATCGAACATGCTGCGTCCGATGACAATGGCTCCAAGACAGGATTCAAAGCGAGATCGACGTCTCCAACCGCATCAAAGCCGCCCAAGGATGCTAAAGGCCGGGCGGTCCCGAACCGTGGGCGGACGTGCTGCCGCGCGATGCGTCGGGGCTGGACGGCTCCGGGCGCATCGTGTGCGGTCGAAGGCGCCGGCATCCGGCCCGTCCAATGCTGCACGGCGCCGCAACTCCACCTGCGCCGTCCGCACTGCGGGCAAGCCGCCCGAAGACAACGGCAAGCACCGCATCTCCGCTGCATGCTGACAGATGCTGGCGGCCTTTGACGCTGACCCGGCGGTGCGTGGCGGCGCGCGGAGGCCCGGCGCTCCGTCAGCCGTAAGCACGGACTTGCCGGACCGGGGATTGCCATACCGTGATCGGTCCGCGCTGACGGCGCGCTTGCGGACGGGCTGAAGGGGGTGCTGCTGGCGGAAGGCCGCTCAGAGATACTTGCCGCGTTCCATGATCTCCAGGCTGTATTCGCGGTAGGTCATGCCGAGCTGCTCCGCCCGCGCCAGGCGGCGAAGCGCGACCTCCCTTGGAACCGACCATGCCCGCTTGCTCGCCCGGCGCCAGCACCACAGGCGCCATGATGCGCCAGGATCAGGTTCGTCCAGGGCGGGGCCACCGTTGTGCCCGGCCTGCGGTGGGGCAGGGGTCTTGTCCACCGTTACACCGCCGCGCCGTCAGCGCGCCGGTGCGGGCCAAGCGTCTTATAGAACACAGTCGTCTCCGCCAGGCGCCCATCCGGCCGGAACGCATGGTCCGGCACCCGGCCGCACTCGGTCCAGCCGCAACTGCGATACAGCAGGTCCCCGGCGCTGCCGGTCTCGGTGTCCAGCATGAGCAAGGTGCGCCCGGCATCGCGCGCCATGTCCTCCGCCGCCGCCAGGAGCCGCCGGCCCAGGCCGCGTCGCCGGGCCGAGGACAGCACCAGCATCTTGCCGACCTCGGCCCGGTGCGGGGCGTTTGGCTGGTGCGCGAGGGTCAGCAGCAGCGTCCCCATCAGCCGCCCGCGGTCCTCGGCGACGAGGAGCCGCTTGCCGCCATCCGCGACGCCGGGATGCTGGCTGCGCCAGAACGCCGCGGCCTTCTCCTCCGTGATCCCGGCCATGAAGTTCACCGACGCGCCACGCGCTACGGCGTCCATCAGGATCGCGGCCAGGCTGCCGAGGCGCTCGGCCACTTCAGTGGCGTCAAGCCCGCGGATCACGGACGGCTCCGTCATGGCCTTACGGCTCCCTTGCTGCTGATGACGGCGTAGCAGACGGGCCGCGCCGTAGGATACCGTTCCGGAGCTGATACCGCTTCGGCCGGGACCGTTTGCGCGCCCGCTGCCTCCTTCGCCCTGGTGGTTTGCTGCGGGAACACGCGACGCCTCGTGCCGTGTTCCCGCCGCCACGCCCGGGGCGCCGCTTTGACAATCCCCGCTGCCTGGCGCTAGGCCAACTGCATGACCGCAGCGCCCGCTTCCCGTCCGATCACCGCCGTCCTGCTTGCCGCCGGGCTGGGTACGCGCATGAGGTCTGCCCTGCCCAAGGCCCTGCATCCGATCGCGGGCAAGCCCATGCTGCGCCACCTGGCTGATAGCTGCGTCGAGGCGTTCGGCCGCGTCGTGGTCGTCATCGGCCCTGACATGGAGGCCCTGGCCGCCGCCGCGGCGCCGCATCCCGTGGTCGTGCAGCACGAACGCCTGGGCACCGCCCATGCCGCGCTGCAGGCCACCGCCTATTTCGGCGAGGGCGACGTGGCGGTGCTGTATGCCGACAACCCGCTGATCCGCCCGGATACGCTGCGCCGCCTGGCTGCGGCCCGTCGGAATGCCGGCCTGGCGCTGCTAGCCATGCGCCCCGCCGACCCCGGGCACTACGGCCGCGTCATCGCCAACGGCGCCGACGTAGACCGCATCGTCGAGTGGGCCGATGCGACGGAGGCGGAGCGTGCCGTGAGCCTATGCAACGCCGGCGTGCTGTGCGCGGATGCCGGCGACTTCGGGCGCTGGCTGCGCGCCGTGCAGCCCAGCGCGGCCAAGGGCGAGTATTACCTGACGGACTGCGTTGCCCTGGCCCGTGCGGAGGGCGCCCGCGTGGTCGCCGTCGAGGCGCCGGAGGCCGAGCTGCGCGGCGTCAACTCCCGTGCCGAGCTGGCGGAGGCAGAGGCCACCGTCCAGGGCTGGCTGCGCCGGGCCGCAATGGACGGCGGCGCCACGTTGCAGGCGCCGCACACCGTGTTCCTACAGGCCGACACGCGCCTGGCGCCGGACGTGGTAATCGGCCCGCACGTGGTGTTCGGCCCCGGCGTCAGCGTCGGCGCCGGCGCCGAGATCCTGCCCTTCTGCCACCTGGAGGGTTGCGAGGTCGCGCCCGGCGCCCGAGTCGGTCCGCATGCCCGGCTGCGGCCCGGCACCCTGGTCGGCCCCGGCGCGCACGTGGGCAACTTCGTGGAGCTGAAGGCCGCACGGCTGGAGGCCGGGGTGAAGGTTGGGCACCTGACCTACCTGGGCGACTGTTCCGTGGGGGAGCGGACCAACGTCGGCGCCGGAACCATCACCTGCAACTATGATGGGCTGAACAAGTACCGCACGACCATCGGGGCGGATGTGTTCGTGGGGTCGAATGCCACGCTGGTCGCGCCGGTGTCGCTGGGGGATGGCGCCTTCGTCGCCGCCGGCAGCACCATAACGCAGGACGTGGGCGCCGGGGACCTGGCGTTCGGCCGGGCGGTGCAGGTGGACAAGCCCGGACGCGCCCCGCGGCGGACACGACGGGCCTGATCCGGTGGCAGCCTCGATCTTCGTGCTGCTGCTGGTTGGGACGCTGCTGATGCTGGGCGGCGGCTATGCCTATGGCAATGCGACGATGGTCGTGATGGACGGGCTGAACCCGGCGGTTGCCGCCGCGGTCCGGCGGCAGCGGCGGTTCTATGCCGGGTGCATGGGGCTGGCCGGGTTGGGCGTGCTGCTGCTGTGCGCGGGGATCTGGGTGTTCGCGGTTGAGGGCGTGGAGGCGGGATGGCCGGTGCTGGCGGGGGCGGGGGCATTCGCCGCTGCCGGGGTCGCGGCGGCGGCGTGCGGCGCGCTGCGGTTGCTAGGCTGAACGGGGCGGGCGTGTGCGGCGTCACCGTCCGCAGCCAGACGCAGACATGCGCCTGGCGTTCCAGCGTCGTCAGGCGGACGAGCCGGCGAACACGTTCTTCTTGATGATGGCGTGAACGCCCCAGTTGCCGTCCACGACCTGGGTGATGCCGAAATCAACCGCCACCGAGATCAGCGACACCGCCTCGTCCTCCGTCAGCTTCTTCGCGTTCATCAGGAACCCGCGCATCTTGTGGAAGGCATCGCGCATCGCGAGGTCAATCGAGGACTTGCTGAAGATGTCGCTCTGCGCGTTGGGACCGAGGTCGGCCAGGTAGTTCGGGTAGCTGAAGCCAGACATCACCCAGTCCTCCCCGGTCTCGATCATCGGGAAGTCCAGCGCCTCCAGCGCCGTGCCTGCAAGGTCGGCCTTCTTGTGCAGGATCAGTTGGAACGTGCCGGTCAGCGAGCACTCGATCGCGGTGCCGCACAGCTCGGAATCGCCCTGGCTGGCATGGGGGTCGCCGACCGACAGCAGCGCGCCGTCCACCGCGACCGGGTAGTACATCGTCGCACCCTTGCCGATGCGCCAGTTGTCTATGTTGCCGCCGGTGTAGCTCGGCGGGATCGAGTTGACGTAGTCCGCCTCCTTCGGCGCCAGGCCCATGGTGCCGAAATGCGGGCGTATCTGGACGCGTATGTCCTTCAGCACGCCCCAGTTCCGCTGGGTTTGCGTGTGGTCCACCAGCAGCCCGGGGTAGTCAATCGTCGGATGCACCTTGCCTGTGGGATCGGTGACCGGGACCCACTTGAAGTTATAGACCGCCTTGGCCCAGTTGCGCTGTCCCGTCGCATCCACCTCGTAGATCGTCACGACCTCGCGCGGCTTGTCGCCGGTGATCAGGTCCTTGTACTGGTAGCCCCAGTTGGCGGCGGCGTTGCTGCCGAACGCCAGGCCCTTGAACTCCGGGTTGGCGCAGGGCCGCGGCTTCACGTCGAGGATGCGCACCTCCAGCACGTCGCCCGGCTGCGCGCCGCGCACCGCCACCGGCCCGGTGCAGATGTGCACGCCGAGGCCGCCGCCATCCCCGGCGCCGGCGCCGCGTCGCATGACGCCCTTCTTGTCCTTGGTCCAGAGATAGACGCTCTCCGCCCCGGGATCGCCCTTGACCATCCGCTCGGCGTCGTCGTTGGCGTGGTGCGTGAGCGTCTCGATGGTGACGAAGTCACCGGACTCCACCTCGACCTGCGGCTTGAGCAGCTTGCTGAAGTAGCCCCAATGCACCGTGTCGGCGTTGGCCGGCAGGTGGTGGTAGCTGGGCTGGCCGGGCTGGCGCGCGGCCGAGCTTTGCGCCAGGGCAGGGGACACCAGAGAGATGCCCGCCGTGGCCAGCGCCGCCGCGCCCCCGGTGGCGGCAAAGCTGGATTTCAGGAACGCGCGGCGCTCCTTCGCCAGGCCCGCTTGGAGTTCGAGCCGATGCTTCTCGAACTCGGCGCAGGCCGGGTCGTCACCAATGCACATCGCGTTCTCCGAGTGATTTTCCCTGGGCACGAATGCAAGTACAGGGCCAGTGCAAGGACAGGGCCAGTGCAAGGACAGGGCCAGACCGGACCGGAGCGCAGAAGCGGCGGCTACCGCTCCGCCGGGCCGCACAGCCCGTCCACGAACACGTCAAGCAGCCGCAGCACGTTCTCCTGCCAGCCCTCGGCATCCGACCCGTAGCAGAGCGCAACCAGCATGCGCAGCAGGTCCTGCGGCCCGACATCCCGGCGCAGCCCGCGCACCGCGGAGATCCGATCCATCAAACGGCTGACCGCACCCGTCAATTGTTCGGCCGTATAGGCCGACAGCTCCGTCGAGCCGGTGGTGGCAAGTGCCAGCGCGGCGGCCATGCCCTTCTTGGTAGCCACGAACTCGACATTGGCGCGCAGCCAGCGCCGTAGCGCCGCGACTGGATCGGGGCAGCCGGCCAACTGCCCCGCCAAGTCCACGAGTTGCTCGACCTCGCGGCGATACACCGCCTCGAACAGGGCCTCGCGGGTGGGAAAGTGACGATACAGGGTGCCGATGCCGACGCCGGCCTGGCGCGCCACGGCCTCCAGGCTGGCCTGCGGGCCACCGCTGCTGAAGGCCAGCTTGGCCGCCTCCAGCACGCGCGCGCGGTTACGGGCCGCATCCGCGCGGGGCCGCCGTACCGTCCTGCCCGGCGCATCGTCCACGCGGTTCCGTCCTTGAAAACGGAGCCACCCTCCGTATAATGTCGCCTGGCGTGCCGGACCTGACCGGCGCGACGTCACCGGAGTGTAGCATGGGCCTGTCAATTGCACTCACCGTCAACGGCGCCCCGCACCGGGTCGAGCTGGAGGATCCGCGGGTCACCCTGCTTGACCTGCTGCGCGAGCGCCTGCACCTGACCGGCACCAAGAAGGGCTGCGACCGCGGGCAGTGCGGCGCCTGCACGGTGTTGCTGGACGGGCGCCGGATCAACGCGTGCCTGGTGCTCGCGGCTGGCCAGGATGGCGCCGACGTGCTGACCATCGAGGGCCTGGCGGCCACGGTTGCGGGTGGCGGCAATGATCTGCACCCGGTCCAGGCGGCGTTCATCGCCCATGACGCGCTGCAATGCGGGTTCTGCACGCCGGGCCAGGTCATGAGCGCGGTCGGCCTGATTATGGAGGGCCAAGCTGGCGCCGATCCCGAGCGGGTGCGTGAGGGCATGAGCGGCAACCTGTGCCGCTGCGGCGCCTATGCCGGCATCACCGAGGCGGTGCTGGACGCCCAGGCGGGCATGGCCGGGCAGAGGGCGGCGGCATGAACAGCTTCGAGTTTCTCCGGCCCGCGACCGCTGCCGAGGCAGTGGCCGCCGCGGGGGCGCCCGGAGCCGCCTACCATGCCGGCGGCACCAACCTGCTGGACCTGATGAAGGGCGGCGTCGCCCGGCCGACCCGCTTGGTGGATGTTAACCGCCTGCCGGGGCTGGACGGGATCGAGCACTTGCCTGATGGCGGCATACGGATCGGCGCGCTGGTGCGCAATGCGGACTTGGCGCATGACCCTGCCTTTGCCCGGCGCTTCCCGGCGGTGGCCGAGGCGCTGCTGTCCGGCGCATCGGCCCAGCTCCGCAATGCGGCGACGGCCGGCGGCAACCTGCTGCAACGGACCCGTTGCGCGTATTTCTATGACACGGCCAGCGCCTGCAACAAGCGTGAGCCCGGCGCCGGCTGCGATGCGCTAGGTGGCGAGAACCGGCTGCACGCGGTCCTGGGCTGGAGCGGGTCGTGCATTGCCACCCACCCGTCCGACTTCTGCGTGCCGCTCGCAGCGCTGGACGCCATCGTCGAGATCGAGGGCCGGGCCGGGCGGCGCGAGGTGCCGTTGGTGGACTTCCACCGCCTTCCCGGCGGTACGCCGGAGCGGGAAACGGTACTGGAACCCGGCGACTTGGTGGTGGCGGTCCGTCTGCCGGCCGAGGCAGCAGGGTTCGCCGGGCACGCCCGTTACCTAAAAGTGCGGGAGCGCACATCCTATGCCTTCGCCGTCGTGTCCGCCGCCGCCGCGCTGCGCATGGACGGCGGCCGGATCGCCGAGGCTCGGATTGCCCTCGGCGGCGTCGCCCTAAAACCCTGGCGCGCCCACGTGGCAGAGGCAGCCTTGGCCGGGGCGCAGCCGGATGCGGCGTCGTTCCACCGGGCCGCACAGGCGGCGCTCGCCGACGCCAAGCCGTCCGGCGGCAACGCCTTCAAAATTGAGCTGGCCCGGCGCATCGTAGCCCGTGCGCTCGCCCTGGCCGCAGCAGGCACCCCCGGGCGCGTGCCCGCCCTGCCTGCATCCCCGTTCGCACCCGTCCCGGGAGTCCCCGTCCATGTTTGACATCGCGCTTACCTCCGCCCCCGCCCATCTCCGCCAAGGCTCCAGCATCGGCCAGCCGCTCACGCGGCAAGACGGCCCGCTGAAGGTGACGGGCCAGGCCCGCTTCGCCGCCGACAATCACAGGGACGGCATGCTGTTCGCCGTGATGGCCATGAGCACGGTCGCGCGCGGCCGGGTCGTGGGTATGGACGTTGCGGCTGCCAAGGCCCATCCGGGCGTGGTCGAGGTGATGACTCCGGCCAACCGCCCGCCCCTCGCACAGGACCCGGACCTGCGCGATACCCCGTTCTCCTTTAAGATAGATGTGCTGCAGAACGACCTGGTGCGCTACCCGCAGCAGCCGGTCGCGGTCGTCATCGCCGAAACCTTGGAGGCCGCCACGGAGGGTGCGGCCCTGCTGGCGCCGCGTTACGAAGCCGAGCCGGCGCGCGTCGGCCTGGACGCGGCCGAACCCTTCCAGCCCCATGTCGTGGGCGCCGGCAACCCAGCATCTACCGAGCACGGGGACGTGGAGGGCGGCCTGCGCGCCGCGTCGCACCGGTTGGAAGCGACCTACGACACGCCCGCGCAGTATCACAACGCCATGGAGCCGCATGCGATCGTCGCAGCGTGGGACGGCAACAAGCTGTCCATTGACACGCCCAGCCAGGGCATGGCGATGGCCCAGGCGCGGATCGCCGGGCTGTTCGGAATCGCCCCGGACGACATCACGATCCGCAGCCCGTTCCTGGGTGGCGGCTTCGGCTCCAAGGGGCTGTTGAACGGGCCGCAGGCGCTGGGCATACTGGCCGCCCGGCTGGTCGGCCGCCCGGTGAAGCTGGTGCTGCGGCGCGAGCAGATGTACGGCCCCGTCGGCCACCGCGCGCCGACGCGGCAGGTCATACATATGGGCACGGACGAAGCGGGCGCCTTCACCGCCATCTCCAACCAGACGCGCACCGCCACCAGCACGTACGACGACTTCATCGAGCCTGCGGCCGACGTTGCGCACACCCTGTATGCGACCCCGGCGCTGCGCACGAGCCATGACGCCGTGCGGCTCGACACCGGCACGCCGATGTTCATGCGCGCCCCTGGCGAGGCGCCAGGCAGCATCGCGCTGGAAAGCGCGGTGGACGAGATGGCCGAGGCGTGCGGGATGGACCCGCTGGCCTTCCGCTTAAAGAACTATGCCGAGGTGGAGCCATCCTCCGGCAAGCCGTTCTCCTCCAAGGCACTGCGCGAATGCTATGCCCAGGGGGCCGAGCGCTTCGGCTGGTCGCGCCGTCCGCTGGCGCCGAGGACGATGCGCGACGAGGCCGGGATGCTGGTCGGCTGGGGCATGGGCACGGCGACGTTCCCGGCGCTGATGTTCGCCGGGAACGCCCGTGCGGTGCTGAAGGCTGATGGAACCGGCGTGGTGGAAACCGGGGCGCACGACATGGGGCAGGGTGCCTGGACCGCGCTGGCGCAGGTCGCCGCGGACGGGCTGGGGCTGCCGCTGGACCGGGTCGAGTTCCGGTCCGGTCACTCCGGCCTGCCGGATGCGGGCATTGCCGGAGGCTCCGCTCACACGGCGACGGTGGGCGTGGCCATTGATGGAGCTGGCGCCGACGTGATCGCGAAGTTGGCGGACCTGGCGACGGGGGACCAGCGTTCGCCGCTATTCGGTGCAGGCAATGCGGGGGTAGTCGCGCGGGACGGCCGGCTGCACCGCAGGGATGACGAGGCGCGCAGCGAGAGCTATGCCGACATCCTGGTGCGCGCCGGGCTTGGTGAGATCGAGGGGCGCGGCACCGGCATGGCTGACCCGGCCGCCCAAGCCGCCTTCGCCATGCACGCGCACGGCGCGGTGTTCGCCGAGGTGAAGGTGGACCCCCAGCTCGGCCAGGTCCGCTGCACGCGGCTGGTGGGCGCGTTTGCCGCCGGCCGGGTAATCAACCCGCGCATGGTCCAGAGCCAATACTACGGCGGGATGATCTGGGGCATGTCGTTCGCGCTGCACGAGCAGGCGTTGACGGATGGCCGGACGGGCCGGGTGATGAACGCCAACCTGGCGGAGTACAACCTGCCGGTGAACGCCGACGTGCCATCGCTGGAGGCGATCCTGGTGCCCGAGCACGACCCGCACGTGAACCCGCTGGGGATCAAGGGGGTGGGGGAGATCGCGATCACGGGGACGGCGGGGGCGGTGGCGAACGCGGTCTGGCATGCGACGGGCATACGCTGCCGGCGGTTCCCTATTGGGTTGGAGCAGTTGATCGGGGGTTGATGCGGGGGACTTCCAGCCCGTTACGGGGAGCGTAGCGGCGCAGCACTCCAGGGCCGCAGGAGATGGCCTGTCGACGCGAGAAGCGCCGCGCCGCGGGCGGCCTATGACGGCGCAATCGCGGACGACTTAACTGTCGAGCAACTCCTTCAGCCTCGCGTCCACGAAGGCGACGTCATCCGGGCTGGTGCCGGGTCCGCCGGCAAAGTGCCCCCATACCGACGGGATCGTGATCAGGCGGGCATTCGGCATGTGCGCCACCTCGTTCTCGCTGTCCTCCGGCGGGAAATACAGGTCCGTCTGCCCCGGCATGACGAACGCCTTGGCCTTGATCGCGCCCAGGGCGCGATGGAAATCGCCGTCATACATCTCGTTGGCGCTGATATCGCCGTGCCGCCAGGTCCAGAGCATCGTCAGCAGGTTATTGGCGTCCCTGGGCAGGAAGATGCCTTCCCAGAACGCCACCAGGAAATCCTCCAGCGAGGAATAGCCGAGCGCCTTGAGATCCAGCTCCTGCCGGTAGAACGCCTGCGAGAACCCCCATCCCGCATACACCCGCGCCATGGCGCGCAGCCCGATGGCGGGCTTGCTGTCATACCAGCCGCTGGCGAACGCGGCATCGGCGGTCAGCGCCGCCTTCACGCCCTCCAGGAAGACGAAGTTGTGTCGCGAGCACTTGGCCGAGCCGCAGAACGGGGTGATCCGCTCAACCATGTCCGGATACAGCGCACCCCAGTGGAAGGTTTGCAGCGCCCCCATGGACCAGCCGATGACGAGGCGCACCCGCTCGATGCCGAACTTTCCGCTGACCAGCCGGTGCTGCGCCCGCACGTTGTCGCAGGCAGTCACGTTCGGGAACCGCGGGCCGTAGTATGGCTCGGGCGTATTGCTCGGCGAGGACGACAGGCCGTTGCCCAGCATGTTCGGGACGATGATGAACAGATGCGCCGGGTTCAGCGCCATGCCGGGACCGATCAGCCACTCGTTCTCGTAATGCTGGCCGGAGTACCAGGTGGGATAGATCACCACGTTGTCCCTGGCCGGGCTGAGCGACCCGTGGGTCTTGTAGGCCATCTTGCAGCCGCGGATCGTGGCACCGCCTTGCAGGCGCACATCGCCGAGATCGTGGATTTCGTAATCCATGGCCTTACCCCCTTTTTGTCGCCGCACGGAGCAGTGCAGGCGCTGCTTTATCAATGATGCCTTGCCGAACGACACCAACTGCCCCGCGTCCCTGCCGTTTCCGTCATTGCGAGCCGCTCTTGCGGCGCGGCAATCCAGGGCGGCACGCACGGCCCTGCCGGCCCTGGATTGCCGCGTCGCTTCGCTCCTCGCAATGACGGCGGCCACTGAACATGACCATCCGCATTACGGCGACGGTGGCGCGATCCGGCCTCCCTCCCGGCCGTTCAATGGCTGATCATCCAGGGCCGCGCCGCCGGGAAGCTCTTGGCCGGGGCGGTCACAGCATCGGCGGACAACCCGGCGCTCCGGGGCTTGCAGCAGCCGCAACCCGAGGGATGCCGCCCGCGTGACTGCGTCGGCGCGTTGGCGCTGCGCTCGTTGGTAGCGTGTGCCCGGCGCTGCCCGCCATCCATCGCCGCGAACGCCGGCGCGGTCAGGATCGCCCGTCGCGCCGGGGCACCGCAAACCCCGCAGGGCTGCGGCGCCTGGAACTCCGACATTGGCCGCAGCGCCGTGAACGGGCCGCACTCCGCGCACAAATAGTCATAGACCGGCACGGCTACAGGTCCGGCGCCAGCGGCATGTCCACGCCGCCCTTGATCCCGCTGGACGGCCCATCCGCGCCGGGGTTGATGTCGAAATCGAAAATCTCCGTCGGCAGCCACAGCGTCGCGCAGGAGTTCGGGATGTCCACCACCCCGCTGATGTGCCCCTGCACCGGCGCTGTCCCCAGGATCGAATACGCTTGCGCGCCGGAGTAGCCGAACTTCTTCATATACTCGATGGCGTTCAGGCAGGCCTGGCAATACGCCACGTTCACGTCGAGGTAGTGCTGCTCCCCCGCCTCATCCACGGAGATGCCCTCGAAGATCAGGTAGTCCGTGTAGTTCGCCTTGATCACGCTCGGCTTGAAGATCGGGTTCTTGATCCCGTACTTCGCCATGCCGCCCTTGATCAGGCTGACCTTGAGGTGGATCCAGCCCGGCATCTCGACGGCGCCGCAGAAGGTGATCTCCCCGCCGCCCTGACTGAAGTGCAGGTCGCCCATCGAAAGCCCGGCGCCGGGCACATAAACGGGGAAGTAAACCTTGGCCCCACGCGACAGGTCCTTGATGTCGCAGCTGCCGCCGTGCTCCCGCGGCGGCACCGTGCGGGCGCCGGTGGCCGCTGCGGCGTCGCGCGCCTCGCCCTTCAGCCGGCCCATGTGCGCGGTCGGCGCGAAGGGGGCGTTGGCCAGCGGCGGCACCCGGGTCGGGTTGGTGGCGATCAGCCCGGTTTCACGCCGGTTCCAGGTGTCCAGCAGCTTCGGGTCAGGCAGGCAGCCGATCAGCCCCGGGTGGATCAGCCCGGCGAAGTTCACGCCGGGCACGTGCTGGGACGAGGTGAACATGCCGTGGAAGTCCCAGATGGACTTCTGCGCCTGCGGGAAGTGGTCGGTCAGGAAGCCGCCGCCGTTCTTCTTGGAAAAGAAGCCGTTGAAGCCCCAGGCGTTGTGCGGGAAGGCGCCGATGTCGAGGAAATCCACCACCAGCAGGTCGCCCGGCTCCGCTCCCTCGACCCCACGGGTCCGCTGAGGAAGTGGACGATGCTGAGGTCAATGTCGCGCACGTCGGCGGCGCTGTCGTCGTTCTTGATGAAGCCGCCGGTCCAGTCGTAGCACTCGATGATGAAGTCGTCGCCGGGCTTGACGGTCGCCACCATCGGGATGTCCGGGTGCCAGCGGTTGTGGATCATGTCGTTGTCGTAGGCCGGCTGGGACAGGTCCACCTTGATGAGGGTTTCCGTCATGGGGTCATGCTCCTGTTGCAGGTGGGGTCAAACGGCGAGGTAGCTAGCGACCTTCTCGTGGTCCACGTCGGCGCGGGCGTCCTCGTGCACGACCGCCCCGCCCTCCAGCACCAGCACGCGGTCGGCGATGTCGAGCGCGAAGCTCAGCACCTGCTCCGAGGCGATAATGCTCAGGCCGCGCTCGTCGCGGATGCGGCGCAGCGTACGGGCCAGCTCCTGGATGATGCTGGGCTGGATGCCCTCCGTCGGCTCGTCGAGCAGCAGCACCTGCGGGTTGGTGGCCAGGGCGCGTGCGATGGCGAGCTGCTGCTGCTGGCCGCCGGACAGGTTGCCGCCGCGCCCCGCCCGCATCTCCTGCAGCACGGGGAACAGGGTGTAAATGTCGGGCGGCACCCGGCGCCCGCCATGGACGAACAGCCCGGTCTCGATGTTCTCCTGCACCGTCATCGCCGGGAACACCATCCGGCCCTGCGGCACGAAGGCGAGGCCCCGGGCGACGCGCTGGTGGCTTTTCAGCGCGGTGATGTCGTGCCCGTCCAGGGTGATCGTGCCGGACTTCGTGGGGATCATGCCGATCAGCGTCCGCATGAGCGTGCTCTTGCCCATGCCGTTGCGCCCGACGACGACGACGATCTCCGCCGCGCCCACCTTGAAGTCCAGGCCGTGCAGCACCTCGCTCTGGCCGTAGCCCGCCCGCAGGCCCTGCACAATCAGGCGATCAGTGGCCAAGATAGACCTGCACGACGCGGGGATCGGCCTTGACGTGGGCGATGCTGCCCTCCGACAGCACGCGGCCCTGGTGCAGCACCGTCACCTTGTGGGCGATGTCCTCGACGAAGCCCATGTCATGCTCGATCACCAGCACCGACCGGTCCTGGATCACCCGGTGCAGCAGCTCGGCGGTCTTCTTGCGCTCGCTGACGCTCATGCCGGCGACGGGCTCGTCGAGCATCAGCAGCGCCGGGTCCTGGATCAGCAGCAGGCCGATCTCCAGCCACTGCTTCTGGCCGTGGCTCAGCTCCTCCGCCATGTCGTCCAGGTGGTCGGCCAGGAAGATGTCGCACGCCACCTCCTCCACCCGGTCCCGCACTGCGGCGTCCCTGCGGAAGGCGAGGGCACCGAACACGGAGCGCCCGCGGGGGTAGGAGATTTCCAGGTTCTCGAACACCGTCAGGTCCTCGTAGATGGACGGCGTCTGGAACTTGCGCCCGACCCCGGCGCGGACGATCTCGTGCTCCCTCATCTTCAGCAACTCCTGCCCCTTAAAGGCGACGGAGCCGCCGGTGGCCTTGGTGCGGCCGCAGATCAGGTCCAGCACGGTGGTCTTGCCGGCGCCGTTCGGGCCGATGATGACCCTGATCTCGTTGCGGTCCAGGTAGAACGACAGGTCGTCCACCGCGCGGAAGCCGTCGAAGGAGACGGTCAGGCCCTCCACCGCAAGCAGGTAGTCCGTGTTGCCCGGCTTCATCGGCATCTCCTACTCGGCTACGGTCGCGGCGTGCGGCGCCTCGACCGAGGCGATTGTCGGCATCCGCTTGCGGGACTTCGGCAGCACCCGGTCCAGCAGCGGGTCGAGGTGGCTGCGATAGATGCCGGCCAGCCCGTTCGGGAAGGCGACGACCACGACGATGAACAGTGCGCCCATGGCGAACAGCCACATCTCCGGCGCTGCCTCCGAGAAGGTGGTCCGCGCCCAGCCCACCAGCACTGCGCCATAGATCGCGCCGAGCAGGGAGGTGCGCCCGCCGACGGCGCAGTAGATCACCATCTCGATGGACGGCACGATGCCGACGAAAGACGGCGACATGAAGCCGACTTGCAGGGTGAACATCGCCCCGCCGATGCCCGCCAGCGCCGCGGCGAAGCAGAACACGAACACCTTGAACCGTGCGACGTCGTAGCCGGAGAAGCGGACCCGGTCTTCCTTGTCGCGCATCGCCACCAGGATGCGCCCTAGCTTGCTGCGCCGGACCAGCTGCGACAGCGGCAGGCAGGCCAGCAGCAGCCCGGCGCTGACGAAGTACAGCACTTCCTTCGCCGCGTCCGTGCGGATATCCCAGCCGTGCAGTGTTCGCAGGTCGGTGATGCCGTTGACGCCGCCGGTGTAGCCCTGCTGGCCGATGATGAGAATGGTCAGGATCGCCGCGAAGGCCTGGGTGATGATGGCGAAATAGGTGCCGCCGACCCGCCGGGTGAACATCGCCACGCCGATCAGCAGCGCCAGCAGCGTCGGCACCAGCACCACCGCCGCCATTGTGAACGTCAGGCTATGGAACGGCCGCCAGAGCATCGGCAGCTCGGTGATCTGGTTCCAGTCCATGAAGTCCGGGATGCCCGGCGTGGACTGTATCTTGGTGGCCTCCGGCGTGGACGCCTCCAGCTTCAGGAACATCGCCATGCAGTAGCCGCCAAGGCCGAAGAACACGCCCTGGCCCAGGCTGAGGATGCCGGCGTCACCCCAGCACAGCACCAGGCCCAGCACGACGAAGCCGAAGGTGAGACGCTGGCGCTGATGGAGCGGATCACGCCGGACATCGTGCTGATGGACGCCGTGATGCCGGGGCTGGACGGGTTCGAGACCTGCCGCCGCATGAAGGGCAGCGCCGTGCTGGCCGCCGTGCCGGTGGTGTTCATGACCGGGCTGACGGAAACCGAGCACGTCCTGCGCGGGCTGGAGGCGGGCGGCGTGGACTACGTGCCCAAGCCGGTGTCGCCGGACGAGGTGGTGGCCCGCGTCGGCGTCCACCTGGCCACGGCGCGGCTGACGCGCAGCGCGCACATTGCGCTGGATACCGCCGGGCGCTTCCTGCTCGCGGCGTCGCGTGACGGGCGGGTGCTGTGGTGCACGCCGCAAGCGGCGCGGCTGATGGAGGCCGGCCAGGGCGTGCCGCACCCGGCGCTGCCCGCCGCCGCGCTGGCCTGGCTGCTGGCTTGCGCCGACACGCCCGGGCGCCGGGCGGACGCGACCTTCGCCTTCGGCCCGGCGGAGGGCGGTGCGCTGCTGCGGGTGTCGTATGTCGGCCAGGTCGGGCCGGACGAGCTGCTGCTGCGCCTGGCGCCGGGGCGCAGCGACGAGGACGCGCTGCGGGACGCGCTCGGCCTGACGTTCCGGGAGGCGGAGGTGCTGCTGTGGCTCAGCCGGGGCAAGTCGAACCGCGACATCGCCGAGATCCTGGGCCTCAGCCCGCGCACGGTGAACAAGCACCTGGAGCAGATGTTCCTGAAGCTGGAGATGGACAACCGGGCGTCCGCGACGGCGCTGGCGGTGCGGGCGTTGCAGGAGGATTGATCCGGCTGGCGGCTGCGCCGGCATCGTCAACTTGTTGGACTGATACCGATGGCCATCTAGACTGATCCTTACGCAACCGTACCGTCATTGCGGCGTGGCATGGGGAGGCCGGAAGCGCCGTGCTGGCGGCCCTGGATTGCCGCGGCGCTGCGCGCCTCGCAATGACGGGAAAAACGGTCAGAGCGGATGGCCGTTGGACTGATGCCGCGATGGTGCGCGATCAGCATGGCGTGCCCGTGGTTACGCCGCAGCAGCGCCATCCGCCGCCTTTGCCGGTCAATTCGTCGAGGCGGCTGTGGACCGCTTCACCGGCGAGGTCCGCATACGCCGCATGTTGGCGGTGTGTGCGGCCGGACGCATCCTGAACCCCAGGTCGGCGCGCAGCCAGGTGATCGGCGCGGTGACCATGGGCGTCGGCGCCGCACTGACGGAGGAGCTGGCCGTGGACACGCGGCTTGGTTTCTTCGTCAACCACGACCTGGCGGGCCACGAGGTTGCGGTGCACGCCGATGTCCCGCACCAGGATGTGGTGTTCCTTGACGAGGTGGACCCGGTCTCCTCGCCGATGAAGGCCAAGGGCGTCGGCGAGTTGGGACTGTGCGGGGTGGGCGCTGCGGTGGCCAACGCTATCTGCAACGCAACTGGGATCGGGGTGCGCGACCACCCGGTCACCCTGGACAAGCTGATCGGCAAGCTGCCCGAGGTGGCCTGGAGCATCATCGGGTCAAACGTATACGCGTCCCGATGAAGATGCTCGCAACAACAACGGGCAGAGCGGGTTTGGTGCTTCTGCCTGCACCAAGCCCGCTCTAACGCTGCTCTGCCATGAGGCGTGGTAAGCACTTGAGAAGTTTGCCCCGGTTGCTCCAGGCCCTTGCTTAAGCCATTGGGCCAACATCGGTTTCCGGCGGCTTGGCGGAGTAATGCTAGTCTGCCCGCAAAGGCTTGCAGCAGGGTCCGGTCGCTGTACGCCCGGACCCTGCTGCACTCTGCTCTAGACGAACTTGTAGTCGGTGTTGGCCACGAGGGTGATGTTGCCGTTCAGTTGGAACGTGTCCACCGTGGCGCCGGCGACCTGCACGGCGTAGCTCGTCGGGGTCGTCGCGCTGCCGGTGACGGTCTTGAGCAGTGCCACGCCTTTGGTGATGTCGTAGCCGGTGAAGTTGATGAAGTCGTGGTTTGCCCCCGCAGTGGTGACGAAGTCGGTAATCCGGTCGCCGTTCGCATCGCCCTTCACCAAGTTGAAGGTATCCGCCCCGCCGCCGCCCGTCAGGATATCCGCCCCGGCGCCGCCAGTGATCAAGTTGGCCCCGGTGTTGCCGGTGCCGGTGAACACCCCGGTGGTGCCGATGAAGGTCAGGTTCTCCAGGTTGGTGCCGAGGGTGTAGCTGTTGAGCGTGGTCTGCACCGTGTCCGCCGTTCGCCGTTTCGGTGATGATGTCGCCGGCATTGTGGACGATGTAGGTGTCGTTGCCGGCGCCGCCAATCAGCCTGTCCACCGCATCCGCGCCGCCGTCGTCCAGCACGTCGTTGCCAGCGCCGCCAGTGATTGTGTTGGCCCCAATGTTGCCGGTGAGGGTGAAGTTGCCGGCACCGACTGAGGTGAGGTCCTCCACATTCTTACTCAGCGTGTAGCTGAAGGCCGTGGTCTTCACCGTGTCCGTGCCGCCACCCACGCCTTCGATGATGATGTCACCCGTGTTGGCGACGAGGTAGGTGTCGTT